>ENA-UPSM01003688-UPSM01003688.1-activated-sludge-metagenome-genome-assembly--contig:-NODE-3688-length-16842-cov-6.774766_pt1 | contig 16842 bp, 15 predicted proteins | sample MGYA00238181_ERZ773283 | MGnify/ENA primary metagenome ERZ773283 (study PRJEB29023, sample SAMN05720199) | activated sludge metagenome | isolation source: Anaerobic digester | place: Japan...
GAAGACGCTGGCCGCTGGCGGCAACGCCGTGGCGCCGGCCGTCGCACAGCCGCCGCCACCGGTGGTGCCGGCCGGCCCGGCGCCCGTCGCGGAGCCTGCCGCCACGGTTGAGCCCGTGGCGCCTGCGGAAGTCTCCCCGGCCGCGGTCGCTGCTGCGGCCCAGAATGGCAGTGCGAACGCGATGGCGGCCGCGACGAAGAAGTCCGGCGGGCCGTCGACCATCCGCGTCAACACCGAGAAGCTCGACTCGCTCATGGATGTCGTGGGCGAACTGGTGATCGTGCAGAGCCAGTTGCAGGAAAGCGCGCGGCACCTGCTCGACACCAACAACTCCCTCCAGCGCAACCTCGCGCAGGTCACCCGCATCACCAAGGAGCTGCAGCACACCTCGATGTCGCTGCGCATGATCCCCGTGAAGGCGACGTTCCAGAAGATGGAGCGGCTCGCCCGGGACCTGGCGCGCGACTGCGGCAAGAAGGTGAGCTTCAGCGTGGAGGGCGAGGACACCGAACTCGACCGCACGGTCGTCGAGGAGATCAACGACCCGCTGGTCCACATGGTGCGCAACTCGCTCGACCACGGGCTGGAACCCGCCGCCGACCGCTTGAAGGTCGGCAAGCCCGAGGCCGGCAAGGTGCAGCTGAAGGCCTACCATCAGGGCAGCAACATCGTGCTCGAGCTGTCCGACGACGGTCGTGGCATCGACCCGCAGAAGGTGCTCGCCAAGGCGATCCGGCAGGGGCTGGTCTCCGAGGGGGACAAGCTCTCCGAGGACGAGATCCTCAACCTCATCTTCCTGCCCGGTTTCTCGACCGCCGAGAAGGTCACCTCCATCTCCGGCCGCGGGGTGGGCATGGATGTCGTCCGCCGCAACATCGAGAAGCTGCGCGGCAAGATCGAGATCGAGTCGGAGCTGGGCAAAGGCTCGCGCTTCCGTATCATCCTGCCGCTGACGATGGCGATCATCGACGGCCTGATCGTGAAGGTGGGCGAGGACCGTTTCATCCTGCCGACCACCTCGGTGAAGATGGCCTACCGGCCGGCCGCCGAGACGCTTTCCACCGTGCAGGGCCGCGGCGAGGTGCTCGACCTGCGCGGCAAGATCATCCCGCTGCACCGCCTGCACCAGAAGTTCGCCATCGAGCCGAAGGCGCACAACCCCTCCGAGGGCATCGTCGTCATCGTCGAGTTCTCCGGCCGCACCAGCGGCCTGCTGGTCGACGAGATGGTCAGCAAGCAGGAGGTCGTCATCAAGAGCCTGGGGGCGCTGATGCAGGGCCTGCCCGGCGTGGCCGGTTGCGCCATCCTGGGCGACGGCAACATTGCGTTGATCCTGGACCCGGCCTCGCTGCTGAGCGCCGCCTGAGGAAACCGTCATGCCACTGCCCAACGTGCCCTGCATCGAGGAGGTTTGCGAGAAGGCCGCCCGCCTTCCGTGCTCGCCGGTGCTCTTGCCGCGTCTCTCGAAGGCGCTGGCCAACGAGGGCACGACGGCCGACGAGCTCGAGGCGATCATCGTGGTCGATCCCGCGCTCGCCAGCGCCACGCTGCGGCTGGCCAACTCGGCGTTCTTCGGCGTGGGCGCCGAGTGCGAGACCGTCTCCGAAGCGATCCTACGGCTCGGCTTCCGCGAGATCTACCGGCTCGCCGTGACCACGCTCGGCAGCCGCTGGTTCAACCACCCCGTCGAGGGCTACGGTTGGGAGCCCGGGGATTTCTGCCGCCATTCGCTCTGTGTCGCCGTGGCGGCCGAGAAGCTGGCGGAGGACTCCGGCAAGGTGGACAAGGAACTCGCCTACACCGCCGGTCTCATCCAGGGCATCGGCAAACTCGCCATCGCCTTCGCCTGCGGCGAGTTCTTCGGTGCGGTCCGAGACCATCAGAAGGCGACCAACTGCACCTGGTGGCAGGCCGAAGCGGAGATCCTCGGCTACCATCAGGCGCTCGTCGGCGCCCGGTTGCTGGAGATCTGGAAGTTCCCCGAGAACCTCACGGAGGTCGTGCGCCACTCCGACCACCCCGCCGGCATCCCGGAGCAGCATCGGGTGCTCATGGCGCACCTGCACGCGGCGAAGTTCGTCGCGACCGCGATCGGCCCCGGCGTGGCCGAGGACGGGTTCCTCATGGAACTCGATTCCGAGCTGCTGCTCGCCCAGGGCTTCGCGCCCGACCGCCTGCTCGCCGTCCAGCCCGATGTGCTCGAGGCGGTGACGAAGCTGTTGCGCGATCAGGTAACCCACGGAGCCGTCAAGCTGTGATCCCCTTCCTCCCCACCATGAGCAACGCTCGTGTCCTCGTCATCGAGGACGATCCGCCCTCGCGCATGATGTTGGCGCGCGGGCTGCAACGCATGGGGTTCTTGGTCGAGGCCTGCCCGGATGCGATCGAGGCCCAGGCCCGGCTGCGCACCGACGGCCCGGTCGCCTACGATGCCGTGGTCGTGGATCTGCGGATGCCCCGGATGGACGGGCTGGAGTTCATCACGTGGCTCGAGTCGGTCGACCCCCACCTCGGCTGCATGCTGCTGACCGCGCAGCAGGACGACGCGATGTCCGACCACCGCGAACACCCTTCGTTGCTGTACCGGATGCAGAAGCCGACCAGTTTCCCGGTGCTCGGGGAGGCGTTGCAGAAGGTTGTGGCGTTCACGCACGCCGGGCGTGCGGAGAAAACCACGGCGGCTTGAGCGACCGCGACGGGACCTCGCGTTACCGCGGCGCCGTCGCCGCCTCGGCCGAGGCGAGCGTGAGCAGCAACACGGCATCGGCCTGGCTGCCGCAAATAGCATTTGCCCCGGCTGGGGGCGGCGCTTCTCCTCGGCGTTTCGCATGAAACTCTGGTCGCAGACCTTCATTCCCACGCTCAAGGAAAGCCCCGCCGACGCCGAGATCGCGTCGCACAAGCTGCTGCTGCGCGCCGGCCTGGTCCGCAAGCTCACCGGCGGCGTCTACACCTACCTGCCGCTCGGCCTGAAGGCGCTTCAGAAGATCAGCCAGATCTGCCGCGAGGAGATGGAACGCGCCGGCGCCATCGAGGTGCTCATGCCGCATCTCCATCCGGCGGAGACCTGGCAGGCGGGCCCGCGCTGGAACGCCGTGCGCGAGGTCATGTACTCGGTTTCCAGTGCCGGCGCGGGCAAGCGCGGCCCGGCCGAGCCCGAGATGGTGCTCGGGCCGACGCACGAGGAAGTGGTCACGCCGCTCATCGCGGGCGACGTCACCAGCTACCGCGACCTGCCGAAAAACATTTTCCAGATCCAGACGAAGTTCCGTAACGAGATCCGCCCGCGCTACGGCCTGATGCGTGCCCGTGAGTTCGTCATGAAGGACGGCTACTCCTTCGACGCCGACGACGCCGCGGCGATCGTCAGCTACCAGAAGATGAAGGAGGCGTACCAGAAGTTCTTCGCCCGCTGCGGGCTGAAGGCCATCAGCGTCGAGGCCGACACCGGCGTGATGGGCGGCGCGTTCTCGCACGAGTTCATGGTGCCCGCCGAGGTGGGCGACGACGATGTCGTCTACTGCGAGGCCTCCGGCTACGCGGCCAACCGCGAGAAGGCCACCAGCGGTATCATTCCCGCGGATCTCGCCGACGCCGCCCCGGCGGGCGCGATCGAGGAGTTCGCCACGCCCGGCGCCACGACGATCAACGCGCTGACGAAGGAGCCGTACCACGTGGCCGCCGACCGCCAGTTCAAGACGCTGGTGTACATGGGCGACGGCAAGCCGTTCCTCGTGATCCTGCGCGGCTGCGACGATCTCGAGGAGGCGAAGCTCGGCTCGCTCGGGTTCACTCTTTTCCGTCCGGCCACGCCGGAGGAGATCGTGCCGGTGATGGGTGCGAAGCCCGGTTCGCTCGGCGCCGTGAAGGGCTCGATTGCCAACGCGGGCGCGCTCGCCGGCATCTTCGCCGACAACGCGATCCGCCTGATCGGCAACGGCGTCACCGGCGCCAACAAGGACGGCTTCCACCTGCGCAACGTCAATGTGACCCGCGACCTCGCGATCACGAAGTTCGGCGACTTCCGCCGCGTGCGCGAGGGCGAGCCCTGCCCGAAGTCGGGCCAGCCGCTGAAGATCGCCCGCGCGATCGAGGTCGGCCACGTCTTCAAGCTCGGCACGAAGTATTCGGAGAAGTTCAACGCCACCTACACCGACGACCAGAAGCAGGTGAAGCCGATGGTCATGGGCTGCTACGGCATCGGCATCAGCCGCACCTTGCAGGCCGTGATCGAGCAGGCCAACGACGCCGACGGCCTGCGCTGGCCGTGGAACGTCGCCCCGTACCACGTCATCGTCACGCTGCTCGACCCGAAGGTGCCGGAGATCGCCGAGCTCGGGAAGACGCTCGCCGCCGCGGCCGAGGCCGCCGGCGCCGAAGTGCTCATCGACGACCGCGACGAGCGGCCGGGCGTGAAGTTCAAGGACGCCGACCTCATCGGTATCCCGGTCCGCGTGACGATCGGCGGCAAGGGACTGAAGGAGGGCGTCGTCGAGCTGAAGCTGCGCAATTCCAAGGATGTCGCCAAGGTGCCCGTGGCCGAGGCGGCCGAGAAGCTCGCCCGGACGGTGCGCGACTGCGCGGCCGCGGCCAACCCGCAGGCATGAGCGTCGCGGCGCCCAAGACGAAACGGAAGACGGCGACACGGAAGAAGACCGTGCCGCAGCCGACCACGCCCTGGCTGGTCGTCGTGCACAACGACCCGGTGAACCTGATGTCGTACGTGGTGCTCGTCTTCAAAAAGGTCCTCGGCTTCACCGAGGCCAAGGCGCGCAAACACATGCTCGAGGTGCACAAAAAGGGTCGCTCGGTCGTGTGGTCCGGCGAGCGCGAGCGCGCCGAGGCCTATGCGCAGACCCTCCAGACCTGGCAGCTCTCGGCCCGGATCGAACACAGCAGCGATGGAAAATAAGCGTCTCGAACTGAAACTGCCGGCGCCGGTCGTGGGCCCGTTGCTCGAGTTCCTCCTGCCTCTGGCCCGGGAAACCGGCGCCGCCGCGCTCGCCTTCGAGCCGAACCTCGACGCGATCGAGGAGGACTTCCGCGGCGACTGGCGGGCCGACATCGCCAGCCAGAGCCAGGACGACCAGACGCGTTTCGCCGCGATCTTCGACACCGAGGAGTTCCGGCGCGATGGCACGGCGGAGTTCGGCCCGGAGGACTGCGAGCCGATGCTGCGGGCGGCCTCGGCGCTGCGGCTGAAGCTGCGTAACCGCAAGCTGGGTGCGATCGCGGACTCCGCGCTCGAGACCGGCGAGATCGACTTCGCGCGCTTGAACAAGGAGGAGCGCATCGCCGTCACCTCGTACATGCTGCTGGCCTCGCTGCAGGAGATCATCATCCGCCACCTCGACCCGAGCGGGGAGGAGTGAGGGGCGGAATGAGCGCTGTAGCCATCACCTGTAGGAGCCTGCTTGCAGGCGATCCGGGGCAGGTGACGTGGAACACGGAATCGCCTGCAAGCAGGCTCCTGCCCCGGAGGCTCTCATGGAGCGCCTGACCTGCGACTACTGCGGGCTGCCGTTCCGCGCGCCGGCCCGGCCGGCGGCGGGCGCGAAGGCGTATTGCTGTTCCGGTTGCGCGTTGGCCGACCAGCTCGGCATCGAGGGCGAGAAGTTCCCGATCTCGCCGCAGCTCATCTTCGACCTCGTGCTCGGGTTCGGCGTCTTCAACCAGTTCCTGCTCCTGCTGCTGGCCACGGCCCTGCGCCGCGACGGTCAGGCCGACACCGCGGTGCTCTGCGTGCTGCTCTCGGCCGGCCTCGGCGGCGTGCTCTATCTTGCGACGTTGGCGTGGCAGTGGCGCAGCCGGTGGCTGCGTGCGAGCGACGCCTTTCTGTACGCGCTGCTGGCCGCCCCGGCGCTGGGCGGGGCCGTGGTCGCCTTGTGGCTGCGGCGCGGCGACGCGGCGCTCGCCGTCGCGGTGGCCAACCTGTTGCTCGTGCTCTGGCAGGGCCGCGGCTTCCTGCGGCGGCTCCGGGCGCGGCAGCGGCGCGGCTGACGGCGCGCGGTGCGGGGAGTTGCGGCCCGGGCACCGCCCGCCGCGCGCGCGGGTTCGTGCACGTCGACCGCCCCGCGGATCGTGTTGGCGGGGCGCGGTGGAATCATTCGCGCTGCAAGTCGCCGAGTTCTCCCGCCACCCCAAAACTTGAAGGTGCCTGGCGTCGTCCGCCGCCCTCGCCGCATCGTTCCCCCACATGTTGCCGCTCCGCTCGCTTCCCGCCTGGCTCCGCCACGTCGTTCCGTTTCTGCTGATCGGGCTCTGCCCCGTTCCGCTTTTTGCCGGTGTGACGGTCGTGCAGAACACCGGCCCCGGCGCCACCAGCTGGCCCGGCACGCCTCTGCTGAGCAGCGCCGCCAACCCGCAAGCGCAGCTGACCGTCGCCGAGAGTTTCGGCGGCGCCACGACCACCAGCTACGGCCAGTCGTTCACCATCACCGGCGGCGACAGCTACAGGCTGCAGTCGATCTGCCTCTACGCCGGCGGCGGCACGGGGACCACGGAGGCGGCGACCGTGCGCCTCAATCTCTATCGCGTGACCGGGGTTGCCCCGGATCCCAGTTCCTATGCCGCCGGCAACAATCTGCTCGGCGGTGGCGCCGGGCTGCCGCTCACGTACACGGCGCAGCCGAACGGAATCCTGCGGTTCGATTTCACCGGGGAGGACCAGGTGCGGTTGCTCGCGGGCTACCAATACGTCTTCGAACTGGCCGGTGTCGCCGGCACCACGCCGCTCAACTGGAGCCGCTCCGCGGCCGACACCTATGCCGGCGGCGCGGCGTACCGCGGCCGTGCGTGGATCAACACCAGCAATGCGCGCGACTTCGGCCTCGCGGTCTACGGCTCCGTCGACAACTCCCCGCTGCCGCCCACCGAGTGCACCGTCGATGCCGGAGTCGTGCACCAGCAGATCGACGGCTTCGGCGCGGGCGTCGTCTTCCTCTACGACGGCCAGGATCCGCTGCCCGAGTCGCAGATGGATCAGCTCTACGGCACGGGCCCGGGCCAGTTCGGTCTCACGCTCATCCGCGTGCGCATCTCGCCCGACGGCAATTTCACCAACTCCGTGATCAACGGCAGCCGGGCCCACGCGCGAGGGGCGCGCATCCTCGCCACCCCGTGGACGCCCCCGGCGTCCATGAAAAGCAACGCCAGCACGATCCACGGCTACCTGTTGCCTGAGAAGTATCCCGACTACGTCGCCTACCTGAACCAATTCCTCGCCACCATGTCCGCCGGCGGTGCGCCGGTCTCGGTCGTCTCGCTGCAGAACGAGCCCGACTACGATCCCGACTACGAGGGCTGCCAGTGGAGCGCGGCGCAGTTCCAGACCTTCTGCCGCGACTTCGCGGGCGGGATCGCCGCGCCGGTGATGATGCCGGAGGCGTTCGGATTCAGCCAGACCGTGTCCGACGCCACGCTCAACGACCCCGCGGCCGCGGCCAACGTCGACTACATCGGCGGCCACCTCTACGGCGCCACCATCCGCGACTACCCGTTGGCGCGCGCGAAGGGGAAGCCGATCTGGATGACCGAATACCTCGTCAACGAGCAGACGATCGAGTCCGCCGTCGGCACGGCGCAGCAGATCGTCGACTGCCTCACCGTGGGGAACATGAGCGCCTACATCTGGTGGAAGTGCATCGGTACCGCCAACGGCCTGCTCGACAACGACGCGGTGCCCCAGCGCCGTGGGTACGTGATGGGCCAGTTCAGCCGCTTCGCCCACCCGGGCGACTACCGCATCGGGGTCGCGGACAACACCGGCCCGCTCGGCATCACCGCCTTCGTGGACCCCGCCTCCGGCCGGGTGGCGATCGTGGCGGTCAACACCGTCTCGGTGCCGGTCCAGCACCGGTTCAAGCTCGCGGGGCTCACGCTCGACACGGTCACGCCGTGGGTGACCTCGGCGAGTCAGTCGCTCGAGGCGCAGTCCGCGGTGGCGGTGGCGGAGGGCGCGTTCACCTACACGCTGCCGGCCAGCTCGGTGGTGACCTTCGCGGGGCGTCTGCCGCACGGGGAGCTGAATCTCGCGATCGCCACGGTGGCCGGGCAACCGGGCCAGTATCGCCTGCGCTTCGGTCCCGTGCGGCCGGGATGGACCTATACTCCTGAATACTGCACGGACCTCGACGTCGCCGACTGGCAGGAGCTCACCGGTTGCACGGAGGGCACCATCGGGTCCGAGCGCACCCTCACGGGCACGGTCGACACCGGCCCGCGGCGGTTCTACCGCATCCGCACGACGCCCGCGCCGTAGCGCGCGGTTTTTGCCACCGGGCCGAGCGGGTGCGGTCCCCGCCGCTGCCCGGCGTCTCGGGCGCGGAGCCCCCGGAGTTTGTCACGTATTACGTGACAAACTCGGCCGGGGCCGAGGTCAGGGGCGTGCGGCCTCCGGCCCGAAGGTGATCGCGGCGGCAGGCACGACCATTGGCGGGTGCGGCGCGGAAAGTTCCGCCCAGACCCAGTTGTGGTGCGCGATGATCTGCGCGGCCGCGAGGACCGGGCGGTCCTTGGTCGTGTGCGCGTCGGCTGCGACGACGACGCGGTAGCTCTCGCTGGCGGCGCGGCGGATCGTGGTGTCGACGCAGAACTCGGTGGCGGCGCCGCAGACCACCAGCGTATCGATGCCGCGGTGCCGGAGGTCGGCGGCGAGCGTGGTGCCGAGGAAGGCGTCGCAGGCGGTCTTGGCGATCACGGGGTCGCCGGGTTGCCGGTGCAACCGCGGATGCAGCTCCCAGCCGGCGGTGCCGGGCGTGTATTCGGGCGGCTCGCCATGCTGGATGAAGAGCACGGGCCGGCCGGCGGCGCGGGCGCGGTCGATCAGGTCGTCGATCCGGGCGAGCGTGCCGTCGGCATCGTGCGGCCCGGGCGTGGCGTTGTACCAGCCGCACTGGATGTCGATCACGAGCAGGGCGGTGCGGGGGGACGGGGGCATCGTGGAAACGCCGGTCGGGTCAGGCGGCGCGGCGGCCGGACCGGTTCCACTCGGAGGCGCGGCCGCGGAGCAGTTCGAGCACGTTTTGCGCAGCGGCGGAGGGCTCCATCCCGGGCGGAAGGATCGCCCCAAGGGCGACTTTCTCCGTGAAATCGAGCAGCGGCCGCACCGCCACATGCCGGCGTTTTGCGCGGGCGGCGAACGACGCCGGCAACACCGCCACGCCCGCGCCGTGGACGACGAACTCGAAGAGGGTCGTCGCCTGCTCGCTCAGGAAGGGGGGCGCGAACTCCGCGTTGCGTTTGCGGGCAAGGCGTTCGAGCCGCTCCTGGAGGTTCGGGGTGTGCTCGAAAAGCAGCAACGGCTCGGCGAGCAGCTGGGCCAGCCGCACGCCGCGGCGCGTGGCGAACGGATGACTCTCCCGGCAGAAACAGGCGTACGGGATCTGGGCGAGGAGCTCGGTCCTCAACGCGCCGAGCGAGGCGGCGCCCAGGTCGAGCAGCCCGAGGTCCGCGCTGCCGTTGGCGACCGAGTCGGCCACCTGTTGCGGGGTGCGCTCGCGGAACTGCAGCTGGACCGCACTGTCGCCGGCCAGCGATGACATGCCGGTGAGCCGGGGCAGCAGCTCGCTCGCCACGAAGGACTGGACCGCGATCCGCACGACCGGGCGCTGCCGGAAGGCGCGGCGGCGGGCGTCGGTGCGCAGCTGCTCGGTCTCGCGCAGGATGCGGCGGGCGGTCACGAGGGTGCGGGCGCCCGCCGGGGTGAGCGACACGCCGCGGGGCTCGCGCACGAGGAGCGGGGCGCCAAGCTCCTCCTCGAGTTTCCGGATCTGCACCGAGAGCGCCGGCTGGGAGACATGGCAGCTGGCGGCCGCGGCCATCATGCTCCCGCAGCGCGCGACCGCCGCGAAGTAGCGCAGTTGGTGCATCTCCATGGCGCGAGGTATAGGCGCAGCCTTGGCCGGCCCAACCAAAAACGTACGCTCGCACGCTTGTGCCGTTGGTGGGCGGGACGAAAGGGTGGAGCCATGAGAACACCCAAGACCCGACCCTCGGCCGCTCGCCGCGCGCGCGGCGAGCCGACGACCCGGCCCCGCCGCATCGCGATGATCTCCACCCACGGCTATGTGGCCGCCAATCCGCCGCTCGGCGCCGCCGACACCGGCGGGCAGGTCGTGTACGTGCTGGAACTCTCGAAGAAGTTCGCCGCCCTCGGCTACGAAGTGGACATCTGGACGCGCCGGTTCGCCGACCAGCCGGCGACGGAGCCGGTCGCTCCCGGCGTGACGCTGCGCCGGGCGCCCTGCGGCGGGCCGGAGTTCATCCGCAAGGAGGACCTGCATGCGTTCATCCCGGAGTGGTGCGAGCACGCGCTGCGGATCATCCGCGCCGAAGGGCTCGGCTACGCCTTCATCGATTCGCACTACTGGGACGCCGGGATCGCCGGTCAGCACCTGGCCGACGTGCTCGACGTGCCGCACCTCCACACGCCGCACTCGCTCGGCTCGTGGAAGGAGAAGCAGATGGCGGAGGGCGCGAGCGCGCCCGATCTCGCCGGATACAACTTCGATGTCCGCATCCGCGAGGAGACGGCGCTCTACGCCGCGGCCGACATGGTCATCGCCACCACGCCCGAGCAGACCGATCTGCTCGTCGGCGACTACGATGTGCCGGAGGAGCGCATCAAGATGGTGCCGCCCGGCTACGACGACGCGCGGTTCTTCGCCGTGAGCGAGTCGACGCGGCAGTCGCTCCGGCGGAGGCTCGGTTTCCGCGGGCCGACGATCCTCGCGCTCGGCCGGCTGGCGCGCAACAAGGGCTACGACCTGCTCCTGCGCGGGTTCGCGGTGACCGTGAAGCGAGTACCGGAGGCGCGGTTGCACCTGGCGATCGGCGGCGAGGACCTCAACGAGCGCGAGCGCCTCATCCTCGGCGAGTTGCAGGCGATCGTCGAGGAGCTGCATCTCGGCGACACGGTCACCTTCGGGCATTTCATCCCGGATGCGGAGCTGGCCGACCATTACCGTGCCGCGGATCTGTTCGTGCTGTGCAGCCGCTACGAGCCGTTCGGGATGACCGCGATCGAGGCGATGGCCTCCGGGTGTCCGACCGTCGTGACCGTGCACGGTGGCCTGCATCGGGCGTTGACCTTCGGACGGCATGCGTTGTTCACTGATCCGTTCGATGCCGAGGACCTCGGTATCACGATGATGAAGCCATTCAAGTATCCCCGACTGCGCGCGCGCCTTGCCCGGATGGGGGCGCACAAGGCGCGCAGCCTGTTCACGTGGACGGGCATCGCGCAGCAGATCGTGGCGCTGGCCGAGGCGCGGCACACGCCCGCCTTCGCCCTGGCCGACAACGAGTGGGACGAACCCTGGAACGACAATGACTGAACTCCTCTCCCGGCTGCCCCCTGAACTCGTCGCGCATCTGCGGGAGGTCGTGTTTGTCGTGCTGGTGGTGGCGTTTGCGCTGGGCGCGTCCGCGCTGGTCGGGCGCGCGGTGGAGTGGCTCGCGGTGCGGTTGCAGGCCCCGCGCCTCACCCTGCGGCCGCTGGTGGTCACCGGCCGGTTCCTGGTGCTGTTGATCGCGCTGAGCACGTTCGCGGACCATTTCTTCGGCGTGGATTTCTTCGCGCTGATGGGCGGGGTGCTGGCGTTGATCGCCATCGGGTTCTTCGCGGTGTGGAGCACCTTGAGCAACGTGCTGTGCTCGTTGTTCCTGCTGACCGTGCGACCCTTCCATATGGGCGACGAGGTGGAGCTGCTGCCCGATCCCGTGCGCGGCCGCGTGACCGACCTGAACCTGTTCTTCACGACGTTGGCCACCGATGACGGGCGGCTCGTGCAGATCCCCAACAATCTCTTCTTCCAGCGCGTAGCCGTTCGCCGGCGCGCGGGGACGGCGCAGCCGCTGCCCGGTTCGTCGGCGACGCCAGCCGCGGGTGAGGCGCCGGTGCTCGAAGGCGCCCCCCGGACCCCGAAGGTTGGGTGAGCGGCCGGGCGGGGCCCGGAGTCAGAACGGCCAGAAGCGCGGGATGCCCCACAACGCGATGGCGAAGAAGAGCAGGTTGAGCGGGATGCCGAGGCGGGCGAAGTCGGTGAACCGATACCCGCCGGCGGTGTAGACCATGGCGTTGGTCTGGTAGCCGACGGGCGTGGCGAAGCTGGTGGAGGCCGCGAAGGCCACGGCCATCAGGAAGGGCTTGGGGTCGACGCCGAGCGAGTGGGCGATGCCGATGGCCAGCGGCGCGAGCAGCACGGCGGTGGCGTTGTTGCTCATGAACTCGGTGAGCACGGCGGTGAGCAGGTAGACGGCGCCGAGGGCGTAGAGGGGCGAGCCGCCGCCGGCGAGGGCGAGCGCGTGCTGCGCCATCCACGACGCCCCGCCGGTCTTCTCGAGTGCGGTGCCGAGCGGGATCATCGCCGCGAGCAGCACGACCACGCGCCATTGCACGGACTCGAAGATCTCCTCGGTTTTGAGACATCCCGTGGCCCAGAGCGCGAGGCCGCCGAGGATGGCGGCGGGCAGGATGTCGATCCAGCCGATCGCCGCGGCGGCCACCACGGCGGCCATGATGCCCAGCGCCCACGGCACGCGGCCGCGGGTCAGCTTCGGCGCGGCGACCTCGCCCAGCAGGATGAAGTCGCGGTCGTGGGTGAGCCGGTGCACGGCGGCGCGGCGGCCGAGCACGAGCAGGATGTCGCCGATCTCCAGCGGGGTGTGGGCGAGGCGCTGGCGCAGCACGGCGCCATGGCGTTGCAGGGCCAGGACGGCGAGCTCGTGCTCGTCGCCGAAGCGCAGGTCGCCGACGGTCTGGCCGGCGAACGGGGCGCCGGGGGCGACGATGGCTTCGGCGAGCATGAGGTCGCCGCCCTGCAGCACGGCGTCGCGCAGCTTGAACTCGGGGTTGAGGGCGAGGCCGTGGCGGTCCTTGAGGGCGAGCAGGGCCTTGGCCTCGCCGCGCACCAGCAGCAGGTCGCCGGCCTGCAGGGGCTCGTCGAGCGGGGAGAGCAGGTGGCACTTGTTGCGCACGATCTCGACGAGGGCCGCGGCGGTGTCGCCCGGGAGGCGGCCCGCGCCAAGGGCGCGCCCGATCAACGGCGAGCCGGGCATGACGCGCAGCTCGGTGATGAACTCGCCCAGGCCGTAGCGCTCGACCATCTCGGTGGCGGCGCGGTCGGGCAGCAGCCACGGACCGAGCACCCAGAGGTAGAGCGTGCCGGCGCCGAAGAGCAGCAGGCCGAGCTGGGCGAACTCGAACATCGAGAACGCGGGCAGGCCGGCCTTCACCGCGATGGAGTTGACCAGCAGGTTGGTCGAGGTGCCGATGAGCGTACAGGCTCCGCCGAACTGCGACGCGTAGGAGAGCGGGATGAGGAAACGCGAGGCGGGCAGCTTGCGCTCGCGCGCGGCGAGCAGGACCAGCGGCAGCAGCACGGCGACGGCGGCGGTGTTGTTGACGAACGCCGAGATCGTGCCGGTGACGACCATGATCAGCAGGAGCAGCAGCCACGGCCAGCGGGCCGTGCGCATGAGGACGGCGCCGAGGGCGGCCAGTGCACCCGTTTTCTGGAGCCCCGCGCTGAGGATGAACATGCACGCCACGGTGACGGTGGCCGGGTTGCCGAAGCCCGAGAGCATCTCGACGGGCGAGAGGATGCCGGAGAGCAGCAGCACCACGGCGCCGGCCAGCCCCACCGCCTCGGGCGGAAACTTCTCGGTGAAGAACGCCACCATCATGGCGACGACCAGGCCGAGCACGATCCAGGTCTCGGGTGTCATGGGCGGGCGGTGTGCCGGGAGGGTGGCGCGGCGCCGGGCCTATTCCCGGGCGGCCTTCTCGAAGGTGTCGAGCCGGTCGGCCAGGCCCACGACGATGAGCGTGTCGCCGCGCTCGAGCCGGAGCTCGGGGGCGGGCTCGAGCACGCGGCGTTCGTCGCCGACGCTGCGGCAGACGAGCACGACGTTGACCTTGTACTTGGCGGGCAGATGCAACTCGCCCAGCGTGCGGCCGGCGAGGGCGGCGCCGAGCACGGTCTCGCCCATCTGGTATTCGCCGGGGAGCGGCATGCGGATGCTGAAGGAGTCGCGGCGGATGCGCTCGGCGAGGCGGTAGGCCATGTCGCGCCCGGGCACGATCACCTCGTCGGCGCCGAGGCGGGTGAGCACGGCGGCGTGGCGCTCGTCCATCGCGCGGCCGATCAGGTGCTTCACCTGGAGCTCCTTGAGCGTGAGCGTGGCGAGCACGCTGCCCTTCATGTTTTCGCCCACGGCGACGACGACGACATCGGCCTCGAGCGCGCCGGCGGCGCGCAGGGCATCGGCGTCCTCGCAGTCGAGTTCGACGGCGCGGAAACCGTCCTCGGCGAGTTCCTGCACGCGCTGGGTGTTGGCGTCGGCGACGACGACTTCGCAGCCGAGTTCGCTCAGGCGGGTGGCGAGGCTGGAGCCGAAGCGTCCGCCGCCGACGATGAAGGTGCGTTTGGCCATGGAGGGAGAAGCGGGATCAGCCGAGGGTATGTAGTTCGTGTGGGGTGCGAGCTTGCTCGCACCGTTCCGTCAGAGAGACACCCGGACGGTGCGACCAAGGTCGCACCCTACAACTGAGAGCGTGCGTCCGGCAGAGTTGAAGGTGCCCGATTGCATGGCTACGGATCAGCCGAGGGTGAGGGTTTCGGGCGGATAGCGCACACCGGAGAAGGCCGGCGGGCGAGCGAGATAGAGGGCGAGGATGAGGGGGCCCACGCGGCCGCCGAACATGAGGGCGACGACGATGAGCTTGCCGGCGGCGGTGAGCAACGGGGTGACGCCGGTGGAGAGCCCCACGGTGCCGAAGGCGGAGACGGCCTCGAACATCAGGCCGAGCCAGTGGTGGTTCGTGGCCCCGGAGGGGGCGTTCTGCTCGGAGACGAGCAGCAGGATCGTGCCGCCCAGCAGGAAGGTGCCGGCGATGAGCGTGAAGAGGATGGCGGTCGAGGCCTGCTTCTCGGGGATCGAGCGTCCCCACAACACGATGGCGGCGCGGCGGCGCAGGGCGGTCCACGCGGCGAGGACGAGCAGGGCGAAGGTGACGGTCTTGATGCCGCCGGCCATGGAGCCGGGCGCGCCGCCCACGAACATGAGCGCCATCGTGCCGAGCAGCGTGGCGGGGCTCATCGCGCCGACCTCGACGGTGTTGAAGCCGGCGGTGCGCGCCATCGTGGAATGGAAGGCCGCCTCGCCGAGCCGGGCGGGCAGGTCGCCGGTGCTGAAGGCGCCGTTCCATTCGGAGAGGAAGGCGAACACGGTGCCGGCGACCAGGAGGATGCCGGCGACGACCAGGGAGAGCCGGGCCTGCACGGTGAGGTAGCCGCGGGCGCGCGGGTCGCGGCGCCAGAAGTAGTAGAAACGCAGATTCACCAGCGCGAGCAGCCCGATGCCGCCGGCGACGACGAGCAGCCCGACCACGGTGAGTCGCCAGGGCTCGTGGCGCCAACGGACCAGCCCTTCGGGAAACGTGGAGAGGCCGGCGTTGCAGAAGGCGCTGACCGAGTGGAAGACGGCGTCCCAGAGGTCGGCGGGCGAGCGCGCGACCGCGCCGGCGGCGGGCAGGAGGTAGAGCGCGGCGGCGCCGATCAGCTCGAGCACGAGGACGAACCCCAGCGCGTGGAGGAAGACCGCGAAGGGGGTGACGGTGCGCAGACCGCCGACGGTGTTGCGGATGAGATGTTCGTCGGCGAGGGAGAGGCGGCGGCCGCTCAGGATCAGGAAGAGCGTGCCGGCGGTCATGATGCCGACGCCGCCCAACTGGATGAGGCCGAGCAGCACGAACTGGCCGGCGAAGTTGAAGGTCTCGGCCACGTTGACGGTCGCCAGTCCGGTGACGCAGACGGCGGAGGTGGAAAGGAAGAGCGCGTCGAGCGGGGGCAACGCGACCCCCGGGCGGTGCATCCACGGGAGCCAGAGCAGCACGGCGCCGACGAGGATCAGCGCCCCGAAACCCAGCGGGATGCCGCGGATCTGGCCGACGAGGCGGGTGCGTTGTTGGTCGGTGAGCGGCATCGGCGGAGAGCGTGGGCGGCGGGCCGTCGACGGCAAGAACCGGATGCGCGGCGCGGCTCAACCGCCGAGGTGCGCGGGGGTGAGCTCGGTCTCGTGGCAGGCGTGGAGGAAGGAGGCGGCGCTCCAGGCCTGGAAGGCCTTGCCCATGGGGCGGCCGGTGGCGCCGTGGGCCCATTCGTTGAACTCCCACTCGTGGTCGCGGCCGAGCTGGTTGAGCCGCGCGAGCCGGAGCAGCTCCTGGCGGGCCACCTCGTGCAGGCCCAGCCGATGGATACTGCGGACCCACAGGCCGCCGATGAACGGCCAGAGGCCGCCGTTGTGGTAGTGGTGCGGGAGGTTGAGGAGGTTGACCGTGTAGTAGGTGCGCCAGTCGGGATCGCCGGACTGCACGACGGGATAGAGGTTGGCCACGGGCCAGGGCTGGTTCACGCCGACCCCCCACATGAACCGGAACGCGGTGCGCGCGCGGTCGAGGTCGAGCAGGTTCATGAGGAACGCGAGCAGGTTGCCGTAGACGTCGCAGCGCCAGTTGAAGGCGAAGGGCGTGATCTCGGCGATGAGGTACTGGGTGTCGCCGAGGGAGAACTGGCGGTCGGCGAAGCGGTTCACGGTGTGGCCGGTGCCGGGCGCGGCGGGGGGCGCGGCGTGCTGGGTGGTGCTGGCGCATTCGGCTCTGGCCTGGCGTCCGGCCTCAGCGCTTGGGGTGCCGGCGGCAGCGTCAGCGGCCTGCTCGGCAGCGGTTCGGCCATCTTCGCCGGCGGCGCGGCCAACGGCCTGGGGGTGCTGGCCGGCGCGCTCGGCCCCATCGCGCTGGGCGTCGGCGCCCTGGCTGCCATCGCCAAGGCCCTGGACAAC
>ENA-UPSM01003695-UPSM01003695.1-activated-sludge-metagenome-genome-assembly--contig:-NODE-3695-length-16832-cov-4.234190_pt1 | contig 16832 bp, 13 predicted proteins | sample MGYA00238181_ERZ773283 | MGnify/ENA primary metagenome ERZ773283 (study PRJEB29023, sample SAMN05720199) | activated sludge metagenome | isolation source: Anaerobic digester | place: Japan...
CATCTTCTGCGATTTCCTTAAGCTCCCCACCCACCCTCCGCCTCTTACCCTGAAGTCTTTCGCCAGCTCCGGCTGAACCCAAGCCTGCGCCAACAATACCCGCAGCTTCCCATGCCACAACATCCGTTAAGTTTTAGACCATGTTGCGCTCGGAAATAGAAATTTGTTATTTCTTAGCCTCGGTTTTAGCCATCTAGTTTTGGACGTTGTGCACTATTTATGCCTCCTTTTACGCATATATCTATCGGGAAACTTACCGTAATCGGATTGTGGTGCGTCAGCATGCTCTTCGCGCACCCCGTCCACGGAGAAGAACGCAGCGCTCCGGAAGTTGTCATTAAGTACTTCGAACTGACCAGCGGACGGCTTGCCTTCGTTCTGAAAAAAACCGATTCCTCCGATATTTGGGTTCTCGATTTCGAGACTTTGGTCATCAAACCTTTAGTTGCCACTCCCGGCCAAGACAACTCTCCAAATTGGTCGCCGGATGGGCAGACTCTTGTCTTCGACAGCGAAGTGGACGGCGATCGTGAGATTTTTTCTGTGCGCGCAGACGGTTCCGGCCTCAAACGTCTGACGACGAATAAAGGCGACGATCGCGATCCTGATTGGTCGCCAGACGGAGCTGAGATTGTCTTTGCCTCCGCACGCGGCGAGGATGCACCCGATATATACACGATGAAACCCGACGGCACTCTCGTCCGTCCGCTCGGATTAGAAAAACGCCGCACGGGCAGCAAGCGCATTATGCCCCGCTGGTCTCCGCGCGGAGGAGAAATCATTTACGCTTCCGATGAAGACTGGCCAGGATGGGACATCATTCTCTATGACCGGGCGCAAAAGCGTGCGCGGATGCTGACGACAGGCTACCGGTCGTTCTCCCGCCCAGCCTGGCATCCGGCGGGATCTGCGTTTCTCCTCTCTTACGGTTCGCGCGAAGAAATCGATCTCTGGCAGTTTAAGAAGGGCGCAAAAGAGCTGACTCCGGTTGTCGTGCGCGCAGGTAAAGATCTCGACGGCGTTTGGACCGATGATGCATCCAAGGTGTTTTTCTCTGGGGAGCTTTCGCCAGGAAAAAACGATTTCCAGTTGTTTATTTGGGACTCTGCAAAAAATGAAATTAAGCAAGTAGCTTCTGCGCTGGCGGGCACAATGCTGCACCCGACATGGACCCCCCTGTCGATACAGCCCGAACAGGAACAGAAAGACGCCAGCACCAAAAACTCTCAAGCAAAAACCGACAAATGAAACAACCGACAGGGAGAATCATGATTTTCAACCGCATCATCATCTCATGCACCGTTTTTTTCCTGTTCCTGTGCCCGCTGCTTGACAGCACTATGCTCAGTGCGCAAGAGGAAGAAGCACCGCCGCCGCTTCTCGCTGATACAAACGGGGACGGCATGATCACTATTGCAGCTTTCGGGGACAGCATCACTCGCGGCGTCGGAGACTTTGTCCCGGTCGGTGAATTTGTCGATGATTTTACAGGCATCAGTCCCACCGGAGAAGCCGGCTACCCGCTTCGCGTGGAGTTGACCATGGGAATTTCGGTGGCCAATCTCGGCAAGCCCGGCGAAAGAGACGCAACCGGCGGCGTATACCGCTTCGCCGCGGTTATCCCGTCTCATCAGTCTGATATTGTCGTCATTTCTGAGGGGACAAACGATGCCCAGTTTCAAACAGATCCGAACAAGGTTTACCGGGCAACGCAAGCGATGATCAATATCGCCCGCGCGTCCGGGAAAACGCCGGTTTTGGCGACGATTCCGCCCGCTTGCTGCATGCGCTTCGGTTTAAACACATGGATCGAGAATTACAATGTCGGGTTTCGCGAACTAGCGCTGGTCAACGACATCACCTTGGCGGATGTCAATCATGCTTATGCGAATACCTGCAATCTCGAAGAATGCTATCTGCTTAATCTCCCGGAGGGGGCGCATCCGAACGTGCGCGGCTATGATGTTATTGCCGAAGTAATTATGGCGGCCCTGCTGCAGATCCCCATTTTCGCGCCGGACGGCGCGGTGCAGCTTCAGACGGCGCTGGGCCAGCCCGATTTTACAGCGATCACCAGGCCGGACCCCGTCCCTGCGGCAATCGCCCGCACAAACGCTGTACAATGACGGCCAAAACCTTAAACCCGGATCGATGCGGGCGTACAGCAATGATGCTGCATGCTTCTCGCATCTGCCGCATACTGCTTGTCCTTCTCGCTCTTCCACTCCACGCTTGCTCGCCGGCGTATGTTGTTCGTGCTGGATGGGAAGAGACGAAGATTCTATGGCGCCGTAAACCGCTTTCCGATCTTATTTCCGCACCGGAGACAGACCCCGAGCTTAAACGTAAGTTTCAACTTGTTCTCGATGCACGCGAGTTCGCATCGGCAATAGGCCTTAAACCAAAAGGCAGTTACACCCAATACTCTAAGGTGGAACGTGATGTTCTTGTCTGGGTGCTCAGCGCTGCCCCCAAGTTTTCCCTTAAGCCTTACACGTGGTGGTTCCCCGTTGTCGGCCGCATCCCTTATAAGGGTTACTTTGAAAAAAAAGACGGCGACGCTGCCGCCAAGAAGCTTCGCGAAGCTGGTCTGGATATCTATCTCCGGCCAAGCCCGGCTTTCAGCACTCTCGGCTGGTTCGACGATCCGCTGCTTTCTTCGATTGTGCGCTTCGATGATGCACTTTTAGTCGACACGGTCATCCATGAATTAGTTCATAACACTATCTGGATCAAAGGCCGCGCGTCTTTCAACGAATCTTTGGCAAATTTTGCCGGCACTGCCGCTGCCGTAGAATTTTTTCGGGCGAGCGCGGGAGCACAAGATCCACGGACTGTCAGCGCACAAGAAACATTTCATGATGAACTTGTTTTTGCGCACTTTGTTGATCAAACGATCAAGGCCATGCAGCTTTTCTATGATGAGCTTCCAGAAGACGAGCGCAAAGCTAAGACGCCCAACCCGGCTCTGCTCGCCCAGCGGGACGCAATGTTTTCTGAGCACGCGGCACGCTGGCAAAGCCTCGCGCCATCTCTGAAGAGCGGCAGGTACAAAACGCGCAGTTTGCGCCTAAACAACGCCGTATTAATTGCACAGCGAGTTTACTTGGATCGGCTCTGGCTTTTCGCCGAAATGTACGAGTTGTGCGGAAATACGCTGGAAAGATTCCTCAAACAAATGCTATTAATTGAACGGGATGTCAAAAATAAGCAATCTGACCCGTTTAACGTCTTACAAGAACAGATTGAACGCTTAAAAAAAGAGAGAAAGCAATGAATCTGTCTCAGGCGCGGCATGATAAGATTATATACCGGATAAGGTTTGCCGGAGTCATGGCTGCTCTCTTCGGGATTACACTCTGGGCGGCCGGGTGTCCGGGCGGAGGTTCGTCGGGAAGACCGTTTATTGCGTGCGGCGGAGGCGCAGCCTTTGAATGCCCGCTGGGCATGTATTGCTTGCTCGGACCGGAGTGCGGCGGAGTTGACGCACGCGGGAAGTGCGTTCCTCTGCGCCAAGACTGCCCTGTCGAAGACAACCCGGTGTGCGGCTGCGATGGGATAACCTATAACAGCGAGTGCTATGCCGGCGCAAGCGGAGCAACGGTTGATTATACTGGACCCTGTATTGCGAAAGAAGAGGAGCGTTACAGCGGGGGAAATCCATGACAACTGTGATCGCGACGATATTTGTTCTCTTTCTCATCATTGCCTTTGTTTATGAGGCAAACCGTAAAAGTCAATCATCGGTCCGGACTTCCTCGCCAGCTCAGAAACCGGGCGGGGAAGAGAATCTGTTGACAGCGGATGAAGCGATGCCAACCCAAACCGGACGTTTTCGAGCGCACCAAGTGCTGCAGCAGCCTGCCGGAGAAAGCCGGCAACCCGCAGCAGCGGCGGCAGATCCTGAAACGGTGATCCCTGCTCCGGGGGACGAAGAAGCACCGCTGCCCGATCCTTTTTTCGACAACAAGAAATAGCGTTAGTCATCAACAGCACGCCAATTAATATGCCTCTGAAGCCAATCAATCTGAATAAGCCTGGTTTTACTCCGCAAGATAATCGGATCATCTCCGGAAGAATCATCGAGTACGAACAGCACTCCAAGCCCATTTTGGCGGTGGCGGTTAGTGAAAAGAAAGGAAAGTGGTCAGTAATTAACCAGCAAGGAGCCGAGTTGGATTTGCCCCCCGACCGCTTGACGCTGATTCCGGGAGCAGTCACCGAACCCGGCGCCGGCAAACAAGCACGCTTGGCTGCGCTGGCTGTTCTGCACGATCAGGCGGTTGCTCTTTTGCAGAACGCAGATCTTGCAGAGGTGTGGCAAGTGTATCTCGGAGAAACCAAAGAAGTCACGATCGAGGATGCCGCTGAGCTGCTTTTCGGCGATGCGCACGCCGCGCATTTCGTAGCGGCAAGACGAATGCTGTTGACTGATCAGATTTACTTCCGGCGCAAGAAATCAGGCTTTGAACCAAGAAGCGTAGAGATTGTCGAAGAATTGCAGGCCAAGCTGCGGGCTGAGCAAGAAAAGGCACGCGAACAGGAAGAATTTGTGGCGGCAATTGTTAAACGACTGGCCCAACCCAGTTCGCCGATCATGCAGCCGCTGCATCAATTCGAACTGCTGGCCGCATTGGGCAGCAGCGCACCACAAGCAAAAGAAACGCGCGAGCTTCTCGAAACAATCTGCCAGCGCGCAAAGCTCAATCTAAACGGACGCCCAGAAGAAAAAGCTTTTGAACTTCTGGTAGCGCTTGACCACTTCAACCCGGACCAGGATTTAGGCCCCATCCGGCTCGGCCGCCCGCTGTTGTTTCGTCAAGAAGTAATCAGCGAGGCACAGAACATTGCGGCAAATGCCGCAGCGGTTCTCGAATCACGAACCGGTCTTGCCGGATTGACTTGCGTTACTATCGACGGCGAAGAAACGCGTGATTTCGACGATGCCTTGTCCTTGGAATTACTGGAAGATGTATGGCGCGTGGGTATTCATATTAGTGATGTGGCGGCGGTTGTCCTGCCGGATTCGCATATCGATCAAGAAGCTCTGCGCAGAGCAAGTTCGATTTATACGCCTGACTATCAGGTTCCGATGATTCCGCGAGAAATTTCCGAAGACACGCTGAGCCTGATCGAGGGAGCCGAACGGCTTACCTTGAGTGTTTTTGTTGATTTTGATCGCGCAACACAGCAGATCGTCCGGCGCACCTTGCAGCGGACACGGATCCAAATTGCAAAGCGCTTCACCTACGAGGAAGCAGATGCTTTGCTCTGCGCAGAAAGCAGACCGCTGGATTTAATGCAGCAGATGCTGCTTAATCTGTGGCATCTTGCCGCCAAATCCGAGGAGCGGCGGCTTGATGCCGGTGCACTTCAGTTCGACCGCCGGGAAATGAGCGCAAAAATCCTCCCCGGCGGTAAAATTGCACTGATTGAGGCCAACGAAGACACGCCCGCACGCCGCCTGGTGAGCGAGCTGATGATTCTCGGCAACGAGAGCGCTGCGCTTTTCGGTGCCGAAAACGGCATCCCCTTGATCTTTCGCGCGCAAGAACCACCGGATACTGACATTTCGCAGCAGGGCAAAGACCTCCCGGAAGGACCGGCACGCGAATACTTCTTGCGCAGCCTGCTCAAACGCTCCGCCGTTTCGATCACGCCAGCGCCCCACTCTGGCGTAGGCGTAGCTGCGTATACGCAGAGCACCTCGCCGATTAGACGCGCCGTGGATTTGATTACTCAGCGCCAACTAGGCACATTTCTCGATACGGGTAAAACCTGTTATTCACCAGAACAAGTGAGCGAACTGATTGGGCGCGTGGAATGCGGCGCCGATGAAGTTTTCCAGATTCAGCGGGAAAGAAACCGCTATTGGCTGTTGAAATATCTGCTTCAGGAGCGGATAAAAGAAATCAACGGTGTTATTGTCCGGGTCGATGGCCTGAAGCCAATGGCAGAGCTTGACGGTATTTGTGCTTTATTCCCATTTTTCCCGGCAGGCGGACGCAATGCGGCAAACACTTTTACCCGCAAAGATTTAGGCCGCCGCGTAAGACTGCAGATTGAAAATATTAATCCGCGCAATCAGACATTAATTCTCCGCGAGATGCTTTAAGTAATGTCGGTAAAGCGTATTTTCCTGGGATGGGACGAACCGGCACTGACCAGTGCTGCGCGCTGGCTGCTTGAACATTATCCCTGCGCCAATGGCCGATGCGACATGAGGGCGGCAACCGTAATCCTGCCAAGCAGCAGGGCAGAGCGGCGTTTGTTGGAACTGCTTGTCGAAGGAACTCAGAACCAAGGTGCGGTTCTTTTGCCGCCGTGCCGGCGCACGGTAGGTAAATTGCCCGAACTACTTTATACCGCAGCCAAGCCGCTGGCTGAACCGCTCCAGCGCCAGGCAGCCTGGCTCACGGCACTCGCCCAAGTCTCTCCGGAAAAGCTGCGCGAGCTTTCTCTGCGCAGCGAACAGCAAACGGCTCTGCTTGAACGCACTTTGCTTGCCCAACACTTGGATCAACTCTGGAAAGAGCTAAATACCCGCGGTCTGTCCTTTTGCAATGTGGCCGAGGAAGGAGCAAAGCATTTTGATTATTTTCGAAAAGAACGCTGGCTGATCCTGGCCGATATCCACCAGCTATTTCTCAACTGCCTTGAGTCATGGGGGTTGATCGATCAGTTTCAAGCGCGAATTGATGCTGTCGCCCGCGGGGAATGCCGTTTTGCCGGCGAACTCTGTCTGCTTGCCTGCGCTGATATTCCACCGCTGATCTGCGAAATGATCAACCAATCCGGTGCTGTTGCCTTTGCTTTGGTCCATGCGCCCGCAGAGCGGGCGGACTGGTTTGATGAATTCGGCTGCGTGCTGAGCAAGCCTTGGGCCGCGGCGCAGATAGCACTGACCGAAGAACAGCTCTTCTTTTGCAACTCTCCTGCCGAACTGGCGCAGGACGCAGTCCAGATACTCAGACGCACCACTGGCAGATTCAGCGCAGAACAAATCGTCATTGGCTATACTGCTGATGAATTGGTGCCGTCTCTCACACAGGAACTTGAAGGCTGCGGCGTCAAGCCGCGCCTGGCCAAAGGAACCTGCCTGACCGAAACAAGACCCGGGAAACTGCTTGCCTCCGCGGCAGAGTACTTAAGCGACCGGAGTTTCTCCGGCTTTGCCTCGTTCGTACGTCATCCGGACATCGCCGAGGTGCTGGAGAAGCATGAGGTTGAGGGAGAACAGCACGACTTTCTAACTGCGCTGGACGTTTTTTATACCGAGACACTTCCGGCATCGGCTGAACCAGCCCAACTTTCCCAGACTCATGCGCTGAGCGGCACAGCGCACGCCGTCGCCGGCCAGGCGCACTCGCTCCTGCAGGATTTACTTGGCAAGCCGAGGCCTCTTCACGAGTGGGCTCAACCGATCCTCGAATTTCTTAGACGCACTTACACGGACACTATCTGCATCCGCGATGACCCCGGGCAGAGAATCACGCTGGCCGCCTGCGAAAAAATCGCGGCCGCACTTAGCACCCTGCACGAACTAAACGCCGCCATTGACGAACCGCTCCATGCCGCTGAAGCTCTGCGTTTCGTCTTGAACCATCTTTTTGACGAAGAGATACCGCCCGAGCCGGTCCATCCGGCGATAGAACTGCTGGGCTGGCTGGAACTGCTGCTTGACGACGCACCGCTGCTGATTGTTGCCGGTCTAAACGAAGAATATGTTCCGCTGAGTATAACTGCCGATCCATTTTTGCCCAACACACTCCGGCAAAAGCTCGGACTATTAGACAACGAACGCCGCCTCGCGCGTGATGCATACGCATTTACGGCAATGCTGCACAGCAAGCAGCATCTTTATGTTCTTGCCGCACGGCGGGACAACGCCGGCAATGCTTTGCTGCCGAGCAGATTAGCAATGGCCGTAAAGGGCGAGCTTCTCGCCGAGCGGACTCTGCGTTTCCACCGGGTACAAGAAGAACAGCGTTTCGCATTCATTGGGCAGCGCACCGGAACAAACGGCAGCTTCGGCATCACCCCCCTCCCAGCGCATTTGACCGAGCCTATTTCGTCGATGTCTGTGTCTTCTTTTCGCGACTATCTTGTCTGTCCCTATCGTTTCTACCTAAAACATGTGCTTCACCTCCAGACAATTGACGATCGGGAGCGCGAGCTCAACGCTGCGCATTTCGGCACGCTGGCGCACCGCGTTCTGGCCGTGTTTGGACGAAGCCAGCAGACCGCGGCGTTATTCAGCAAGGACGAAATCGCCGACCTGCTGGATACGCTGCTGCTTCACGAACAGCGACGTGTCTTTGGCAGCACTGCGCTGCCCAGCACAGCCATTCAAATCGAGCAGCTCCGCGGACGGCTGCGGCATTTTGCCGGCTGGCAAGCCGGTTGGGCCGCCCAAGGCTGGCAGATTAAATGGTGCGAACGAACCATCAAAGATTCGACAGCAGCGCTTGATCTCGGCAGGGGCCGCTTGATGCGCATACGTGGAACGATTGACCGCGTTGACTACAACCCGCAGGAAAACACCTGGGCGATTTTTGATTACAAGACAAGCGATACAGCAAAGACTCCCGGCACCGCGCATCGGAAAAAAGACGGCACGTGGCTCGATTTACAACTACCGCTATATGATTATCTGCTTGAACCAGCCATTGGGGGAGCCTCCGTCAAACTGGGCTATATTAATCTCGGAAAAAGCGAAAAAAGCATCGGGGCATCTTGGCTTGATTTCAGCGATGAAACGCTCCTTGAAGCACTTGGAAAAGCACGAGAAGTGGCAGAGAATGTTTATGAACAGGTCTTCTGGCCTCCATCGCCCGAGAGTCCTCCGGGTGATGAGTTCGCTGACATCTGCGGCGTCGGACTCTTGTGCGAGGAGGAGGATAGCGAGCAATGAGCGGCGCGGAAGTTTTTTACAGCGTGGATATTGTCCGGGCAAGCGCCGGCACAGGCAAGACTTACAGCTTAACCCAGCGGCTGATCCAAATTCTGGCCAAAGGAGAAAAGCCAGAAAGACTGCTGGCCACGACATTCACGCGCAAAGCGGCCGGAGAAATCAAAAACAGGCTTTTCTCCCGTCTGGCGGAAGATTCCTTAAGCGGTGATCCCGCGGCTGCAAAGCAATCACTGGAACTCCTGCGGCAGCTCACGAACAGTCAGCACCAGCTTAAAATCAGCACACTGGACAGCTTTTTTCTCGCGGTTGTCCGTGCATTTGCGTTTGAACTGGGCCTGCCGCCAAACTGGAGGCTAATTGAAGACGAAGAAGAAGAGCGCATCCGCCAGGCAAGCATTGGGGCATTACTGGCAAAAAACTCAAGCAAGTATCTGTCGCTGCTGCTGCAGTTGTTGAGCAACGGCAATTATTCCCGCAGCGTTCACGAGCGTATGCTGTCCAGTATCGCGGCGCTGCATGATGTCTTCCGGAAAAGTGAGCCTGCCCCCTGGTATTGGTTTGAAGCTCCCGCACCGCTGGCCCCGGAAGCGCTGCAGGCGGCTATCAGCCAACTCGAGCGCGCAGAACTCCCGAAAAAGAAGAACGGCGAGCCGTTAGCTTCCTATACGAATGCCGTAAGCAAGGCCCTCGATGCAGCTCGCCATGGGTTGTGGGAGGATTTTATTGCTCAAGGAATCGCAAAGAGCCTGTTGAGCGGCAGTACGCGTTTTGACGGCAAGGAAATTCCGCCGGAGCTTACGCGAAGTGTCCGCGTGCTGATCAAACAGGCGCAGGCTGTACTCTTGCGTAAACTGGAAAATCGCACCCGCTCCACAGCGGCGCTGATTGGTGCTTACACAGAAGTGTTTGACAAGCGAAAACTCACCCACCGCGTAATCAACTTTGCCGACTTAACTTACTTGCTTCGCTGCCGAATAGCCTCCAACGACCAACAAGAGTTTTATTACCGGCTTGATGCCGAACTGCCCCACATTCTCCTTGACGAGTTTCAGGATACATCGGCCGAGCAATGGAATGTTCTAGAACCATTAGTCGCTGAAATTGCGGCAAAAGCCGGCGCCGAACACTCGTTTTTCTGCGTCGGCGATGTGAAGCAGGCGATTTACGGCTGGCGCGGAGGGGTCTCGGAAATTTTCGATGGGCTGCTTGGACGTTTTCCGCAGTTTGAGTCAACTCTGCGCTCCTTGGATAAGAGCTACCGCAGTTCACAAACCGTAATTGACCTGGTCAATCTTGTTTTTGGCAGTCTAAGCGACAATCCGGCTCTCGAAGGAAGTGACGGGGCATACCGCGAGGCAGCACAGAGCTGGAGCAAAGACTTTTGCCTTCATCAAACACAGCGAACCGATCTTGCGGGCTTCGCTGCCCTGCGGGAAGTGAGCAGCGGCACCGACAATATGCGCGACAGCATACCGCAGCGCACGGCAGAGCTGATTAAGGACCTAGTGCATCGTGCTCCGGGCGCCGGGATTGGCGTGCTGGTGCGAACTAATAGGTCAATTCCGAATATCCTGTTGGCGCTCCGGCACCCGGACATCGGCATCTTCGCCAGCCAAGAGGGAGGAAATCCGCTTACTGACTCCCCGGCGGTGCGCACGGTACTCGCATTGTTCAGGCTGGCCGACCACCCCGGAGACAGCGCAGCCGCCTTTCTTATCGAATCATCTCCCCTGCACAGTATTTTCGGCACAGACAGCACCGGCGGACTGCGCAGCAGAATAGCCGATCAGGGCTTTGGCAAAACGGTTAACGAGATTGCCGCCTGCGCCGCGGCTCATGCTTCGCACATGGATGCTTTGCGCCTCAGACGCCTTGTCGAACTTGCTTACATGTATGACTCGCGGGCCACAGGCCGGATGGATGATTTTGTGCGCTTTGTCGAAACGAAAAAAGTCGAGGATCCGCGTGCCGCACAAGTCCGCGTGATGACCATTCATAAAGCTAAAGGACTCGAGTTTGACATTGTGGTTTTGCCCGAGCTGGACGCGCCGCTTTGCGGTTCTTCCCGCCCGCCTCTTTTGGTGTCTGGCGACAATCCCTTAACATCACCCAATCGCGTTGTATGCTACCCAAAAAAAGAGCTGCGCCAGTTGTCGCCGCAGCTTCAAGAAATTTACCGGACCTGCCTCGTTGAAGAGATAAAAGAAGAGTTCAGCGTGCTTTACGTGGCGCTGACCCGGGCGCGGCATGCCGTTTACATGCTCAGCGCCGATACCAAAAAGAATGGTGTCTCGTTCAGCTCCATCTTGCGTGCCGCCGCGCCAAAACAACAAATGCCGCATGCGCAGGAAATAGTATTTGAAATAGGCGATCGCTTATGGCACCGGCAGCATCCAGAAATGGAAAAGAGGCCGGTCCCGGAAGATGAACAACTTGCACCGGCTGCACCAACAATCTCTTTGCCGCCAGCGCCGGAAAGGACACGGGCGCTGCTCAGGCAGACGCCGTCGGCTCTCGAGGGAGGCACAGAAGTAAGACTCGCCGATCGGCTGCAATTGGCAAGCTCTGCGGCCATGACGCGCGGCATCGTGCTTCATGCTTTTTTCGAAACTATTCAGTGGCTGGAAGGAATCGTGCCCGATCCGGAAGCATTGCGTAAGATAGCCGCGCGTCATGGCGCAAGCGGTGCAGCCATTGCGCAATTGGTTGATTATTTTTGCGCATTACTTAAGCATCCTGTCGCAATCGAGCTGCTGGCCAAGACCTCTCCGGCAAGAGCAGGCAGGGAGCATGAAGTATTTTGCGAACTTCCGTTTGCGGTTCGTGAAGGAGACCGAGTGCTGACCGGAACGATCGACCGGCTGGTGATCGAACTGAAAGACGGCAAGCCTTGCGGCGCGGAAGTAATTGATTACAAGAGCGACCGGTTCAGCGGCCCGGTTGAGGAACTGCTGCAAAAAAAGACGGATTTTTACCGCCCGCAGCTTGCCGCCTATAAGCGCATTGCCGCGCGGCTTGCCGGACTGGACATTACTCGCGTTACGGGCAAACTGTTTTTCCTGGACGTCCACCGGATAGTAGAGGTGTAGCTGAGTTATTGACAAATGCGCCAGGAAAGCATTTCCTGGACGACGCCGAATTAAGACAAACAGGACATACCCGATTACGCGGCTATGAAATACATTCAAGCCAAACTACTCGATGCGCTGGAGATGTTCCAGTATTCCTACCGCTTCCGGGATTCCCTTTTTGTCCTCTTTCTTCATCCTGATGTTCCGCTCGAGAGCATCTTGACTGACTTGAAGCTGCTTCAGTCGTCGCACATTACCGCAATGCTCGTCTGCCGTGATCACAACGGACTTGACGTTAAGCTGAAAAAGTTGACGGAGCGCGGGCTGCGGTTCTGGCACATTCCGCTGAGCACCGCCCAAAGCGCACGCGGCGAAAAGGCGAGGAAAATTACCTCGGCGTGCACCAACAACATCATCCCTGTCCTGGCACTGCCTGTAATTGAAAGCCAATCACCCGGCGAACTTTGCCAAGAGGCCCTTGCGCTTGCCGAAATGTACGATGCAGACAAATTCTTTTACATTTCTCCGGAACGTGGATTAAGCGTTAAGGGAGTGCTTCAATCCCATCTTTCTCCGAGCGAACTTGACAATATCTTGTCCGAAGCACAAGCACTGAATATTGATCGCACCTTGCTGGGACTCTTGCGCCAAACGAGTACAGAAAGCGACCTTGAAATCGTACTGCTGGAAGGAGCAAGCGGCAGTCTGTTTCAAGAAATCTTCACCCACCGTGGACGAGGCACGTTGCTGACTAACGAATATCCGAACATAATCCGCCGGGGACGACTGCGCGATGTGTTTGATATCTCCCGCCTGCTGCGTCCTTACATCGAAGACGGCACCATCCTGCCTGCATCTGAAGACGAAGTAGCTGAACAAATCAACAGCTATTTTGTCTACACGGTGAACAATGCAATTGTTGCCGCAGCGCAGCTTGTCGACTACGGCACGGCGGCAGCGTTATCCAAGTTCTGCACTCTGCCGCGTTATCAGGGCAAGGGCCGGGCGCGGAAACTGGCAAAAAAGATGATTGCCGCAGCCAAAGACCAGGATAAGGAACGCGTGTTTGCCTTAAGTATCTCGCCCCGAATGTGGTCGTTTTTTGCGAGGTTAGGCATGCGGGAAGTGCCGCGCGAGACTCTTCCCGATGAATGGAAAAAAGATTACGATTTTTCCCGGCCATCAAGAGCATTTGCACTGGAGCTGCGCACTAACTAGCCGTAATATCACATTCACCGCCAGAAGCTGTGAGATGTTGCGGTCAGGCAGCACTTTGACATTTGGAGCCTTTAGCGCAGGATTTCTGATGAATTACAGCATAGCTGAATTTAGTAGTATTCCTCAGGCCTTCTTCGCGATTGCCTCTTCGCGTCCTAGCGATGTACTCTGCCGTCAGGCAATTTTCGATCAGCCCGGTGATGCCGCACAACGCCCCCGTAAGTGGCGCAGCACTACTTACCGTGAAGCAGCAGCGCGAATTACCTCGCTCGCAGCCTATTTGCGCTCAATCGGTGCCGGGCGGGATACTAAAGTTGCCATTCTCTCAGCAACCCGTCCGGAATGGCTGGAAGCCGACATCGCCGTGCTGTCCCTGGGATGCGTATCGGTATCGATTTATCAGACGCTGCCAACGGATACGATCGCTTACATCCTTTACGACTCGGGAGCCAAGATCGTATTTGCCGAGAACCAAGAACAGGTCGACAAACTGCTCAGCGTTGCGCAAACGGCAAACTTCATTCCTGGTCATGAAGATCGCGCAGAAACAGTGGCGCAAATCGAAATGTTGAAGATTATATCCTTCGAAGCTGTTGCCGCTCACCCGCTTGTTCAATCTTATCAAGAGATCGTTGAACAATATCCGGCTCCGGAACAGACGGCCATCGACTATTCTTTGACAAAGGACGATTTGGCCTGTCTGGTTTATACCTCGGGCACAACCGGTCCGCCAAAGGGAGTCATGCAGTCTCACGGTAATCATCTAGCCAACGTGCGCCAAATCAGTTCGCTGCCGTTCATTCGCGATGATTCCGTTATCTTTCTTTTTCTTCCGTTGGCGCATTCTTTCGCCAAACTTGCCGGATATGCAGGCTTTCTCACCCCGGCCAAGCTGTGCTTTCCGGCTGTTTTCAGCAAGACAGCATCAACAATCGACAAATCATCGCTCGCCGCAGATATGCGCGAGTCTGAAGCTACGATATTTCCCGTAGTGCCCCGCATACTGGAAAAAATGCAGGAAACGATCGAACACCAAGCGGACCGGAGCGGAGTAATGGGATGGCTGCTTCGTTGTTTCCTCTCCTGCGCACGCCAAAGGTTCTGCGCCAGACAAACAAAGTCACGAGCCTGGTTGGCGGAGATATGTTTTTTGCTGGCTTTGCCCCTCAGACAAAAAATCCAGCGCATGTTGTTCGGCCGCAAGTTCAGGATCTGCGTCTGCGGAGCCGCGAAGCTAATGACGGAGACTGCTGAATTCTTTGAAATGCTGGAGCTGGAAATTGTGGAAGGTTATGGCCTTACCGAAACATGCGTGGCTAACACCGCCACCCAGCCAAAGAAAAAAAAGCTGGGCAGTGTGGGCAAGCCGCTTGCGGCAGACATCGAAATCAGCCTGGCACAAGACAAAGAAATTTTGATTCGCGGGCCCCACGTGGCCAAAGGCTACTATCAGCGGCCTACGTCAACACGCAGCGCATGGGGCAGCGATGGCTTGTTTCACACCGGAGATTTGGGCGAAATCGACGTTGCGGGCAACCTAACAATTATCGGGCGGAAGAAGGAAATCCTCGTCTCCTCCAATGGCAAGAAGATCGCCGCGTTTACCGTTGAGAAGCGGCTCTGCTCCCTGCCCTTGATTGGCTACAGCGTCTTGGTGGGAGAAGGAAAACCTTACTGCGTTGCCTTGATTAGTCTGGAGGCGGCGCAAGTACAGCGATGGGCAGCAAAAAACAATATTACGCTCAATGCCAATCTGCATGAAGACGCCGCAGTAAAACAAGAAATCGCTGCCCATATTGCAGAGTGCAACACACATTTCGGCAATTTCGAAGCTGTGCAAAAGTTTTATCTCGTTCCGCGCGCCTTCTCCATCGAAGGCGGCGAACTCACACCGACCTTGAAAGTAAAGCGCGATACGGTGCTGCGGCACTATAAAGACGAAATAGAAACAATGTATCACCACAGCCAGACAACCTTACAAAAGTGATAAAAATCATTGAGCGTCCGCTTCCCTGCTTTAACGATCGCCCGGACACGGCCGAGATTAATGTCGTAATCGTTCATGCGATGCATGCGGATGAGTTCCCGGGAGCCGAACTCGATCCGCAGGCCTGCTGGGAGCAGTTAAAATCGAAGCAGGTAGCCGCACATTATTTAATTGCGCAGAGCGGAGAGATCTGGCGGCTTGTTGGCGAAGAAAAACGTGCCTGGCATGCCGGTGAAAGCCAAATGCCGGCCCACCTTACCGGCGCCGCGGGAGTCAATGATTTCAGCATCGGGGTTGAGCTTGTCGGATACGAAACACAGGAATATACGGCAGCCCAGTACCAATCCTTTGCCGAATTAACAGCCGATATCTTGAAGCGTCACCCCCTGCGGGCCATTCTCGGACACGAACACATCGCAATACCCGCAGGCAGAAAGACAGATCCCGGTCCCTTTTTTTCTTGGCCGCGCTATCGCGAAGCACTGCACAGGCTCGGTGTTGACACAGAAGAGATTTGTTTCGGGGATTAAGCCTTAAACAAAGCGTCGGGACGGGCGGGCTTTTGCACGAGCTAAGATTTTCTAAAACTCCAAATACTCCTGCCCCAAGAAGCCGCTCTTGATCAGCACGCGGTAGACAAACAGAAATGCCGCGACGAGCAGCATACCAACCCCCCAGATTGATACGTTTTTGCCGCCCTTTCCCTGACGCATCATAATCAGCGAGGCAAAGCCGCCCATACCGCAAACAACAATGACAAGCGCACCGAAGCCGCTGGTAATCATGAAATAGAGGTTGTCCGTTGCGGTCAATTCACCGTCGGTATACGCCGGGGCCTGGGCCCAGCAAAGGGAGCGCCAACACACGGTGCTGCACAGAGAAGCAAGGGTCAGCCAATAGGAGCGGATTTTTGTCCTCATATCAATCGCGTCAAATGCAGGGTTAAAAATCACACAAGGTATAATCCGCTGCAATAACAAAGAAAAGAACCAAATTAGAGCAGCCTGGAGCATGAACGGTTCCAAGGTGCTGACATTACGGCAACGCATTCGTAAGTCCATGAATTGCTTAGGAAAAAACATTCTACTGTTTTCCCTGACCGCCCTTTTGTTGTGCTCCCTGTCCGGCTGCAAACGAAAGGATCCGATATACGAACTTAAACCGGAGGTCGGCGAGGCTGAGATCGCTCAGATTGACACAATGGAGGGCGAACCACGCTGGATGCGCGTGCGCAAAAGCGAACGCGAAAAAATAATGGCGGAAGAAATGCGCAAGAAGCGCCGCCAAAAAGACATGATGATGTACGACAATGTTGTCGGCTGGGGCAAAAAGCGTTAAGCCCGACTACCTTACTGCACTTGTTTCATTTCTGTAGAGAAATTCACATTCCACGAGAATTTTTCACCACCGCGGGCGTTCTGCGTGCCTTTGATATTCAGCTTAACTTTGCCGCCGTCCTTGAGGTCGCCTTCCAGGACCTTCAGCTCGCCTTCCCTAAGATTAGCAGTTTGCCGAGCAAAGCTAATCTGATCAAGACTGCCGGGGAAAAAGAAAGACCCGATTTTATCCCGCGTAAAATAAACCGTATAGCCATTCAAGTTTTCTGCGCTGAGCTGCGTCGCACCAAAACGAAAGTCAAAGA
>ENA-UPSM01003699-UPSM01003699.1-activated-sludge-metagenome-genome-assembly--contig:-NODE-3699-length-16822-cov-16.766685_pt1 | contig 16822 bp, 21 predicted proteins | sample MGYA00238181_ERZ773283 | MGnify/ENA primary metagenome ERZ773283 (study PRJEB29023, sample SAMN05720199) | activated sludge metagenome | isolation source: Anaerobic digester | place: Japan...
CGTAGAAGACGGCGGCTGAGCCTTGCGCTGACCCTCCGGAGAGGGTTGCGGCCTTTATGACCTTTGCGACGGACCCTTCAAGCTTGGCTGCCTCAGAAGCAAGCTGGGCCTCCCACTTGGCGAAGGCAGCCTTCTCCGCGTCCTGTGCGGCGTAGAAGACGGCGGCTGAGCCTTGCGCTGACCCTCCGGAGAGGGTTGCGGCCTTCATCACTTTGTCGACGGCTTTCGCAACAGCCGCCTCTTGCTTTGCAAGCTCGGCCTGAATGACCTCCCCTTGCTTGCGAATCTGCACGCCAGGGGCGTTTGCCGCCCCCAGGATGGAACTGAATGCCCCAACGGGGTAGGCAGTCTCTCCGGCTACGATCTTCTTGATCTTGGCCAACTCGCTGGCCACGACCGCCTCAGCCTGGCTGAGTGAAGTCTTCGCCCCCTTCTCCACACCTTCGCCAAGCGCCTTGCCCGCCGACACGCCGGCCGCGCCCATGCCACTCATCGCCATGCGCAGCTGCTCAGGCAGCGCCTGCACCACGCTGGACAGTTCACGAATGGAATTCTGCAACTGGCCCAGGGCTGATCCACTGGTGCCTACGCCAACGATGATGCGGCGGAGTTCTTCAAGAGACTTCCCAGTCCCTGCCAACTTGCTAACCGACGTGGTCAGCTTGTCAAGTGTTTCGAGTGCCCGGTTGAGCTCTGGTACACCTTCAGGGGTGAAGTTGATGCCTGTAGCCATTGGGAGCCCCGTTGCGTGACCTGGGCATTATGCCCGTGCCCCACAACGGAGTCACTTATTCTTGGCGGCATCTATCTCGGATTTCAGCCTCTTGCGTGCGAGCTCCACCTGCACGTCATCAATGAGTTTGATGCCAGCCCACAACCAAGCTCTGTCCTGATGTTCGATTCCGTGGATTTGGCAGTAATCCATGAACGGGCCCCATAGCAAGGGGTAAGGCCCGCCACCCTCGGAATAGGTTCGAGACCGGGCGACCTCAAGGTACTCACTGTAGAAGAACAGCAGCCGTGGGCCCAGCACGGGACGGTTCAGCAGCGCGGCCGGCACAATGCCAGTGCCGTCCTGCATGTCCTGGAGCATGCCCAGCGAGTCTCCCCACTGGGCGTTCCACTCCAGGAAGGCCGTCACTTTCCCGTGTCAGCTTCCTTCTGGACAGCCTTGAAGCGATCGATGTCTTCGGCGCGCTCGAACACCCAGCGGCGGAAGTCCTTCACGGCCAGCATCGTCTTCGCATTCTCGACCGAGTACTCGAGCGGCTCGCCGTTCCACAGCAAGTCGCCACGCCAGCCCAGCAGCAGCGCCCGCGCGGCGGTGTCGATGATAATCTCTTCGGCCTTGGCCTCCGAAGCATCGTTCTTGGCATCGATGAGGCGCTTGTTCTTCTCGAACGCCTTGGTCATGAGCCGGTTGTACTTCTTGTTGTTGGCTCGGGCAATCAGGAAGGCCACGCCATCAGCGTACTCCTCCCATGCGCCTTGCTCTTCGGTAACGAGGTCGGTCGCGAATTCCTTGAACAGATCGACTGCCATTTTTTCTCCTGGGAGTTGGGTTGGGATTGGACGCGCAATTTTAGAACGAAAAAGGGGCGGTGCACCAACACCGCCCCAAACAGGCATCCCAGCCCAAAACCAGAAGAGGATCACGGAGTCACAGCAACGCCCACACGGTCGATGAAGATTTCCTTGCGCAAGGTCGCATCGGCGTTCGCGCGATCTTCCAGCAGCGTGACCACAACCTCAGCCATCAGATCTTGGTCCTTGCCGCCGGCAGTGACCTTGAACGAGGTGATGTTGCAGACCGGCATCGAAAAGATGTAGCCGTTGCCCGATGGGTCCAGCGACGCCCAAATCAGCGACGTCGAGGTGTTCGCAATGAACTTGTCGTAGATCGTGCCGTTGGCGAAATACATCGACAACGTAGCCTTGGCTGCGATCGTGCCAGCGGCCACATCCACAGGCGCCAAGGAGCCAATGGCGCTCTGCTGACGGATGGCGTTGTCGTACTCGAGACTGATCGACTTGATGTAGGTGCCGGCCACCGGAGCGCCGCCTTCCCAGATCAGCGACTGCGGGTTGGACACCGCGCTGTGGCCAGTGTAGGCCAACGAAGCCGTGTTGGTGGTCGCACCAGCAATGTTCGTGCTGGTGTTGCGCACTGTGCCCAAGCCCATGAAGTCGATGGCCAACGTGGTCAGAGAACCGCTGGCTGCGCTGATCGTCGCCTTGGACGGCACCTGGCCCTTGTAGGCAAAGTACTGGCCCACGTCGAGCATCTGCTTCTCAATCGTGAACGAGGTGATCGTCGTGCCATGAGTCAAGCGCGAAGTGCAAACCGCACCGCCAGCGGTAGAACCAACCACCGCAGCCGGCGTGTTCGCATCCAGCGTGATGACGGTGGTCGTTGGCGCCACCGAAGTGCTGACGCGGAACAATTTACCGTCGTTCGCGCTGGTCGGGTGCAAGAACAGGAACCACTGACCCTTCTTCAGGTTCGCATACGAGTCATTGCCGGCCGTAGCCGGGCTGGCCGTGAGCGTGGTGGCCGTGGCCACCGTCGTGGTGTTGGGCGTGCCCTGCACACCGTTCGTGCCGTACACCGTCCAGGTCGACTCCATCAGCGAAGCCAGGATCCGGTCGAACTCAGCATAGCTCAGCTCAGCCTGGATGCCACCGGCCGAAGACGCGCTCACAGAAACCTGCGACAGCGTGGTGCGGCTGGAGTTGATTTCCTTGGAGGTCTCCTTGGTCAAGTCATAGTTGAACGACTCGCCAGTGACTCGCAGGTCATAGCTGTTGCCGACGGTGGGGATCGTGCCGAGCACGGTCTCCAGGATGTAGCGCATCTGGATGCGCGAGGTGCTTGCGAGTGCCATGTGGTGGGCTCCTTTGCTTCAGGGGAGTGTAGACAGACGAAGAGGGCTGAACAACGAAAGATGGCAGGCTTACGCGCACATTGGCGGCAATGTCATACCAACGTGTCAGCTTCGAAGGGAACAATGACTGGGTAGTAAACCCAACCCAGGTGCGGACGCTCTTTCACGGGGCTAGACCCCCACAACCGAAGGTTGCCAGAAGACCGCATGTGCAAGGAAGGAACGAAGAAGTCCAGTAGCTCGTTAGCCTTGGCCGACCCTTCGTTTTCCCGCACAGCAGCAGAGATGTGGAGCTGCCCGTAAACCCGGTGACTCGCGCCAGCCAGGTTCACCTGCTCTCCAGAGATGTAGGCGATGTTCACGCAGAGAAACGGATTGGTCTGCGTCTTGGTGTCCACCAGGATCCGATTGTCATACTCCACCACAAGGGTGTAGGACGACCAGGTCGCGCGGCGCGCCTCGACGAGAGCCACAATGGCTTGACGAACTTCTTCGCGAGTCATTCTTCACTGCTCCAGAGCAGCACCCCGCCGCGCGAGTACTTGTTGATCACGTAGTAGGTCATCATCTCGAACGGAGGCACGTGCATGGGGCGCAACTCTTTCTTCTTCGGCCCAATGCCAACAGACACTTCCTCTGCGTAGGCTACGGCATTCTCAAAGCGCACCTTGGTGTTCCAGTGCATCTTTTCGATCTGTGGCAAGGCCCGCTCGATCGCCGCGTAGGGCGCCTCGCCGTCCCCGATCTGGACAGGCTCGTAGGTCTTGTCTTTGAAGCCTCCAGTGTGGTTTTTCTTGTACCAATTCACCCGCGTCGCTGGGCCGTCAGCAGTCAAACGAACCTGCCAATTGGCAGCCAAGTTTCCGGACCACTGTGGCGTGTGCAGCACGAGATCCTCAAAGACTTTCTTGATGAACTCCTGGTACTGTTTGGTAACTTGCCCGGTCGCACGAGCTTTCTCCGCTTGGATGGACCGCTGCCAGCTGCGCAAGCCTTGGATGTCGAGGTTGACCATCAGCGCCTCCGCACATGCAGAGCCCAGGCGTCCTGCTCAGACGCCACCTGCTCCACCCGCCAGTTCAAGCTCTGCACCGTAAGCTCCTGCCCCGGCGTAGGCGTGATCGAACTCTTGGCCACCACCAGTGTGTGGTCACCCTGGTGGTACAACTCATCAGCTGCCGTGTTCTGGCTGTACAGCCGCGCCCGCTCGATCAAGATGCCTGGCACCGCTGTGCTCACCGCCGTGCTCGTGTCAGTAGCCGGCAGGTAGGCGGTGGTCGTGAAGGTGGCGGTGTGCAGCGCATCCGTTCCAAGGTCATCCACGAACGCTGCCGTGAAGCCTGCGGAATCGTCATTCGTGGAGCGCACCCGCATCAAGCGCGAGCCCAGCGCAAGGTAGTCGCCGCGCGCGATCGTCTCGCTAGTCGCGAAGCTGACCAGGTACTGTGTGAAGTAGTCCGAGGTGGACAGGCCGTCTACTGTGTCCTTGAAGTACTCGCGCATGCAGTACGCTGCCGTGCCGCCGGCCCCCAGCGCGGCCTGGCCGGGCGTGCGCACCGTGGGCAGATCTGTGCCCTTGCGCGTCCAGTAGCTGGCCCGCAAGGCCCGATTGAACAGTCCGTCGATGCTCTGGCCGCCTACGATCCAATACTCGTCCAGGATGCGCACGCAGCGCCGTGCTGGCATGACGATACCGGGGGCAGCCGAGAGCACTCGCCGCTTGGCCAGGGACCCCTCGGGTTGGGCCGTCTCGAACGCAGCCTGCTGCGAGCGAAACAAATACCTCCCGCTGTACCCGTCGTACGTGTCGAGATCATCGAAAACCTGCGAGAGGTTCCGGAATTTCATACGTTGGTCACGGGGTCTTTGGCGATGCCCACACCCACGACCATCGTGCGAATGGTGCGCGTCACCGTGTCACCACCGAACAGGGCCACAAAGGCCGTCGATAGCTTCAAGCGTAGGGACTCACACCCAGCCAACACGCCGGCCTGTGTGAGCTGGAAGGGGTCTTTCACCCGCTCCTTGTGGCCTCGGCCATCTTGCATCCGCAGTTCGGCGAAGTAGGGCAAGGACGTGAGCAGGCTCTTTCCGATTGCATAGGCTGAGTAGAGCTGCACCAGGTCGAAGAACCGCTTCTGCGCCGCACTGCGCGTTGCATAGTCAATGGCCGAGATGGTCTTGAACTGGTCGACCAACCCTATGTTGATGTCGTCCAGGTCAAGGATCAGTTGGCGCTCAAACAGAGGCTGAGCCAGTACGGCGTCTTCGAGCTCTTCATCGGCAACACCGAGCACAGCCCGAACTTCCTCATATGTGGTATACTCTGTCAGCATTCCGGTCTTTCAATGTGAGGCGAAAATGTCAGAACTTACAGGCAAATCCAGAGCCAATTTCCTGATCTCACCGGAGCTCCTGAGCCTGTGCAAAAGCGAGGCAGAACGACAGGGAACGACTCTGACAGGGCTCATCATCCAGGCGCTCACCGAAACCATCACCCGCCGGGCTACCGCTCTCGAGCTGATGCGTTTGGAGCATCTCCCGGAGTGGGCCCGTCGACCCATGGTCGTAGCTGAGGCTCCCAAACTCACTGATCCACACACCCTCAATGAGCCCCTCGTTCCTCCAGCGCCGGCCGAGAGTCATGACAGCCTCGACTCACGCTTGCTTTGACGCCTTGAGCGGGGTCGAAGCGGCCGCCAGGGCGATTGCAGCCGGGGCCCAGGGGTCCTTCACCGGCTTGATCGTGGGTTGGTCCTTCGCCCAGGTGCTGTAGCGCGCCTTGACCGGAACTTGAGAGGGGAAGTGGCACTGTGCCACTGGGTCGTAGAAGCCAAAGGCGCCAGAGTTCAGCAGCCATTCGCCGTCGGGGTGAATCACTTGGGGAGTTGTCATGTACTTGACCCGCTTGATAAGTTGCTATAGTGTTGCGCCATGCTTTCTACCATCCCAGCTGGCATTCTTGAGAAATGCCAAGCCACGCATCCGAACAGCTTTCTGTACCTAGGCAGGGAAAAACAGCCTGTTGGTAAGTCTGGCTCATTTTATAGGTTAGCGCTCACTTGCAAGCTGCACCCAATGGAAGGACAGCTCTTGCAGCGCCAGGATTCGCACCTTCGAGGTCAGAACCCCTGCCCTGCCTGCGCGAAAAAAGCCCGAGAAGGGCGAGACAGAGATTCTTTTGAGACTGTAGTTGAGAAGTGCCGGGCTGTACATGGAACGATGTATGACTACAGCAAGATTGGCACAGCCCTGGGGAAGTCGACAACAGTCACAGCCAAGTGCCCAAAAGGCCATGTGTTCACTTGCACAGTCTCAAATCATCTGTACCACAAATCTGGTTGCCCTTCCTGCACGGTTCCTCGCCACACACTGAAAACAGCAGCTCTTGCTGCTATGAGAGTTCATGGGATGCGGTACACCTACACCGGCTTCCACCAGCACAGCGGAAAACAACGGTCTCGTATCAGCTACATCTGCCCAGAGCACGGGGAACAAACCCAGCCGCTTTCTTCCCATCTCAAGGGGGTTGGGTGCCCCTTGTGTGGCCGGGCGAAAGCAACACAAGCCAACCGGGTTGGGAAAGAAGACGCTCTGGCCAAGCTGGCTCGATCAAGCTCTCCTCTGCGCCTGCTGGAAGAAACATACGCCTACGGCACAGCAAAGGCGTCCTTCATCTGCCCTCATGGCCATGTGACCCAAAAGCTACCGGCCTTGCTCGAGTACAACCCCGGGTGCTTTAAGTGCTCGGCCAAGATAAGCCAGGCCAACCGAGACATTCAGACGCTGTTGCCTGGGGCGGAACTGGAAGGAGTTCTCGGCCCCCGGTTCAATGTTGATGTGCTTCTGACACCTGCCCGCTTGGTAGTGGAGCATCACGGCCTGATCTGGCACAGCGACTTCTATCAAAAAAGCCCCACGTACCACAGGGACCGAATGCTCAAGATCCAAGCTCTTGGCTACCGTTACCTGCAGGTATTCTCTGACGAGTGGGAGTTGAGGAAAGAAGCGTGCACCTCCATAATCCTGCGGGCGGCTGGCCTAGACACTTCTCCCTCAGTCGGTGCCAGGAAGACAGTCGCCTGCGAAGTGCCCCCTGGGGAGGCTGCAGCCTTCCTGGACGCTCACCATATCCAAGGGGCGCCAAGGGACTGCACACACGCTTTTGGCTTAGCCTGCGCTGGAGAACTTTGTGCTGTGTCTACGTTCACCCAGGGGGCGTCAAACCGCATCCAGCTCCCCCCAGGGTACTACGAACTCAGTCGGTTCGCCACTGCCGGGCGCGTCCCCGGAGGCTTCAGCAAGCTGTTGCGCTACGCCGTCCTCCGCCTGGGCGCTACAGCGCTGCGCACAATCTCGGACAACCGATTGTTCACTGGCGAAGTCTACCGCCGTTGGGGTTTCCAGAGAACTGCGGAGATCCCTATCGACTACACCTACATCGATGTCACGAGCCCAGGCAAGCGTCGCAGGCACAAAGCCAACTTCCAAAAGGCAAGACTTGCAGCACTGCTGCCTGGCGCTGACATGGCCCTGCCCGAGCAGGCTCTGACCCGCCAGCTGGGCTTGTATCGGGTCTACGATGCAGGCAAGGTGCTGTGGACGTGGCAGGCATGAAAAAGCCCGCTGAAGCGGGCTTTTCTGGGTCGAGGCCTGGAGGTCAGTCGATCGTCAGGACGTCGAAGGCCTTCAGTTCGCTGTCGCCAAACATGCGGTAGCAGGCTTCCGACCAGTCGATGCGCAGTGCACTCTTGCGCTCCAACACGAAGGCCTCAGAGGCGCTGTACGAAGCCGCCGTGTTGACCACCTTCACAATGCCGCGCGAGCTGTCCACCGCCCAGACGGTGTTGGCCGGCACCGGGCCGCCAGAAGCGGCGTCGTCGGTGATGAACCAACGCACGTCGTTGCCGAAGCCGCTGTTGATGATGCGGGCCTGCGGGTCAACACGGGCCAGCGTCGGGTCGTAGGCGTTCGAGCCAGGACGGCCGGTGCGCGACTCGATCTTCAGGTACGTGTCGATGTCGGCGGCGACGTGGGTGATCTTGCGATACTTGCGGTTGCGAGCCAGGAACTTGACCCAAGCGCGATGCGTCATGACACCGGCCGTGGCCGAGCCATTCAGCGTGGTCGAGGTCACAGCCGCCACAGCGCCCGAGTTCAGGTCGCCGTCACCGGTCCAGATGTCCGACATGAATTCGTACACGTGGGCGTCGCGCTCGACTTCCATCAGGCGGGCCATCGTCAGGGCGACAATGTCCAGCGTGCTGGCGCGCAGGGCTTGGTCCGAAAACTCGGCGCCGAACGACCAGGTGGGCAGACGACGCAGACGATCGGCCGTCGAGAACTTGGCCACCATCACAGGGCCAGCTAGCTGCGCGATGCGCTGCGAGCGGGTCTGCTCCGGGCCACCGGCAGTGCCGTAGTTCACAACCGGCTGTTCAAAGTTCTCGTTGGCCACCGACAGCGGCACAGCGATCATCTCGTCGAACACCACGGTGTCCGTCGTGCGATCCTTGGCCATCGCCGACTCGATCATGGTGACGATCGCGGCGGGGAACAAGGTGCGCGAGGCTGAGCCGAAGGGCGTGCCCTGGTCCCTGGTGTTCGAGCTGTTCGCGGCCTGGAAGCCACTGTTGCCGTCCAGCACTTCGCCCAGCGTCGCAGGACGCAGGCCGAACTGGTTCACGCCAGGCATCGTCAGGCCTTCGGAGGCCAGCAATTGCTGGTAGGGCGTGCCCTTGCCCATGTCGCAATCCTGCGCATAGGCCCGGTTGATGTACTGGGGCACCGACAAGTTGGCGGCATGCGCCTCCTTGTAGATAGTCGGCTTGATGTCAACGTGCTGCGTGTTGCCAGCCGTGTCGATGAAGAATGCCATGGTGGTTTCTCTCCTGTAAGGCTGGCTGGATCAGCAAACGCGCTGGATGACGCCGGTCGTGCCGACGGCACCGGTGCCCGCAGTCCCGAGGGAGACAACGCGGAACTTGTGGTTCAGGGTGGTGCCGGCGCCCGTGGCCTTGCATACCTTGGGGTAGCTGGTCAGGGCCGTGCCGGCTGCCGTGATCGTGCCAGCCACCACGTAGTCGCCAATGGCGACCACACCCGTACCCGGCGTAGCCTGCAGGCCGTCGAACACGACGGTTGCGCGGTCGAACTCGACGCTGACGCCGGCGATCGTGAACTGATTCTGCGTGGCCGATTCCACCGAGGTCACAATGCCCTCGATCTCATCGCCAGCGACGGCCAGGTTGTACTGCGACTCGGCAGCCAACTTGACGATCTTGCCTTCTTCCTTCTGCGTATAGGCAGCAGCCGAAGCGCCCAGACGCGTCGTGATGCTGGCTTCCGTCGGAGCGATCGGTTGGATGTAGTGCGAACGTGCCATTTTCGGTCACTCCTCAGTGTGCGGGAACAGTTGCCACCAAGGCGGCGAACATGGGATTGATGGGAGCCTTCTTCGGCTTGGTGGTGTTTTCCGGCGTGACGGCTGCAACACCACCAACCTTGAACTTGTCCTTGAACACCGTGCTCAGGCGGGCATGCTCAGCGAGCAGCTCGGTCGGGCCGAGGGTGTCGGCGGCCGAGGCCTGGCCACCCAGCGCCACAGTCATGCTGCGCAGGCTGGCCCGGGCGATCGACAGCAGGCCGTCTTGCGACGCGCTGGCTTCCGTGGCACGAGCCTCCAACACCTGCTTGTCAGCCAAGGCCTGCACCAGGCTGGCTTGTGCCTTGGTCAGCTCGCCCTGCAGGAAGGTCACCACGTCGGGCGCGGCGGCCACCGGGGCGGGGGTAACCGGGGCCGCCACAGGCGGGGTCTCGGCCGCAACCGGCTCAGGGATTTCGGGAGTGGCCACAGGAGCGACAGGCGCTTCCGCAGTCATCTTCAACACATCTTCCATCGGCACGCCGCTGGCCAGTGCTGCAAGTTGGGCTTCAGTGAGGTCCATGTCTTTGGGTCCAAGGTTTTCGGGATTGTGGGATAGCAGCGGGGGTGTGTCCACAGAAGCGGTCAGACTCCCGCGCACATTGGCAGCCTTGGGGGCCGCAGCTTTGGCGAAGGCCAGGGCATCGGTCATGGTGCCAACTGCGTCGATCCCACCGGCCGCCAGCGCATCTTCACCAAGCATGGTGCGACCTTGTCCAATCTTGCGTTCAGCCGCTGAAGGAGTCATCCCTCGACGGTCGGCCACGTAGCCAAGGAAAATGCCCGACAGGGTATCGGCCTTGGCCTGCATCTCAGCCTTGGCCACATCCGACAGAGGCTCATAGGGATTACCCAGAGCCTTGAACTTGCCCGAGCGGATCACGGTAGCCTTAACCCCTTGGTCCTCGAGCATCTTGCTCTTGTCCATGTGGACCATGAGCGTGCCGATCGACAGCACTTCAGCAGTCTGCGAAGCGAAAACTCGGCGAGCGGAAACCCCCAGCCAGTAAGCCGCCGACATCATGCCTCCGCCGGTATGCGCCACCACCGGCTTGACCTTGTCGACGTTGCGGATCAAGGTGGCCAGTTCCTGCACCCCGTTCACGTGCCCGCCGGGCGAGTCGATGGCCAACACGATGCTGGACACTTTGCCGTTCTGCACGGCTTCGACCAGTGAGTCGGCCACGTTGTTGTAGCCGGTCACGCCGAACAGGCGAAAGAAGCCTGCGTCGCCGGTCACCAGAGGACCGGAGATCGACACGATGCCCACGTTGTCCTGTACCGAAAGCAGGGGAGGCACCATGTCTTCAAAGCTGCCACCGCGTGCCATATGCTCGGCCGCCTCATGGACTGCAGCTTCATACAGGTTCCACCCGGCTTCTGTACCCAGCCACAGGCCTGGGGTCAGGTCTGCGTGTGAGGGTTTGGAGAGCTTTTTGGCCATGGGGTTGGACTATAGCGGAAGAACCGGAGAAAGTAAGTGCCAACTTTGCTTAAGGCTGACCGAACTTGATGACCGGCAGCAGCCCGGCCACCACAAGGGTCCTGCCGGCACTGGTCACTGCTGCGCTGTAGCAGAGGTAGGTGGTGTTGCGCACGCCTCCGCTCACCTTCTGCAGCACGTAGGGTGTCGAAGGTTGAGCTGCCCCGATCTTGAGCGCCGATGGCGCAGGATCCACACCCTCAACCACTGAGATCGTCACCGTTGCTGATGAGATGGTCTCGCCCACCGCCAGGCTGTCGGTGTAGTCAAAACTGAGCACATCAGTCTCGCCCAATTCGAGGGGGAGCAAAAGCTCAGGCTCACGGGTGATGATGCTTGTCATGGTGGATCCTCAGCAGCCGGTGCGCACAATGCGCCGGCCAGTTGCTTCTCGATTGATGGTGCGATCGTAGCCGCCGCGCTTGATAAACCGCACACCCGGCACCAAGGTCCCGAGGGTGACCAGAGTGGCGTTGCTGATGTCAACGAGGTTGAACGATTCGGCCTGTGCTGCGAACTTGGTCACAACTGCAAAACAGGTCTCGGCCAAGTTGAGCGCGTCCGCCTGGGCGTCGGCCAGCGCTGAGCCGGCCGTGCTGGTGTCCGTCAGTGTGAAGGCGTCGGCGTTGGCGGCCACTTGCGTGGCAAATACGCTCCAGGCGTCGGTCAGCGTGATCGACTCAACCTCTGCCGCTGTGGGGGCGGTGGTGGCCGCACTGGCGTCCACCAAGCTCAACAGCTCAGCCTGCGCGGCCGAAGCCTGGCGCAGCGCTGTACTCGTGTCTGCCGGGGTGAAATTGTCGGCGTTGGCCGCTGCCGTGGCCAGCAACGCCACCAGCGAATCGACCGGAGTCAAGCTCTCGGCCTGCGCCGAGACGAACTGAGCCGTCGTGCTGCCTGTGTCGGTCAGTGCGATCGACTCAAGTTGCGCCTGCACGTTGCCGAGGCTGCCCACCGACGTGTCCGTCAGCGTGAGAGTCTCGGCCCCTGCCGCGTTGGCCGTTGCCAGGCCGGTGCTGGAGTCTGTTGCGGTGAAGCTGTCCGCTCCAGCGACTGCGAAGGTCTCGCTTGCGGCGCTCGAGTCTGTGGGCGTGAGGCTGTCAGCGCCAGCTGCCGGGCTTGCAACCCCCGCCGCGCCGGCGTCAGTCAACGTGAGGCTCTCAGCCTGCACCGACGTTGTGGCCGCTGTGCTCGCGCTGGCATCGGTCAGCGTGACGCTTTCGTTCTGGGGCGTCGCCGACCCGCCGACGCCTGTGCTGGCATCAGTCAAGCTCAGCGATTCGGCTTGGCTTGCCGACGTGACGTTCGAGCCGACGGCGCTGTCGGTCAGTGTGACGCTGTCAGCACCTGCTCCGGCCAGGGCGGCCAGACTTGCGCTGGCGTCTGCCAACGTGACACTGTCTGCGAGGGTGCCAGTCGAGGTAGTCAGCCCAGTGCTGGCATCGACCAGCGTGACGCTTTCAACCCGCGTGTCCGTCTGCCCCTGGGAAGCTACACCGGCGTCTGCCAGTGTGAGGCTTTCAGCGCCGGCGCCGATCAGCTGGCCAGCGGCCGCGCCGGCGTCAATCAACGTGAGGCTGTCAGCACCTGCGCCGGCCAGACTGGCAAGCGCTGCCCCGGACTCCGTCAGAGACAAGCTGTCTGCAAGTGCGCCGGTCTGCCCTTGAACCGCTGTGCTTGCGTCTGCCGGCGTGAGGCTTTCCGCCCCGGCGGCCGCCAGGGCTGAGCCGGCGTTCGAGCTGTCGGTCAGCGTGAGGCTTTCAGCCTCGGCTCCAACCACTTGCCCGATCGCCGCGCTGCTGTCCGCCAACGTGACTGAGTCTGCGCCGGCCCCCAGGGCCGCCTGAGCTGCTGCAGCCGCGTCGACCAACGTGACCGATTCCGCACCGGCGCCGGCCAGCGCGGCCGCGCTCGTGCTGGTGTCTGCAAGGGTAACCGACTCCGCGCCGGCGTCTGCCAGAGATGAGCCAGCGTTCGAAGAGTCTGTGAGGGTGACCGACTCTGCACCGGCATCAACAAGCGATGCGCTGGCCGATGCAGCATCCGTCAGCGTGACCGATTCGGCGCCTGCACCAAGCGCGGCACCCGTGGCCGTGGAAGCGTCCGTCAGCGTGACGCTGTCTGCGCCCGCTGCATTCGTTACCGACAGGCCACTGGCGCTATCGGTCAGTGTGACGCTATCCGCACCGCCATCGCTGAAAACCAGCGCGGCTGAGCCTACATCGCTGAGCGTGAAGCTCTCAGCGCCGCCCACGAAGAAGCTGAGGATACCGACTGCTGAGTCGGAGAGACTCAGCGTATCAGCACCACCATCGCTGTAGCTGGCAGGCCCGCCCCCAGGAGTCAGCTGTATCCAACTGACCCTGACCTTACCGCTGGAGCCCGTCAGGGCAAGCAGCAGCGACATGCCGGGTTACTCGAAGTAAGCGTCGAATGTAATCAGGAATGTGACAACACCTGTTGTCGTCACCACACCCACATTCTTGGCACAGATAGCCACAAACTCGCCGGGGTTCACCGCGATAGGAGCAAGAAATGGCATGTACACGCCATTCGGGCTACCAAGCGTTCCAAGGGCGGCGGCAGCCGCGAAAGACTCGGCGCCAAGTGGGACGCGACGAGGCGCTTTGGTTGCGGCTGCCTCGGCCGTAGCCATAGATACTGCCGTATGCCCATAGGCCAGGGAGTACAGGAACACCACAGGAGTAGCATTGCCCACTAGCACCGTTGTCACCACAGAACTGATGCGCACACCCTTGATGTAAAGAGTCTTACCTGGAATTGCAGCAGTCGGCAAGGGATTCTGGTAGCTGCTCACAATGCCATCAGTGCCTGCAGCAAGCGTTGGAAGCGCGCTGAACTGGCCGCCCAAGCCTGAACCCAGCGCCGCCGTCGTGTTGGTCATCACGGCGCCGGCGCCTGCGGCCAAGCTGTTCGAGTACAGGGCTGTAGTGCCCGCCGTCTGACCCGTCTGGCCTTGGCTGCCCATGCGGCCTTGAATGGCAGCGATGGTGGCATTGTCCTTGCCCAACGCTCCGCTGTCCTGCATGGCTACCCAGATGTAGCCGAGTTTGATAGTGCTGGCCAGCGTCGGCGCCACACCTCCGTTGTACGTGCGGACGGTGAACGGCTGGCTCGGCTGGTACGTCGGCAAGCCCATGTTGTTCGGGGTGGCGATGACCGCTTGGCATGCGCCGTCGATGTAGTACAGAACACGGTCGTTCTCGATGACGATCTTGAAGCGGTGCATAACGGCGACACTGGGTACAGTCAACGCGGCGCTTGTGAGTTCACTGCCGTTCGTGTTCAGCACAGCCTTCAACGTGCCTGTGGTATCGAAACGGAAGAATGCCCCATCGGTCGGAGCTGTACTGGCGCTGCACTGGAACAGCCCAGCTTCAGTCACGCAGTTGGTTTGCGGCACATTGGACCAACTCATGTCCCACACTGCGTATAGTGCGCTGTCGGCCATGATAGGGAACATGGCGTAGGTGCTGACACGAGACACCGTGCTGAGCGTCGTGATCGCGCTGGCATTCAAGTTCAGCGTACCACTCGCACAGGTCACAGTCTGCGTCGTGACCGGGGCAGTGAAGACCGCGCTGTTCAGCGTGGTATTGTTGAACGCCTCGTTCAAGCACACCAACTGCTGCCCGACGGTCAGACGACCCTGCGTAGAGGTGCGAACACCCTGCGCCAGCCGCCCAGCCGGGTCTCCTGTCTCGGACACCTCACCTGCAAGAATGACGTAGCCAGCTTTTGCAGGATCGAGCGTAGCGTTGCCAATGGGCTGACCAAAGCTGTCCAGGCTGGTGCCTGCAATTTGAACGTCGAGGGACATGGTGGTTCTCCGTTAGTCCGCCCACACAAACCGAACCGACCACTGGCCAGTCAGCTTGTGGATGCTGCGCGCGTAAATGGTGAAGCCGGTAGAGGCTGTAGGTGTGCCGCAAGCCAGACTTGCAAGTTGGGGGAAATACCTGTGGTCAGCCGCTGTGTGGTCGGTGCTGGTGTCGTCGGCCATGACAAACGCCTCAACCTTGCTGGTCGCCAGGATCGATGTTTGACCTGTCACAGCCACGCTGGCCTCATTGCTGCCGGGCGCTGCTCCAAAGTCAATAGTGGCTGTGCCCTGCCCGGTACTCATGGCTGAATCTCCAGGCGAAATCGATCTGAGACGCCGGTTGTCGTGATAGCCAAAGTGTACGTGACAAAGGCCCCAGTCAGGGCCTGCCAAGCGCTGCTACCTACTGACGAACTTCCCGAGTCCAACATCACAAGCCTTATCTGGCCAGACGCGCCCTCGGGGAACATTGGCCGGATGGCCAAGGACCAGGTTCCGGCTGGGACAGGGTTGTCCCAGCCCATGACCGCGCTTGTGGTCAGGTCGGGGCTGGTGATGTAGTCCGCGTCGTTGTAGGTTGATTCGTCGATGCACGCAAACAGGTCTGTGCCAGTGCTGGCCGTCCAGCCTGCCACGCTGATGTCGCTACCGGGGTGGAAGACGGTGATCGACGAGAAGACCGCCGAGACAGGGGAGGCTGAAACTGGTGAGAGGCCAAGCATGGCTTACACCTGTGCCCACCCGAACACGCCGGGCTCCCAGACGTTGGCAGCGTAGTTGCTAACCCACTCGTGGCCGTTGTGCAGCACATGAGCCCCAAGAGCGTAGGCATCGCTCGCCCCGGTAGGCTGCACCCACTCCTGCACCGCTGGGGTCCCGCCAGGGGCAACCAGAGCCGTCTTGCGCCAGTTCGCCACGCTAGGCTGCCATACATTCGCGTCGAGCAGTGACACCCACAAGTGGGTGTTGTGTCTGACCATGGCGTCCTTGACGTAGGCATCGTGGGCGCCGGTAGGCTGAACCCAGGCCGGGATGTCGGTGTCCGCGTCTACCCACCCGCTCACGCCAGGAACCCAAACGTTGGCCATGATGAGGGAACGCCAGCGCTTCCCGGCATACGCGACGATGGCGCCGAAGGCATAGGCATCTGCCGACCCGGTGGGCTGTACCCAAGGCTTGGCGAAGTGCTCCTGCGTCAATTCCTCGGCGTGGTATTCCCATCCGTGCGGGGGCGTCGCGCCGCCGGCATAGTCGGACACGCTCAGCCGATACCCTGGGGCGGCAACGTATAAATGTGCGATGGCGACTTGGTCGCCGACCATTCTCACAAGTGAGCCCATGATTTATCCCGTGACTGTCCAGCCCTTGGCTGTTGCTATTGTTGGGTTATCACTTGCAGTTCCGTAGTTGCCTGTTACTGTTATTGTTTGGGCGCCTGATGCTGTGCCTAGATTTGTGTAAATCTCATTTAATTCAGCAGCTGAGAGCTTGCATCCTGAGCAGCTAATAGCTCGTGTCGTGCCTGAGAGGGCGCCTCTAGCGAGCGAGGCGCAGGCGCTAAACATGCCGGAGAAATTTGTGCCTGATGCCGTATTCAGCAACGGAACTGAAACCAGTGAATAGCAGCTGTTAAACATGCTGGAGAAACTTGTGCCTGATGCCGTATTCAGCAAGGGAGCTGAAACCAGCGAGATGCAGGAGCTGAACATGCTGGAGAAATTTGTGCCTGATGCCGTATTCAGCAACGGAACTGAAACCAGTGAATAGCAGGAGTTAAACATGCTGGAGAAATTTGTGCCTGATGCCGTGTTCAGCAACGGAACTGAAACCAGTGAACGGCAGTTGCTAAACATGCTGGTGAAGTCCGTGCCTGATGCCGTATTCAGCGAGGGAGCTGAAACCAGTGAATAGCAGGAGTTAAGCATACTGGAGAAATTTGTGCCTGATGCCGTATTCAGCAACGGAACTGAAACCAGTGAACGGCAGTTGCTAAACATGCTGGTGAAGTCCGTGCCTGATGCCGTATTCAGCAACGGAACTGAAACCAGTGAATAGCAGAAGCTGAACATGCTGGAGAAACTTGTGCCTGATGCCGTATTCAGCAAGGGAGCTGAAACCAGCGAGATGCAGGAGCTGAACATGCTGGAGAAATTTGTGCCTGATGCCGTATTCAGCAACGGAACTGA
>ENA-UPSM01003704-UPSM01003704.1-activated-sludge-metagenome-genome-assembly--contig:-NODE-3704-length-16811-cov-9.344295_pt1 | contig 16811 bp, 29 predicted proteins | sample MGYA00238181_ERZ773283 | MGnify/ENA primary metagenome ERZ773283 (study PRJEB29023, sample SAMN05720199) | activated sludge metagenome | isolation source: Anaerobic digester | place: Japan...
GGTTAAACGGGATTTGAGCCAAGTAGCTCCTGCTTGAAATGCTTTTGCTTCATCTGCTAATCCGCAATAGGCGGGTGTTTCTCTTTCTATCTCTTCATCGCTCGGAAGAGTTACTGGAAGAAGATACCAGTCATACCAACCTTTACCAAACCAAAGCCCTTTTATAGATTCATCGTAATACTGAACACCCATTTGCGTATGCATCCTATCATTTGTATGTTTCCAATGAAGGAAATAGAATCCCGCTTCTTTCGGTAAGTCCTTTTCGCTGTGTATATACACCTTCTTGAATAATTCTGTTTTCATAGCTTATAGTTTTATAAATTATATATACTAAACTCCTTCATATACTGACTTATCTTCGTACCGTTACTCAAAATGAATACACTTTTGCATCTTTTTTTCTATAATACACAAAGTATCGTTATGATCTCCGGAATGATTAATTATACATATATGGATCAATTCAAAGCCTCGACTTCTCCCCATACCAGTAGTATCATATCCATAACTAATTACAAGCCCACCGTCGCTTACTATATTTGGAAGTTCTGTTTTTATTTTTCGCAATTCACTAGTGTATATCCCCAAATATTTCTCTCTACTCTTTCGTAAATTATATGGTGGATCGAATATTATAGTTTCATATTCCCATCCATTTTCTTTTGCCATTAAAACAAAAGCAAAGGCGTCCATGTGATAATCAGCTGGCATTTCCTCATTAAGATCAACCCTCGTCTCCTTCACTCCATTAAGGATGGTTTTCCCCGCGAACAAATTCAATGTATGTCCCCTGCAATTTTGAATTGTCCATCTTAATAATTGAGGCATTTCAAATGTGTATTTTTTAGGTGGTTGTCGTAAATATGTAAACGCAATTCCCATAATTTAACTATAATTCGTATATTGAAAATTCATTAAGGTAATCTGATATTCGTGTCCCGTTACTGTCTGCCCGGTCAATACCGTAGTAAAGAAAGTCCCGCACCGCACCGATACCGCCCAAGTGTGTCGCAGCAAGCATCCCGGAACGAGTGATAACAACTCCAGCGACTTCATGACCTATCCAAGCATCGAATTTACGCAGTTGAATAGTCTGCACCTTAATCTGAGCCATCAGGACTTTATATTGAAGCTCCGGAGGGAATATCGAGCTGTCAGCCCGGAAAGCATCAGGTGTGATCTTAAACCCTAAATCAGCTAATAACTCCGTTCCGTGCTGCCACGTACCCATATAGCCCTGTTTATTTACTACTTTCCAGTTGTTACGGCTCTCACACCAACCTAAGTGATGAGCGTAAAGGTCAAGTTCCCTGTCGTAGAGCCTCATTTCATAAACAGCGTTATGTGATTCACGTACTTCGTAACTCGTCCACCAGTCAAGAGGCGGGGCTGTGAGCTTTACGCAAAAGAGTATAATACCGAAAAGTATAAACAGTTTTTTCATTTCGTTTTCTATATATCCTTACAAAGATAGATCGTCATAGCTCCCAGCATTTATTTTGCCGAAGATTCTTACTACTTCGTCACCCAATACCTGAACTTTCTCTTTGTTGCTTCTTCTCATCCGGGATAAATTATCTATATCCTTTTTAAAAGTCAGATATTTGCTCCAAGTTACGTCTGTTCTTTTTAATGCTTTTTTAATCCTGGAATATTCTGCTTCAAACTTAGCTTCATATTCTCCGATTTTCCATATTACCCAAGTTATAACCGCAACTGCACTAAGCAGTAAAAATATTCCGAGTATTAGCCAAATCCATTTCATAGTTTTGCATTTAAGTATTTATTAATAAATGACTGTGATTTATCACTTGCTTCCTTGAAAGCCTGTTCCATAGTTTTGTTTTTCTGATACCAAAACTTAACGAGCGGTCTAAAATCGTTATGTAAAACTCCGCTTGACAGTAATATTGACAATGCATCTTCAGCCGTTGCTGCGGTAAGTATTTTTTTTATCTCCTGATATTCTTCATCGCTGGTAATATGTCCCATCCCGGTTTCGTATAGTGCTTTATGAGGCTTTGCAGTTGATAATATCTTAAATCTCCAACCGCCATATTCGTCAAGCGCATTCTTTAATTCGTGCTGATAATCGGGATATGCATAGTTCTTGATATTTATGTTGAAGCGATCTTTATGTATCGGGGTGAATTGCTGATATACTATATTTGTAAGCTTGACAAATATTTTCGGCTTTGTGATATATCTTTTATATCCGGTTAATAGCTTAGTAATCTCATCAAGCGGTTCTATCCCTGTAATGAAAAATAGATTGAGTTCCTTTTGTTCTACGGCTGCCTTGTCTAAAGCTTCGTAAAACTCATGATTAGTGAATGCCTTACCGTATTTCTTACGCATTTCCTCTGTTGCAAACTCCACACCAAGCCTTATTAATTTGGGATTGCCGGAATATAATTTGGTTCTCAGAAATTGCTTTAACATCATATCCTTGACTTTTACTTCAATATCTTCATCGTATTCGTTTGATATTAAAATCAATCCAGCCCCTCGTTTTTTTATGTCATTGGCAACAGACTGCACTCTTCGGGTGTCATTTTCCTGCTGTTGCTTAGTCCAGCTTGTAAAACAGAACCCACATTTATTCCTGCATCCAACCCCTTTCCAATAATAGAATATTCCCTTTTTAGTCTGACAAGCCGGAACTAACTTCCAATCTATCCTCCCTGAAGGCTCAATTAATTCCTGTTTCCCATGATAGGCTATGCACTTTAGTTGTTTTATTTCCTCAATGCTTTTGCATTGAATGAACTCAAAAGCTTCTCCTACATTGCAATAGTCTGAATATATAAGGCAAACAGGGAAATTGAACGCAAACTGACCGCCAGTAATTATGATATTCTCGGGATATTTCTGCCTTACCTTTCTCAGGTATGGAATTGAATCAAGCGTTGTGACAGATACAAGAATGATAGTGTCCCCATCTATTTTATCATCAGGGATCAATTCGTGCCTGTTGATCTTCAGCAGATGCTCCAACATCTGGAAGGTATAATACCCAACTCCGATAGATTCCTGAGCCTTGTCTTTAGGGAATAGGTTTACAAGATGATATTTCATTTCCTTAGTTGTTCGTGATTATGACATATTGCCTCTGTTACCGTCATCCCGACAAGGCACTGAGGATCATAATTAACCGGGACATCTGTTTGAATTAAGAGCATCCTTAATCCCGATTCCATAGTAACCCATATCCGGTTATTTCTTACGCCTACTTTTTTTATCCTGTTTACTGTTTGTTGGCTCATTTGTGTCATTGTTTAATATTTCCTGCATATGATCGAATGCCATTTTATATACATTGTTGAAATAGTCTTGCAGATGATCTTCGCCCCTGCGGGTTATCTCTACTATTCCGTTAAGCCATTCCTTAGCCTCCGATTCGGGAACGTCGATCTTCCTCTGAACTAGATTAAGGGAGATGAATACCATAGCTTTTACGTCGTGGTATTTGTTTGAAGTGTGCGCAACTGTTTCTATGGGATTGCCAAGTACGGCTGGAGTATCTAAGACAAATGGCAAATTCCATTGTTCAAGCCCCGGAACGTCATTCCATTCTGCCAACAGTATGTCTTTATCCCAAGTACCTGAAAGGGAATTAGCTGTTATATTTGCTTTTTCACATTGTTCGGCAGTCCAGCGTACCTGACGGTATTGTATCCTCATTCCCTGCCATACAACATATCCCCAAGCAACAGTGCCTTGATCATCGGGTTCGCTGTATGATTCAGTTATTACTATTTCGCATTCATTGAAGTTGATTATCTTGCTTCTCTGGTTGCCTCCAATTATTTCGTCAGAATTAAGATCGTGAACGATCATTGAGATATCGCCAAGCTCTAGCAGATTGTCTTTTATCATCTGCATTTCCTGAGTTGTGATCTTCCGGGGGTTTTTGTGATATTCTTTTGCCATAATTTTAATGAGTTATTTTTATCAAATTTTAGTTCTGCTGCATTTTCTCTGCAAAGGTATATAAAGATACCATCCTAGTTTTATCTTCGCCCACAAGCCTCCGTTTGGCTTCAGGGAGGGTAATACTATATTGCAGTAAAGTTCCCGGTATTTGTGCCGGGAACCTGAATCTGTTTGTTCTTTTACTTGTTAACATTATCGGCTAGTATGGTGGTTCGCCTCTTAATATGTCATCCGGGATCTCCGACAACTCTTTTGCTTTTGGTTGCGGGGCGTCCTTCGGGGCTGTCGTGGTTGCAGCTTTTGGGGACTGAATAGCTTTGGCAAAGCCAACCACTTCCGTAATATACTTCGTTTCTCCGTCTTTTGTTTCGTAGCTCCGGGTCCTTATGCCTCCCTCAACATATGCCCAATCTCCCTTTTTGAGATTCTTTTTAAGTGTATCTGCCGAAGCTCCCCACACTACAATATTGTGCCATTCGGTTACTTGTCGCCATCCCGTAGGCTCTGTTTCATCTTTGTAATTCTCCCAAGTCGCAAGTGAGAATCTTACCACTTTCTTGCCACTTTGCGTTTCGTGGAGTTCGGGTTCTTTCCCTGTTCTCCCAACTAAAATAACTTTGTTTATCATCTTTGTAGTTTTAAAATTATTACTTGCCCGGATCATTAAGCCCCGGAGCTGGCTTGTTGTAAAATTGATCTATTTCCTCAGCTTCAATTTGAGCTGTCGTTTGATTGATTTTAGTTATGAAGCCTTCCATTTTTTCATTATAGAAATCTTCAAATGCTTTGTTCCCGGGGCATTTCTGCCAATAGCGATATAAAGCTCCCCGCATTAATTCCGACTTACTTTTCCCTTCCTCATTAATCCCTATCTTGCGATTCCTCATTACGTTCTCAACTTCTTCTTTTAGCTTATCCCTTGAGAAAGTTATCCAGCCTTCATTACCGTTATCCTGCTCAATTGACAGCTTAGTATCATCCGTCATCCCTTCTTTTTTCACGAAGAATACCAGCCGATAGCCCGTAATGAACTCTTTTATTCCTCTTAACATAGCCTGTGTGATTATCATAGCAATTAGCTTTTAAGTTTACGTTTGTGAATTTCTGATAAATAAGCCTGAGTATATTTGTTGTTAATCTTATGCGCTACGTTATGATGCTCCCGACATAAAGCTATTAAATTCTCTATAACATCTTTCCCTTTTCCCCTTCCTGTGATATGATGAATGTCAACAGCTCTCGCACCGCAAATCTCACAAGGTATCATATCTTGCTCCCCATAATCAAAATACCGAAAATATACTTTAGTGTGTTTCTGCATTATTCTTCAGATTCAAATACTATCTGCTGCTGAGCCTGTTTGTCTTTGAAAGTGTATAGGTATGCCTCTGTTTGAATTATCAGGCAAAGATCCTGTAACTTACCCTCAAATCCGAATGATTCTCCTTCAAACCTTATCCGGGGAGAGTTAATCGCAATCTTGGAACCGTTCTTGCAAAGATATGTCCCGGTTATGATAACTCCCTTGTTGGAATCATAGCCCGATATTGCAATCCCCGTTACTGTGATCTTTGTCTTTTCTCCCTTGATGTGATCTTCAATAGCTTTTTCAAGCTCGGCAAATTCAGCTTCCTTTTTGAATTTCCCTTTGAATCCAGCAATTAACTTTTCGCTGTGTATCGTTTCTTTTCCGACTGCCCGGATCAAATAATCTTTTAGCGATTCTATTGCTATTAAAAGATCAGGGTGAGGAAACGTCACGGTTTCTTTTGTGTAACGATCTGTTACCGTAGCCCCGGCATCTTCCCGAAGTACATTGAACTCAATATCAACCCCGGAACCGCCCTTCAGAACTTTTATCTTCTGAAGCTCAAATTGTGATTCTGCACATCCATTCATCTGTTTTGATTTTTAGTTATTACTATTTCTATCTTACAAAAGTATAATATATTTTATTACACTCAAAATATTTCTTCATATCTCAGTTCCGGGTTCCGGCACTATTATCCCAAACTGCTCGGCACAAAGCCTGACAGCCCAATCTATTAATTGCCTCATTTGTTCTTTTGAAAGCTTTTCATCTATGTCGAGATCTGCCGTTGCTGGACACATTCTGATTGCCATTTCTTTCGTATCTGATAAGCTCATATCACTCCCCGTCTCATAAAACCCCTTTTGCAGACAGGGAAGAACCGCTTTTTTGAAATATACCTCCTGAAGCATTGTCCCATCTTCAGGCAATACTTCAACTTTTATTATAATTCGTTTATTTCTATTACGTTTTATTAGGTCGTAATATTCTGCTGTGAAAACAGCTTTTAAAGCTCCTTTCTCAGTTATTGATCCAAATATAGTTACCTCACTCATCGCCTTGAAAGTTTAATGTGTTTACTATCGAAACGGGAAGCCTTTTCAAAACCCATTCAGGCTCCCTTTGACATTTTAATCCAATGAATTCCATTATCAGAAGTGCATCAGAATTTGTTAGGGTTACTTTAATCTCCGGGAAGTGACGTTGAGCCACTTCTTTCAGCCTTCTTTTCCTGTCGCTGTATTCCTCTTTGCCCGTAACCCGGAGATTTAGATACGACTGCCATTGAATAGGATATATCTGAATAAATGGGATCTTGACAATTCTTAAAACAGTTGTTATCTCGTTGAGATTTCTTGTCATCTTTTCAATCCCAAAAGCCTTCCCTTGAGCTGCATCACTTCTCCATAAACTTACCCTCTCCACGCAGGCAATCGGGCATTCTGAAATATCTTTCAGGTAGTTTATATATCTATCGAGTTCCTCAACTGAATCAGGCATCAAAACAGTTTTTGCTGATCGCCCGGAAGAAATATGAGCTATTGCTCCCCCTTTCCCGGCATCAATTCCAATATATCTATCAAATTTCATATCAGTATGGTAATTCTTTTTGTGCTTTTGATTCTGTAAATTCTTCGGGATTGTATTGTGTTTCAACCTCCCCGAAGTAATCTTCATCAGTAGCTATTCCCCATTGCATACAGTCATGACTAACCCGGATATTAAGTATTCCCAGCCTTCCGTTTCTGTTTTTGGCAATATCTATCCTTGCCATTTCAGAAAGATCTCGCCCCTTATCATCGTGGTCTATTCCGATAACTTTATATCTTACCGGGAATATTACAATATCAGCATCCTGCTCTATTTCTCCTGAGTTTCTTAGGTCTGATAGTTTTGGGAGCTGAGAGGCTCTCATCTCAGTTGATCTGTTAAGCTGAGCCAATGCTATAACTGCAACTTCACATTCCTTTGCTACTGATTTGAACATCTTTGAAATTGAACCGTACTTTTCACTCATATTGTCTTTTGATTCGTCGCCAGTAAATAAACTCAGATAGTCGCAAATCACTAATTCAATCCCGTATTTCTTCTTAGCCTTTCTGACCTTAGAACGGAACTCGTAAATATTCATATGCGGAGAATCGTCAATCCATAGCGGAACATTACGGTTGCTGTTAAGGGATGATTCTATTTTATGCCAATCTATATTCCTCCCTTGCTTGATATCATAGGTATCAGCCCCGGTTTCTGTCGATAGATACCGTTCCCCTAATTGTATGTCTGTCATTTCTAGGCTGAATAGTAATGCGGGATGCTCCATTTGTGCAGCCACCTTCGCAAATTGTATTCCTAAAGCACTCTTCCCCATTGAAGGTCTTGAAGCTATGATTATCAGATCTCCCGGCTGCCATCCCAAAGTAATTCTGTCTAATTCAGTGATACCGGAAGGAATCCCGACAAGCCTTGCTTCGCTTTTCTCCCTTTTTGCTATCAGGTCTGCGATCGTATTTAAAAGAAATCCTATGCTTTTCGCTTCTTTACTGTCTGTCATCCCTCCTAAATCGTACAGCTCTTTTTCTGCATATTCTATCAGATCTTTAACATCTAAGTATGGATCAAAGCCACGTTTTTCAAGCTCGGAGCCTATCCGTATCATTTCACGCTGTATGTATTTTTGCTTTACTATCAGACAATGCTCCCGGATATTCGCCGAACTTATAATTTTAGACGTTAATTTATTCAGGTACATTAATCCACCTATCGCATCTAGCGTTCCGCAATCCCTGAGATATGTGTAAAGAGTTATTGAATCAACCGTGTTTTTAGCTTTATACAATACTTCCACAGCTTCAAATATTGATTTGTGCCTTTCCATATAAAACATCTTCCCCGAAAGTATTTGAAACACTTCATCAAGACAGGCTGAATCCAGTATCATAGCTCCCAACACCGCTTCTTCAATTTCAATAGCATGAGGTGGAACTTTCCCCAAACTATCGCTTGTATCTGTTCTTTTCATCGTTCAGCTCTGTTAAGTTTATATTTGATCCGTTTGGCTTAGCATTATTCTTTTCCCATGTCCTTACGACAGCCTGCCAATCAACTATCGCTGTTTTCTGCTTACCGTAAACCCATCCTCTAGCACTATAATAATCAACAAAGTATCTAGCATCTATATTATTCTTCCTCATTTTACAATATATATCTACTATCTTGTAACTAGGTGGTATTATTCTTCTATATTCTTGTATTCTTATATTATTATTATTTTCATTTTCTAAAGGTAGCATTTTGGTAGCCCCGTTGGTAGCATTTTGGTAGGGGTCTTGGTAGCATTTTGGTAGCTCTGTTGGTAGCATTTTGGTATAACGATTTGTGACATTTTCTGACTGTTTTTCCCTGTGCATTTTCCGTTTCATTAACACTCCCTCAAGCTTTTCGTTATAATATCTTCCTTCGCTATCCTGAACAAACTTCATCTTTAGCTCCGGGGAGAAATTACCTATCAGCTTCTTTATGACATCATCTGTAAGATGCCCTTTCTGATGCTGGTAACATAGCAGCGTAATATACTTCCCAATATCCTGCCATTTCAGATCGGCACAGCCTATTATAAAATCCTGACTGTATAATGGGAATGCTGGTTCTTTTATCTTAGTTGTTCCCATAGCTAAAATAGTTTGCCCTGTTCATAATTGGGAATCAACTGATATTCAAACAGCCCTATTCCAGGATTGCCCCTTCGTCTTTTATTAATGGTATGATTCCCGAACCTGTCCTTTCGCAGATGCCTTAATTGCGCAGATATCGAAGCCGGCGGGTCTAAGGTAGCCTCTGCAATTTCTTGTAATGTGCGCCATCGTTGATCTTTCATTAAGCGGAACACTCGATCAATCTGATTATTCAATCTTTTGTGATCTAGTTCCGGGAGGTAATCACTCCCGTTGAAATGCGGTTCAAATTGTTTTTCCATTTTCTAAAATTATTAGTCGCTTCAAAGGTATGATATACATTGATATTCAGAAATATAGTTTTTAACAACTATTATCTTTCAGTAAGTTTTGGAATACTAGCATCTTCCAATAATCCTTTCCTTACTGCGGTTTTTGCAATCTTATTGAAATTAGCATAATTGCCATTGCTGAGCTGCTTCCTTATCTCTAGTTCATTATGTATGTAATCTGTGTCCTGTTCTCCCGCAATCTTCCATCCTAATACTTTCAGATTTTTACTATTTGCTTCCTGATCTTTTATGCGGTGTGCAATTATAGTCATCCCTTTTCCGTCAGCTATTTCCCTCACTCTAGGCATTCGTAATTTTACTGAAGATCCACTTATTGGAGTGTCTCTTTCTATTTTCTTTTCATAGCTCAATCCATTTGCCCGGTAAGCTATTTGTGATTCTGATAAAAACTGATCCGTTCCGGCAAGTTCTTTTTCAAGAACTTCCAAAATCAAATATTCAAGTGCAATTACTGATTTCATATTTTTCTATTTTATAATATTTGTTAATAAGAGGAGCAGCCTTTTAAAGCTTACTGTAAGCATAGCTGAATTTAATTTATCCACTACAATATCCGAACCTAATTCCTCCTTGAATGAATCTATTAATTTGATCCTATTTGCTAGATCGTTAGACAATTTGTGAGTATCTGATAAAAAGGTATCAAACTCAAGCATCTTTTCTTTTTTCTTGATATCCTCTTTTTTGTCCTTCCCAATCGGTTTCCATTTTTCCTCTAAAAATTTAGCCCCGATTCCCCGACTAGGAGTTTCGTCCTTTTTTATCTGCTTAACTATTTTCCTTTGTTTCTCTTTGGATATTTTTTCATTGGCTTTAGATAATTCCTTTGAAAATTCTTTTAGATGTCTTACCGAAGGAAGGGTTTTTGCAGCTTCCTCATCTAATTCTCCTGAACTTATTTGTTCCAATGCTTTCAATGAATCCTGTATCATCCATTGTTTCCATCCGGTTCCTAAAAACTTCAGTATCGTCGTCTGGCCGACACCTGAACCTTTAGTTGTTTCAAATGATCTTTGAGTTTCAAATAGACCTCTAATAGATTTATTAGAGGTTGCTTCCTCCCACGTCTCACACTTTGCCAACTCGGAGTTAAGGAAGTCCCTGATTGCTTTTACAGTTTCAAGTACAACTGCCGGGGATGATTGCCATTGTTCCATGTTCTCATTTGCCATTATCTGAATCATAGTGGCGTTATCTAAATCTTTTACCGGAATATCAATTTCATCATCGGGATTAAATATTGCCCTTAGAACGGCAAGTCTATGATGTCCATAGGCAATTTGATATTTGCCGTCTTGTTTCCTTGCAAGTATATTGTCCCAAAATCCGGTTTGAATGATTGAAGCTTTCAAGCTCTCAATCTTTTCTAAATCCATAGGGTAATTATTCAAATCCCTGTATGGATTAGGTTCTAAATCTTTAATTTTTATTTTCATTTTTCTATAATTTTAATTTCCCCTTTATTTTTGATCCCAACTGCCAAATAATGGTTTGCCCCATGCGGGTTTTCTTACCGGGAAGTAACTCATTGTGTCCATTAACCTGAACTCATATCCCATATGCCAAAGGTTATTGTCAAGGCAATACCGGAAAGCCCTCAGAGTACCGAGAAATTCCTCCCGGCAAAACTCCGCATATTTATTCTCCACAAAATTGATTGATACGTTGTGAAGATCATCTGTTTCAACGGCTATGAATACGAACATCGGAAATTGAAAGGCTGTATTCTTATATGCCTCTAAATAAGATCCGACTTGTATGTAATACTCCCAGCTCCAAACAGACTTACTGAATTCCTCCGGGTCTGCATCCTTTGTCACTTTTAAATCAACTATACACATCTGCCTATCTATCTGGCAATCCCAATCAATAGCTGCGGTGCAGGGTAGTTTAGTTTCCCTGTCAGTCCAAAACAACCGGGGATGCCTGCGCCTCATATTAAGATACGGTCTAGCTTCGGGGTAATTCCTTAGTGCATTAACGCATTCGTGAGCCGTAGCTAATAATTCTGTCGTTATCATAGTTTTATGTTCAGCCCTTGCTCTGTTCAGCATAGCTTCCCATTCAGCTTTAGCATCGTTACTGCGCTTTGCGAAATTAGTGTATGGAAGGAAGGTCTTGTTAAATTCATCCTCTCCGTCAATCAAAATGCAATCAACAGCCCTCCCTAGTATCATAGCATCTGTTTCAATAAATGGCTTTTCAAAGCTGTGAACATAGTGTCTGGGTGACTTGCGAAATTCCTTTAATCGGGAATAGCTTACGGGGCTTTTCTTGAGAAACTCCTCATTTATCGTTATTTCCATTCCCTTTAAGTTTTAAGATTATTGACTTGTAAAATTCTATCGTGTTAGTTCCTGATTCCTCAGCTTCAAGGATCATACGGGTTATTTCTGCAACTTCCTCCGTGTCTTGATTATCAATTATCATTTCGCTGATACGGTTCCTTAATTCTTCCTTCCTTTCGTCAGGATCTTTAATAGTTCCAAGATAATCTTCAGCTCTGTGTTCTCTGTTTACGTCACGCCCAAAATATCTGCCTAAGCTGATACAGGCATTCTTAAAACACTCCGCTTTCAATTTTGCGAATCCTCCGTTTGCCAAAGCTCCGGGTTTTTTATTATTCACATCTACTGCCCAAGCGTTCTTCTCCTGTCTTGTCATCTTTTTAGCTTCAGCCTCCGGTATTGAATCCACCATTATCTGAACTGCTGTTGCTCCTGTCCGGGTAATCCACGTTTTAGTCAGGGGATGAAATACCGATAGTTCAAGCGAAGCTGCAATCTCATTTGAGATCACCTGCCATTTAAAATTAGTGGTATTCCATTGTCCGAAAAATACTTCGTCAAGTGCCATTTCCATATGGCTAATCGGAAGATATTTGCAATCCTTCACAATGGGGTGTTCCTGAAGCTTGTCTCCCTCAACCTCCCCATTAACAATTTCCATAAATCTTTGAAGTCTAGCCCAAAAGGCTTGTTGCTCCTCCATTTCCTGCGACTTCTGAAGGAGCTTGTCTGTCATCTTGCCCCGTAGTTCCGGGAGCATTGTCATTTTGTTTTCCATAATTAACGGTTTTATTAGTGTAATATATCAACTTTTCCGGGGGGTAACCCGTAATTTCTGAAATCTTAACCAGCCAATTCAAATCAACGAATCTCCTGCGGTTATTGATTATTTGATAAAAAAGAACAACTTTGCTTTCGTCACTCGATTTCTTGTCTGCAAAAACCATCAATGCCAAGCCTGCTGAAGTGAGTTCTGTTACTCCTTCAGGCCTGTTGGTATTGAAATGCCTTATTGCTTCCTTAATATTTAGTATTGCTTTCATCGTTCTTTTCTGCAAAAATAGGAATATATTTTGTTATATCCCTGACGGCTTTAAACAAGTTATCAACTAAAAAGATCGCAATGTGTCTATTATCATTTTGTTGAACTTAATCTGCTCATCTATGAGATTACTCAATTGAATAACTCGTTCTTCAAGCGCTGCTACTCGATACTCAAGTGGAATTTCAATTTCCCCGGCTTGTGTCTTTGTTATATCACAAGCTAAACTAAATAATTTCTTGCCCTCGGTTGTCATTTCTATTGCGATTAAAAGGTCTCCCCCGGTATTGTCCGGGGAAGTACCTATGTTAATACTTATTTATTTGTGATGCCGTTCATAATGCTTCCTGCAATTTCCTGAAGCTCCATTCTCCTCCGGGCTGTGACATCTTCCCGGTTAGCGTATGAAGTAATGCCCTGAGTGAGCTTCCATAGTGTTGCTTCTCCTTGCACCCCGTCATTTGGGTTGTTGTTCATCAGGATCTTGCCGATTTCTTCCTGCTCTCCCTTAAAAAGCCTTCCGGCTAAATTCTTCAGTTCCCGCCCTGGATCAATCTTTATCCCAGCTGCGGTATGAACTTCAAGCATCCTGTTCTTTATTATGTCGGTTGAATAAAGGTTCTTAGTCAGATCCCTTATTGCACTTGCAGTCGTTTCGCTATCAAGGTCGTAAGTCCGTTGTGATAGCGCAAGATTGTCCGGGAGTTTAGCTCCTAAATGAACAGCCCTGAGTACCGATTCACGTACCATCCCGTTCAGACATATCCCCTGCATTACGAATGATCTTAGTTCTAAAGCTCCATCTCCATAATCAGATGTTGCAAGACGGGTTCCAAATGCTAAAAGTATCGTGCCATTAAGGTCTGTTTTTAGCTCTATCGGTTGCGGGAGCAATGATTCAATCATCACTCTCGTTTCATCCATATAGCCGTCAGACAAAGTTGCTCCGTTATTATAAACCTCATGAATGTGGGCTTCAAATATTTTCTTACTGTCAAGCCTGCGGTATTGGTCAGATAGGAATGCCCGGACTTCGTTGCCCACACTCCTTATTAATACCTTGCTCCTGTCAGTCCATCTGTTGTGAGTATTCATTATCCCGTATGCAAGGGTTCTTTGCCATTCCTCCTTCCCGTATAATAGGCTAGTAAGGTAAACTCCCGGGATTGCCAATTTCTCTGCAACTTGCTTGATTGCGTGATTCCCAATGTTGTAATTTCTAACTCCCCCTTCCAGTAAATCAGGGAATACGTTAGGTGGAATTGTGAAGTCTGCCGTTGGCTTGAACGTGGCATCCGGCTTAAAATCTATCCGGGAAGTTATTCCTTTCTTTTCAGCTCCGACTTCAAAAATGAAGTCCCTGCTTATCTTCCCCTCTGCTACCAGCCTGTCGTAAGCTGAACTTGCACTTGTCATTCCTTTTTGTAGTTTTGCCTCAATCCGGGCTGCGACTACTTCGTTTAAGTTTTCCATTTCGTTTGATTTTTAATTTGAATTAGTACGTCATTATTTTTACTATGTTATTTTGAATCCATCTTTTGAATGCGACCTCCGGGAGCAATATTCCATTTGGGAATGCTAGAAATTGTATGCACAAATCCTTAACCGTGCCTTCATAATGTGTCCGGGCTATGCTTTTAGCTCTAGTTGAAGCCTTACAGCTGGTTATCATACAGGTTTCATTATCATCATTCACTTGTAAAATTACCTCAAAAGCCTGTCTGCCTGAGTTGCCGTCAACTAGTCTGCAATAGTAACGTTCCGGGTCTGTTCCTTTCAGTATCTTTATATCCATCTCTGTAAAATTAAGCGTTGTAAAATATTTCTATCTCCCTATCTATTTCTTCATCCGTGGGATTTATGCCAACGTTGTCAACTGTATTTTTATAGATAGCTTTCCAGTCAAACCCTGTTGTTATATCAAGGTAGTTGAGTTCTTCCATCCGGTCAAATATCCGGTTCTTTAGTTCGTTGTCGTAGTGTGAATTTGCGGTCATCTTCTTGTAGTTTAATTAGTTCGTAATTTTGTGTCTGTTTAGTTCGTATCTTGTATTAGCAAAGGTAGGAACCTCCACGTGGCAGCAAGGGGATCCTGTAAGATTCTTTAATAAATCTGTAAGATTTTTTCCGGGGGGAAATGAACGGGAACCGTTTACATTCAGCAAGATATAACTCGTATGCAGTCTTGCCATTGCTTCGCAGTGCTGCTTTTTCTTTATTAGTCAATACCAAGCTAGGGAGTATCTTTTTAAATAGCCATAGAGGCACGGTTATTTCCATTGGATCAATTACAGGCTTTATACCCTTATCCCGGAAGAAATTATCATATATGTCAACCTTAATCCTCACTTCCTTATCAGTATCGTATAAATTACTGATAGTTTTTATTGCGTGAAGAACCGTTGCGTGATCCTTATCTCCGACGTAAGCTCCGATTTGTGATAGCGATGCTGATGAATATTTTTTAGCAAATGCCATACATAGCTGCCTGACAAAAACTAATTCACGATCTCTTTTTTTTCTTGTCAGGTAAATTTCCTGAATTGTTGTCCCTTCCATCTCTGCAATCTGATTGCAGACTTGTTTATAATTAAGTCCCTTTTTCATAACTGTTTTTAATTAGTGCATTAATCAACTCACGGATTACGTTGGGCGTAACTATAAATATTGAGTAATTCCCATCAAATGAATTTGGGCTGATTTCTTTTAATGCTTTCCGGGATATGAAAATAACTTCCCCGGTGCGTATTCCGTATCTCTCAACTACAATAGCAGCTTTCCCGTTGATTTGCTGATTACACTCCCAGCATATCGTTCCGGTTTTCCCATTGTCATTAAGAATTATATTGCGAGAGGGAATCTGTAAATTCCCTCCCTCAATAGCTTGTTGGCATATGTAACATCTGCTCATATTCAGCCCCATTGTACTATTTTACCACCTTCTATCCATCCGTGGCTGCTGGTATGAAGCCCGTTTTCAATTACCCGGAAGAATACTGTCATATCCCCGGCAACAGCCTTTACAGCTTCATCAACTTCCCATCCCGATATGTGGTATCGTTCTATGAACATCGCCTCATCTCCCCTTTTATCTAAGCCGTAGCTTAAATCTTCGTACAGGGGTTCAGGATCTCCGATCTCGATACCAAGTGCTTTTAATGCTCTGCGACTTTCTAGGTCAATATTTGCATCTTTTTTGTAGCTCATTTCAATTAGGATTTAATGGTTAGAAATAGTATATTCTAGGTTCAACATCGTACCTTTTACTTACCCTGTTCATTCCTTCGTAATAATCTATCGGGGCTTCAGGGAGTATCTTTACAGGCTTATCGGGCTGAGATACGGAGGGGGTGTTGTTATTCCCCTCCCTTATCCTTGCATTTACATCGGCTTCCATCCTTTTCTTTGCCAATTCGGTTTTCATTTCTGCTGTTAATTTTTTCATCTCAATTAGAGTTTTTAAGTTTATAATTATCTGTTTAGAAATTCCTGTAACATTTTGTCGGGATCAATCTCCTTATTAAGGTCTCCCCCTGTTTTTAAAATTACCCATTTACAAAATTCCGCCCTTACTATTGCGCTATTCCTTGTTTCAAAATCCGGGCATCCTGCCTCTATTTTTATATCGCTTAGGTGGCTCATTATTACGATTTTTGCTTTCATCTTAGTAGTTTTTATGGTTTGACTTACTTATTATATAAGGTTACTTTTAAGCCCCTGCGGAACTTGAAGGTTACTTTATCAAGCCCTTTTAAATTTGCTTTTTCAACTATTTCGTCTGTGAGATCCGCTCCGAGTATTTGTATCAGTTTTCCAACTCCTATCAGGCTGTGCAGCTTTTCGCTCCCCGTAAACCCTGATACTTTTATTCTCCAATTCCGGTTTATGTACTTGCTTGAATGTCTTGTTTGTGCGGTCATCTTCGTAGTTTTTAGTTTGTCGTATCGTATCTTTCTTCCGTAAAGATAATATATTTTATTATACCAGCAATGAAAATATGCAAGATTCTTCAAAAAATCTTTTGCGATGCCGATATTTATAACTCAGGTGAATATCAATGTATTATATACCGATAATAAATAAGGAACTTCAGGAGTTATTTTATGCAAATTTCGCTTCTGCTGCATTATTTCTTCCCGGTGGTATATTGGTATAGCTCAAAAAAAAGAAGCCTCACGGCTTCCTTAATGCGAAATTAGTGGTTGG
>ENA-UPSM01003705-UPSM01003705.1-activated-sludge-metagenome-genome-assembly--contig:-NODE-3705-length-16811-cov-6.248747_pt1 | contig 16811 bp, 18 predicted proteins | sample MGYA00238181_ERZ773283 | MGnify/ENA primary metagenome ERZ773283 (study PRJEB29023, sample SAMN05720199) | activated sludge metagenome | isolation source: Anaerobic digester | place: Japan...
TCGCTCTCGGCTCGCACCGAGCGCGGCGCCCGGGCCATCTCCAGCTCCACATCACCGTTGCTCGAGGATCCGACGACATCGTCGCTCGTCAGGTCGACGCCCTCGACGCTGCCATTGTCGGTGGTCAGCTGCGCCTCCCCTCCCAATCGGGTGCCAGTGACGTCACCGTTGCTCGACCCTGCCGTCACCGCACCGTCGACGTCGCTCGCGCCGACGTCCGCGTTCTCGCTCCGAGCGACGACGTCCAGGCGCCGGGGCACGTGCACCTCGTAGGTCGCCGAGCAGAACGGCCCGCTGAACACCGGACACGCGGCCGACAGAACCAGCCGGTCACCGTCGACGCGGGCAACCCGCTCGATGCGCGACCATCCTTCCTCCAGACGGATCACGACCCGCACCGACTCCTCGTCGTCGCCGACGACCCGGATGCTGCCACTGTCGGACGTCACCTCGACGAGCGACAGTCCGGCGCCGGGGAACGACTGCCGAACGGTCGACTGCTCACGGGCGACGAACCCGATCGCCTGGACCATGCCGAACCCGAGCGTGACCACCGCGGCGATGCTCCCGACGATCACCCACGCGCTCCGGACCTTGGTCGCATTCATCGGCATCCCCTCACGCCTCGAGCCAGCGCAGCACGGCGAGCACCCGACGGTGGTCGCCCTCCGCCGGTGTCAGCTCGAGCTTCTGGAAGATGTTGCTCACGTGCTTCTCGACCGCGCCGTCGCCGACGACCAACGCCGCGGCGATCGCACCGTTGCTGCGACCCTCCGCCATCAGCGAGAGCACCTCGCGCTCGCGGGGCGTGAGCGTCGCGATCGGGTCGTGCCGCCGCGACCGGGCGAGGATCTGCGCCACGACCTCGGGATCCAGCACCGCGCCCCCGGAACCGACCCGGCGCACGGCGTCGAGGAAGTCGCCCACATCCGCGATCCGGTCCTTGAGCAGATACCCGATGCCGCCCGTGTCGCCGGCCAGCAGCTCGGACGCGTACCGCTCCTCGACGTACTGGGAGAGCACGAGGATCCCGACGGCGGGCCAGCGCCGGCGGATCTCGAGGGCTGCACGCAACCCGTCGTCGGTATGAGTCGGGGGCATCCGGACATCCACGACGGCGAGGTCGGGACGATGCCGCTCGACGGCTTCGACCAGGGCGACGGCGTCGCCCACTGCCGCGACGATCTCCTCGCCGCCCTCGGTGAGGAACCGAGTCAGGCCGGCGCGCAACAACACGCTGTCCTCGGCGATCACGATCCGCATGGCACCTCCACCATCAGCGTTGTCGGACCGCCGACCGGACTGACGACCTGCATCCAGCCATCGATCGCCGCGACCCGATCCGACAAGCCCTGCAACCCAGTGCCCCTGGACGGATCAGCACCACCGATGCCGTTGTCGGCGACGGCGATCGTGAGCCGGTCGCCGCGCCGCGCGATCTCGACGGTGGTCGCCGTCGCCTGCGCATGGCGCACGACGTTGACCAACGCCTCGGAGACGATGAAGTACGCCGCACTCTCGACCGCCGCGACGGGACGTTCGACGACGTCGACCCGCAGGTCGACGGGCACCGAACACCGGGCGATCACCGCGCTCAACGCGGCGTCGAGGCCCCGGTCCTCGAGGATCACCGGATGGATCCCCCGGACCAGGTCCCGCAGTTCCTTGAGCGCCGACTTCACCTCGTCGTGGGCCTCGCCGACGAGCAGACGGGCGGACTCGGGATCGTCGTCGAGCCGCTGACGGGCGATGCCCAGGCTCATGGCCACCGCGATCAGGCGCTGCTGGGCGCCGTCGTGCAGGTCCCGTTCGATACGTCGCCGCTCCGCCTCGGCGCTGTCCACCGCGCGGGTCCGGCTCGACTGGAGGTCGCTCACCCGTTCCTCGAACTCCTTCCGCTCACTCCGGCCGAGAAGCGCCCGACCGATGATCCGGTCGAGCTCGGCCAGGGCCACCGTCGTCCAGGGGGCGGCGACGAGCAGCCCCAGGAGTCCGACGAGGGCGAGCAGCCACGCACCGCCCGAACCGATGGTGATGCCGGCGATTCGGACCGTCCCGTCGGTGAGTCCGGCGACGATCGCGGGCATCGCGAGGAGTGTCGCCGACACGCACCACGCGCCGACGGCCAAGCTCGTCGTGATCGCCCCCAACGGGTAGTGGACGAGAACGTACGCGACCTCCTTCCACCGGCTCGCCGAGCCGAGGCGTTCCTTGTACCGCTGCCACGCCGTCGCTCCGACCAACACCGGCTGCGCGTCGATCAGCTCGACGTCGAGCAGGGCCGAGAAGCGCGTCCGCTCGACCCCGGCGAGCGCGTGCGCCGCGAGGAACAACAGCCACGACGCGACGATCGCGCCGGGCAGCACCACGATGAGGCTCACCGACACGACGGCCAACGGGAACGAGATCGCGAACATCACGCCGCCGACGACGACGTCGAGGGCGAGGTGCGACAGCTCTCGCCAGGTGGCCGAGCGCCGCCAGGGGCGGAAGACGACGTCGACGAGCGAACCGATCACGGGACTCACCGTAGGCAGTGGCGGCGCCGACCACCATGGCGTCGACCACCGGACCGACGGTGGGGTTGTCCCCCGGTCGAGAACGCGAATGGGGCCGCCCCGGAGGGCGGCCCCATGTCGTGAGAACCCGAACGACGCAGCAGCGTCAGCTGATCGTGGTGCCGTTGTCCCAGGAACGGAACAACCCACCGTTGGGACCGGTCGCACCGGCAGGGCCGTTGTTCCCGGGGTTGGCGTTGCCGCCGTCGGCGCCGCCACCGCAGCCACCGATGAGCGCACAGTTGCCCCGGACACCACCGACGCCGCCACTGGCCGCCGCCGAGAACGCACCACCGGTGCCGCCCTGGGCGGGCGTGACCGGGCGGAACAGCGTGTTGGCCGTCGGAGTGTACGAACCGACACCGACGTGGAAGATCGCGATCGACGGGCCGCCGGCACCGCCACCGGCACCGCCACCGCCACCGCCGGCGCCACCGCCGCCGCCACCGCCGCCGCCACCGGCCTCGCAGCACGACTTGTTGCCGCCGTTGCCACCGGTGCCACCGTTGCCACCGCGGCCACCGGCCGCGCCGGCACCGCCGTTGCCACCGGCCGAGGAGGTCACGACCGACGACGAGACGTTGATGCTGGCGTTGGCGGCGTAGATCCCGAAGGAGCCGCCACCCGACGTGCCGGCCACCGAGCCCGCAGCGCCGCCGTTGCCGCCGGCGCCACCGCCGCCACCACCGCCACCGTAGGCACTGGCGGACTTGCCGCCGCCACCGCCGCCACCACCGCTGCCGGCCGAACCGGCCGTGCCCGCCGTGCCGTTGGTCGGGGTGTAGAGATCACCGGCGACGACCGCCGGGTTGTTGTTGCCCGCTGCGCCCGCAGACCCGGCCGCACCGGAGCCACCGGCGCCGCCGCCGTCGGCCTCGTCGCCACAGCCGAATGCGCTGCCGCAACCGCCGGCGCCACCGCCACCGCCGGCCGGGCCACCACCGCCGTTGCCGTTGCCGCCTGCTGCGTAGAAGCCACCGCCGCCGCCACCGCCGCCGCCGGCGTGGGTCGTGCCACCGCCGCCACCGCCACCGGAGCCGCCGCTGTCCTGACCCCTGCCGCCGGTTCCACCGGAGGTCGCCTGGCCGGGAACGGTGCCCGGGGCGCTGGTACCGGCGACGCCCGGCTGCGCCGTGACGTCGGACAGGGTGACGTTGACCACCGAGAGCCCGAGGGCCCGCACGCCGTAGGCGCTCTTGCCGGCGCCGACGGTGGAGCCGCTGTTGACCTTGGCGTAGACCACGCTGGCGAGCGAGCCGCCCGTGACGAGGATGCCGGTCGCGTTCGGCCCGGTACCGCCACTCACGATGGTCTGGGCGTTCGCTGCGTCGCCCACCGACACACCACTCGAACCGCCGGTGATCAGCACGCCGACGGCGTCACCGCTCGTGCGGGTCACGCCCTGGAGGCTCACGGCACTGATCTTCGAGCCGGTGACACCACTGAACACTGCGGCCGGCGACGTCGCGGTACCGAAGATCGTCGTGACCTCGGCCGGGTCGGTGTCGGTGAAGTTCTGCTTGTAGCCGCCGACGATCTCGAGGTTCGAGGGGACGTTCACGGTGCCGGTGAACGAGCCGCCGGCGACACGGATGGCGTGGATGCCGTTGGCCGATGCGTTGGTGACGGCCTGCGTGATCGTCGAGCACGGGTTGGCGAGCGGGCCGCAGGTCGACCCGGTGCCGCCGGTGGTGCGCACGTAGTACTTGGGGTTGGGGTCGACGTTGACCTGGATCGGGATGTTGGGCGACGTCGAGGTGCCGGCCGAGTTCGTGAGCGTGAGCTTGGCGTTGTACGAGCCCGGCGTGTTGTAGATGTGTGTCGGAGCGATCGAGTTGTCGACCGGCGAGCCGTCGCCGAAGTCCCAGGCGAAGGTCAACCCGGTTCCCGATCCGGCCGTCGAGCCCGACGAGTCGAACGTCACCGTGAGCGGTGCGTCGCCGATCGACGGCGAGGCACCGGCGACCGCAACGGGCGGGCCCGGGTCGATCGTGGTGGTCGTGGTGCCACCACCGCCCGGGGTCGCAACCGGACATGCCGTGGCGACCAGCGCCAGCAGACCGAGCAGGGGTACGAGCGCGCGGCGCATCGTCATCGATTTTCTCCAGCCATGTGTTTGGTTCGCAACCATCGAACCGTCCCTCGAATGTGAGCTTATATCGCTGTGACTCATGCCACAACGGTGTAGATCGTCCCGGCAAGAACTCCCCGGACGAGGGACCGGGCGGTGGCTCGAGGCCACCGCCCGGTCCACTGTCAGTAGACGGGGCAGTTGATGACGCCCGGGAGCACCAGCTTCAGCGCCGGCTTCATGAGGAAGCTGCCACCGGTGATGTCGACGTGGTCACAACCGCCGGCGGGCGTCAGGTAGAAGTCGCCCTCGAAGTAGAAGTTGATGCCGATGATGTTGAAGTAGAAGCCCATGCGGGTCGCCTTCATACCGACGCCCTGCGACAGGGAGACCCGGGCGCTGGCAACGTCGATGGAGGCCAGGCGGACCCGGCCGTAGCCGTTGAGCGACCAACTCGGGTTCGTCAGCTTGGACGTGAACGAACCGTTGATGGTGATACCGAGCGGGAAGTTCGACGCCAGGACGGCGCCGCTGCCCGACAGCGTGACCTGCTCGGAGCTCGCCAGTACCTGGCCGTTGAAGTTGACGGTCCAGCCGTCGAGGCCGAGCGTGCCGTACACATCGCCGACGAGGCTGAGCAGCGTGCCGTTCGGGCCGAACGTGGCCTTCAGGGCGCCGGTGACGCTGGCCTTGGACCCGACCTGCAAGCCGCCGTTGAACGAGACGTCGAGCGGGCTGCCGTATGTGCTCCGAATCTTGAGGCTGGCCCCGGTGAGCGTGAGATCGCCCATCTGGATGGAGCCGTTGACAACGGCGTCGAGACTGATCAGCTCGGCCCGACCGTCGGTGATCGTGACCGCACCCGAGAGCGAGGCCGAGAAGCCGGCCCCGACGAGATCGGCGTTGATGTCGAGGCTGGTCGTCGGCCCGGCAATCGTCACGCCGGCCGAGCCGTGCAGCTTGAGCGCACCCAGCTTGAAGTCGCCGTTCAGCTCGGTGCGGACCTGACCGCCGACCGAGATGACGCTCAACGTGCCACTGGCAGCGAACGTGGTGCCGTCGTCGAGCGTGCCGGAGATGTCGCCGCCACCCTCGAGCTGCAGGAACGGCGTGTAGGCGGTGATGCCGTCCCACACGATCGTGCCGTCGAAGCGGACGAAGTTGCCGCCCTGGTTGACGTCGAGCTTGCCGACGAAGGTGGCCTTGTTGGGCTGCAACGTGAGCGAGCCGTTGGCCTCGTTGACGTTGAGGTCACCGACGACGCCGCTGGCCTTGAACGAGGCGACGGTCTCCTTGCCGTTGCCGTCGAGCTTGACCGAACCGATGAGGTCGACCTTCTTGCCGCCGGCCATCGATCCGACGAGGTGGGCGTCGATCTGGGCCTTCGCCGAGACGAGCGCACCGGCCTTGTCGAAGGCGACGTTGACGGTGCCGCTGGCCGTGCTCGGGCCGATCTTCAGGCTGCCGGCGACCGTGGCCGACACCCCAGTGACGGGTGATGCGTTGAGCTTGAGCGTGGCGCCGGTGACGCTGACGTCGCCGATCTTCACGGAGCTGGCGAGCGCGGTCATCGACAACGACGGAACGCCGTTGACCACCGCGAGCGTGCCGTTGAACGTGACCGGCGAGGTGGTGATGCCGGGAATCGTCAGGCCCGCCGACGACAGGTTGATCGACCAGTTGTCGAGGTTGGCCAGCGTGCCCACGAAGCCGATGGTCGACGTCACACCCGAGAGGCGGACGGCGACGTTGCCGCGGACCGTGATGCCGTTGAGGCCGATCTCGGCGGAGAGCGTCTGGACCGACAGGTTGTCGAGGACGGGCTCGCCCGCAGCGATGGTGTCGCCGGTGACGGCGGCGACCGGGTCGGAGGTGGTGTTGCCCTGCTCGGAGGGGACCTCTTCGCCCTCGGCGAGGGTGGCTCCGCTCAGCGCCACCTTGGCGTTGGACGCCGTGCAGCTGGCGCCGGTGACGGTCGCTGCGTCGGCGAGGGCGACCACGTCGTCCTTGACCAGCACCGCGTTGTTCTCGGTCGGCGGGGCGGACTCGACCTTGTCCCAGAACTCGCAGAACTGCTGGGTCGTGTTCGTGCCGCCGCCCGACGAGCTGTCGGGTGCGCACGAGGTCGCCATGCCGGCGACCAGTGCGAATGCCAACGCGAGGGTTGACAGCCGACCCGTTGCGGTCCGCCGTTTGGACGTGTGATGCATGTAGCCCCCACCAATTTCGGTCGCGCGGTGCCACCCGCGAGACGCAGCCTCAGGTCAGCATACACATGAGGATGTGCCGAGCGTCACGTCCAGATGCGACGGATGGGTCCCGACGATCGGCGCTGGCGGGCCGGAGCCGGTGATCAGATCGGGTCCGGAGCGACGATCACGCGGCCCTTGCCGCCCGCCTTGGCCTGGTACAGCGCCTCGTCGGCGCGTCGGATCAGGCTCGACCGCTCCGACGGGTGCGACCCGAATGCGATCCCGACGCTGGCACCGACCGTGACGGGTTGACCCCCCACACTCACCGGCCGGCTCACCGACTCGACCAGACGACGGGCGATGTCATCAGCGACGTCGGCGTCGGCGAGATCGGGGCACAGCACCGCGAACTCGTCGCCGCCCAGACGCCCGACGGTGTCCTGGTCCCGCACGACGGCGCGAATGCGTCGCGCAACCTCGACGAGCACGGCGTCGCCCGCCTGGTGGCCGAGGCGGTCGTTGATGCCCTTGAAATCGTCGAGATCGATGTACAACAGCGCGCACGAACCCGACGACGCACTGACCTCGGTGTTGAACCCGGCACGGTTCCGCAGCGCCGTCAACGGATCGTGGCTCGCCTCCCAACGCAACGCCGACTTCGCATGGTTCTCCACGATCGCGAGGGACGCGAGCCGAACCGCCTGGTGGATCGGCTGTTGAGGGCCGGTGACGAGCGAGAGCGGGAGACGGCACCAGACCACGAGGCAGCCGACGACGAGGTCGCGGCCCGGCGCTCCGATCGGGAGGACCCACACCGCGGCGAAGTCGGTGTCGATGCCGGGGTGCGAGACCAGTTCGATGCCGGTCGACACCTCCATCTCGCCGGTGCGGAGGACCGCGGCGACGAGATCGGCCGGAGGGCTCGGGAGCTCGGCGGCGTCGGGCGCCGAGATCACCCAGTCCGACGTATCGTCCCACCACATGACCTGCGCCCGGACGCCGTCGATGGTGCGGTCGACGAGGCGGGCGACGACCGGCAGGACCTCGCCGAGCACGGCTCCGCTGCCGAGGAGGTCGATCGCCAGCGCCATGTCACTGCGATCGTCGGCGAGACGACCGCTGGCGAGCAGCGCACCGATCACCGGATCGCCGAGGTGGTTGAACACCGACACCTCGCAGCGGACCCACCCACCGTTGGCGTGGGCGACACGCATCGTCGTCACGTCAGGACGCCACGTTCCCTCGTAGCGCTGGTACTCCGCAGCGTGCTCGGAGTGATAGTCGATGCCGGCGAGCACGAGCTCGAGGTCCTCGGGGTGCACCAGGTCGACGACGTTGCGGCCGACCACGTCGGTCCAGCCGAAGATACGGGAGAGGGTCTCGGAGCCCCAGATCACCCGGAACTCGTCGTCGAGGAGCAACGTGAAGTGCCCGTACGAACGCGACACCGCCGTCGCCAGCCGCACGAGCGCGTCGGTGCCGACAGGATCGGCGCCGGTTCCCGGCGTCGTCGTCTCGCGGCTCGTGAGGATGCTCATCTCGTTCGATATCGACCGCCCGCAGGAGGCGCTTGAGATCTCACGGGCGTGACGTGTGGCGGGGGCGGGATCGGCGCCCGCCGGCGACGCTCAGGCGGTCGGGTCGAAGGTGAGGTGTCGGGAGACGTCTCCCCACCGCTCGGGGATCATCCGGCGCCGCGCGAACCTCCAGCCGTCGGCGCCCCGGACGACCCGGTCGACGTAGCGGCCGATCACGATCGGTTGCAGCGGAAGTCCCGGTGCCGCCTGGAACACGGTGAAGCGTGATCGAAGCTCCAGTTCGTCGGAGCCGACGGCCTCGACGATCACGTTGGTGATCACGTGCCCGGTGAGCGGCGTCCCGTCCTCGTGACGGCGCGTCGTCGCGGCGAACAGGGCCGCGACACCGACGGCACCGGACGTGATCTCGTTGCCGACGGCGTCCTCGATGGTGGCATCGGCCAGCAGCGCGCCGACGGCATCGAAGTCGCCGGCGTCGACGGCCTCGGCGTACCGGGCAAGGAGCTCCGTGGCGAGGGCGCGGTCGGTCGGGTCGACGGGGATCAGCGGCATGAACGTCATCTCAGCACGCGCGGTGCCATGCTCGCGTCCTGTGTCGAGGTCACCGGGATCGAACTCAGCGCTCAGGACCCAGTTGGTCGGCACGATCTCCTCGTGCGGGTTCGAGTCCGGGGACCGGTTCGTCGTCGGGCGTTGGGACCGTTCGCCGGTCGGCCGCACGATCGACGTCATGTGGGCGCAACCCGACGGCCGGAGGGTCCTGCTCGCCCCCGACCACCGGACCGCCGACTTCGTGACGGCCGTCTACGGATTCGATGACGTTCGGGTCGTGCCGTTCGAGGAGCCGTCGGGTCGCGAACCGAGCGAGCTGCGCGTGGTCGCCGGGCCCGTGGCACTCCGGTTCGTGGGCGGGCGGCCGTGGCTCCTCCTGCCCCCGCGACCGCGCTGGTTCACACGCCGCGTCGAGGCACCGATCGCCGCCGCCCTCCTGGGTGTGCACACCTGGGGTGTCAGTCCGACGGGGGTGCAGGAGTGGTACCAGGCGCGGTCGATGCGGTTCGTCCGCACGGCCACCGCGTCGATCGACGGCCGCGACCTCGGTGCCCGCCGACCGCTCGACCCCGCGTGCGGCTTCGGCTTCTCCGAGGCACCGAGATGGCCGACGATCGTGGCCGTGCGGCCGACCCTCGAACGGCCGCCAGGCGCCCCGGCCTGGTGAATGGCGCTCAGCCGACTGCGACACCGTCGGCCTGGAGCGCGCCGACCACCTCGAGCGGCCGGCGGGACAGGATGTGGTCGACGGCGCCGTACTCGACGGCCTGCTCTCCACGGATGATGTAGTCGCGGTCGAGGTCGGCGACGATCCGTTCGCGCTCCTGCCCGGTCGCCGCCACGAGGATGTCGACCATGCGCTCGCGCATCTCGACCATCTCGCGCACCTGGATCTCGATGTCGACCGACTGCCCCTGGGCGCCGCCATGGGGTTGATGGAACAGCACCCTGGCGTTCGGGAGGATGTAGCGGTGGCCGGGCTCGCCGGCGGCGAGCAGGACGGCGGCCGCCGAGGCGGCCTGCCCGACGCAGATCGTCGCCACCGGCGCCTGGATGAACTGCATCGTGTCGACGATCGCGAAGAACCCGGTCATCTCCCCACCGGGGCTGTTGATGTAGAGGTTGATGCGCTGGCTCGGGTTCTCGGCCTCGAGATGCAAGAGCTGGCCGACGACCAGGTTGGCGACCTGTTCGTCGATCGCCGAGCCGAGGAACACGATCCGGTCCGACAACAGACGGGAGTAGAGGTCGTAGGCCCGTTCTCCCTGGGGGCTCTGCATCAACACGGTGGGGATGATCACGCGGGTGCTCCTTTGTCGGTCGGGCCTGCGTCAGCCGAACCGGTCACGTGCAACCATTTGGTTGCTTCTCGCATGGTAGGGGTGGTGATCCGAACACGCAACCGCTACGTTGCACATATGCGTTCCGCCAGTGACCCCGACACCGAACCCACCATCGAACGGACCGTGCTGCTCGACGCCGACGTCGACCGGGTCCTCGAAGCGCTGTCATCGCCCGACCTCCTCGCCGCCTGGCTCGGCGAGTGGACCCAGACCGACGACCACAGCGCATCGGTGATCACCGACGACGGCGTCCGCCGCAACGTCGAACGCGTCGCAGCGGACCGGGCCGACGAGGTCAGGTGGCGATGGAGCCCCGCCGACGACCCGTCGCAGTGGAGCGACGTCCGGTTCACGGTGACGACCGAGGGCCAACGCATCCGGCTCACCGTCGTCGAGACCGCCGCCACCCGAACCGTGCCTGCATCGGCCTCGGCGACCGCCCCCGCCGTCTCGTGGCTCGGCAGCCTCATGGCTCTCGGCGCGGTCCTGGCCGTCGGGTCGCTCGTCGCGGTCTGACGCCGGTGCCCGACCCCGCCGGCACCGACGCCGTCTTCGCGGCGCTCGCCGACGGCACCCGGCGCGAACTCCTGCGCGCCATCGTGGCCCAGGGTCCCTGTACCGCCACGGAACTCGCGTCCGACCGGGACATCACCCGCCAGGCGATCTCGAAGCACCTGGCCGTCCTCGGCCAAGCGGGCCTCGTGTCGGGCCATCGCGACGGACGCGAGGTCCGCTACCAGGCCGACCCGCGCCCGCTCGACGTGGCGACCGAGTGGATCACCGACACCGGCGCCGCGTGGGACCGCCGGCTCGGCCGCCTGCAGGACCTGCTCGGCCGGCGCCCGTCGAAATAGCCGCTCCCCCACCGACGTTGCACCGGCCATGGCCATCACCCGACTGAACCACGCTGTCCTCTACGTCCGGGACGTCGCCGTCACCCGCGAGTTCTACGAGAACGTGCTGGGGTTCGAGACCCTGATGTGGATGCCGGGCCGAGCCGCGTTCTTCCGTGCCGACGGATCCACCAACGACCACGACCTCGGCACGTTCCAGATCGGGTCCGACGCCGGGCCCACCACCGCCGGACGGACATCGGTCGGCCTGTACCACCTGGCGTGGGAAGTCGACACGCTCGCCGAACTGGCCCGGCTCCGTGACGTCCTGGCCGAACGCGGCTCGCTCGTCGGCGCCACCGACCACATCACCACCAAGGCCCTCTACGCCCACGACCCCGACGGCCTCGAGTTCGAGCTGAGCTGGCTCGTCCCCCTCGACCGCATCGACGACGAACTCCGCGCCGAGGCATCAGAGGTGATGGGACGCCCGCTCGACCTGGCGAAGGAGATCGAGCGTTACGGCGCCGAGACCCTCGGCGGCATCGGCGTGTCGATCCCGGCGTAGGTCGTGACGCCCCCGCGGCCGGGCAGGTGGCGCAACGCCCAGAACCCGTAGCCGGCGGCGGCCACCGTCGCGACTCCGCCGAGCGCCACACCGGCCCGAGCGCCGAACCAGTCGCACACCAGCCCCACGATCGGCCCGCCGATCGGTGTGCTCCCGAGGAACACCATCGCCTGCAGCGCCAGCACACGACCCCGCATCGCCGGGTCGGCCTCGACCTGCACGATCGACGTCGATGCCGTCATGAAGCCGATGCTGGCGGCGCCGAACACCACCCCGACGGGGAAGGCGAACCAGAGGTTCGGGGCGATGGCGAGCACCAGCATCGCGACGCCGAACACCGCCGCCGACACGACCACGTCGTGGATCGACACGGCGCGACGCCGCGCCGTGTAGAGCGCACCGAACAACGACCCGAGCGAGATCACCGAGAAGAAGATGGTGAAGGTCGCGTCCGAACCGTGGAACACGTCCTTGATGAGCAGCGGCATGACGACCGTGAAGTTGAAGGCCAACGTGCCGATGATCGCCATCATCAGCAGCGGGATGCGCAACTCGTCCTTGCCCATCGCATAACGGAGACCGGCACGCACCTGCCCTTTTCCGCGTGGCGTGACCGGACCGGCGTGGATCTTGGTCGGGTCCATCATCCGGTAGCCGATGATCACGGCGACGTAGGAGACCGCGTCCACGATGAAGCACCAGCCGTAGCCCACCGTCGAGATGAGCAGGCCGGCGAGGGCCGGGCCGACGACGCGGGAACCGGTCATCAGCGCGCTGTTGAGGCTGACGGCGTTGTTCACGTGCTCACCGTCGACCATCTCGACGACGAACGACCGCCGAGCCGGATTGTCGAACGCCGTCGCCACGCCGCCGAAGAACGCGATGGCGTAGATCGCTCCGACCGGCGGGCGGTCCATGAACGCGAGCGCCCCGAGTGCGAACGACTGCGCCATGGCGAACATCTGCACCCGCATGAGGAGCTTGCGCTTGTCGGAACGGTCCGCGACCAGGCCCGCCCACGGACCGAGGAGCAGCACGGGCGCGAACTGGAAGGCGGTGAGCAGTCCGACGGCGACGCCGTTGCCGGTGATCTTGAGCACGAGCAGCGCCTGGGCGACCAGCGTGAGCCAGTTGCCCACCTGCGAGATGGACTGGCCGGCGAAGAAGAGGCGGAAGTTGCGGATGGAGAGGGACGAGAAGGTTTCGGAGGACAGGAGTCGGAGGCGTGTCATGGGTTCGTTCGTTCGTGGTTCGTCGTGGGTGGTTGCGGACGTGTCACCAGGTGCTCGAGCACCAGGGTGACGTCGTGGAGGCGAGCGACGTCGTCGGCGGGGAGCTCGCTGAGGCGGGCCGACAACCACTCGGTGCGGCGGCCCCGGATCTCCTCGATCTGCTCGATGCCGGCCGGGGTGATGGCAACGCGGGTGACGCGGCGGTCGGCGGGGTCGGAGATCCGCTCGATGAACCCCCGCTGCTCGAGCTTGTCGACGAGCTTGCTGACCGTGGGCGGGGTGACCTGCTCGTGCTGTGCGAGATGGCCGAGCGTGAGGGGCCCGTGCTTCCACACCGACACCATGGCGGTGTTCAGCGCGGGCGACATCCCGCTCTGGTCCTGCTGGCGCAGGAGTCGGGCCAGCCGAGCGATCGACATGCGCAGGGACGCCGCGACCTCGTCGATGTCGGGGGCGTTGCTCCCGGACGCATCGGAGTTCGAGATCGTGGGGGTCGTCCTGGGCATGGATCCCACGATACTCGCATTAGTTAGCCAGGGAAACTAACTACTTTGGGACAACGGTCACAGGCGGCGACGGCCGCTGTCGGGCACAGGAGTCCGTCCGCCCGACATCGGCGCGGCGATCCGCGGCATGATCGGCGCCATGACCACGTCACCCTCGAGCAACTTTCCCGCCGACGAGGTGGAGGCCGCCCTCGCCACCTACGTCGAGCTCCGCGAACGCATCGGTCGGCGCGAAGCCGACTGGACCGACCTCGGCGACCTCTTCACCGACGACGCCGTGTACATCGACCCGGCCTGGGGTCGACTCCAGGGCAACGATGAACTGCGCCGCTTCTTCGACGAGTCCATGCGCGGCCTCGAGGACTGGGACTTCCCCATCGAGTACACGGCGATCACCGGCGACACCGTCGTGATCAAGTGGTGGCAACAGCTCCCCGGCACCCGGCCCGACGGCACCCGCTACCAGCAGTCCGGTATCTCCACCCTCGTCTACGCGGGCGACGGAAAGTTCTCCTACGAGGAGGACCTCCTCAACATGACCCACGTGCTCGAGGATCTCGCCGCGAGTGGCTGGCGCCCCGGGAAGGGCTTCATCGCGCCCCCGGCCCAACCCGACCGGAACTTCGCCCGCCCTTGAGCCAGGCTGCCCTCATGGCACTCGACGACGAACTCCTCAACCGCGTCACCTGGAAGATCCCCAACGCCCTCGCGCTGGTCGGATCCGCCGCGGGCGGTCGACGCAACGCGATGACCACGAGCTGGATCACCCAGCTCGCCCAGGAGCCGGTGTTGATCGGTGTCGGCGTCGACAACGACTCGGTGACCGTCGGCCTGATCCGCGACGGCGGTTCGTTCTCGATCAACCTCTGGGACGCCGAGAACACCAAGGTGTTCGTGAAGTTCTCCAAGCCCGCCGTCGACGAGGACGGCACGCTCAACGGCCGCGCCGTGACCACGGCGACAACCGGCGCGCCGATCTTCGAGGAGGCGATCGCGTGGATGGACTGCGAGGTCCGCCACACCCTCGACCTCGGCAGCCACACGCTGTTCGTCGGCGAGGTCGTCGCTGCCGCGATCCCGAACGACGAGGCCTGCCCGGCATCGATGAGCGACACGCGCATGAAGTACGGCGGCGTCCGCCGCCACTGAGCCGTGGGGCCACGCTCGCGGGTACCGTGAGCGCAGACGCAAGGGGGACGATCATGACCGACACGACGACCACCGTCGGCACGCTGGCCGACGCCACCGACCGGGTACCCGGGTCGGGGCTCGCAGCGATGCGCTTTCGTATGGAACCGTTCACGGTTCAGGTCGGGCCGACCACCCACCTCGCGGCCGAGAGCGAACGACTCGCCGGCCTCACGTTCGAGCACTTCGATGTCCGGCGCATGGGCGCCACCATCGGCGCCGAGTTGCACGGCATCGACCTGACCGACGATCTGCCGCAGGGAGCCATCGACGAGATCGCCACCGCGCTCGCCGAGTTCAAGGTGATCTTCTTCCGGGACCAACCGCTCACCGCCGAACAGCACGTCGCGTTCGCCCGCCGGTTCGGCGACCTCGAGATCCACCCGTTCATCCCGGCGAACACCGGCCAGCCCGAACTCGTCCGGCTGGCGAAGTCGGCGGAGATCGGCGGCTACGAGAACGCGTGGCACCACGACGTCACGTGGCGCGAGGCCCCGTCGATGGGCGCAGTGCTCCACGCCGTGCAGGTGCCCGACGTCGGCGGCGACACCCTGTTCTGCGACATGTACGCCGCGTACGAGGGCCTCGACGCGGCGACCAAGGCCGAGATCGACGACCTCGACGCCGTGCACGACTACATGCGCACCTTCGGCCACTTCATCCCCGACGACAAGAAGGCCGAGACCCGGGCGAAGTACCCGCAGGTCACCCACCCGGTGGTGTGCACGCATCCGGTCACCGGGCGGCGGCACCTGTACGTGAACCGCAACTTCGTCGACCACGTCGCCGGCGTCACGCCCGATGAGAGCACGGCGCTGCTCGACCGGCTGTGCCGTCAGGCCGACTACCCCGAATACCAGTGCCGCTTCCGCTGGGAGGACGACTCCGTTGCGTTCTGGGACAACCGGGCCGTCCAGCACTACGCGTCGAGCGACTACTGGCCCCACGTCCGGGTGATGGAACGAGCGTCGATCATCGGAACGCGCCCGGTGCGCTGATCAGCCCGACGCCCCTGAGCCTTGCGGGGCTCTGCGGACCTCTGCCGAGCGGGTGGCCGCGAGGCGATCGCCCAAGCCCTGCAGCAGCGTGGTGTTGAACGCGTATGCGGCGTGGATCTCGTCGATGACCCGCAGCCGTTCGGCCTCGTCGATCGGGACCGCGTCGAGGTGGGAGCGGTACGCGTCCTTGAAGGCCGTGACGTCGTCGATACCGGCGAAGTCGTAGAACGCTGCGCCTGCCTCGGAAGTCACCTCGTACAGCCGGCGCACCAGGCGGCCGATGTACTGACCGCCCGACAGGTCGCCCATGTAGCGGGTGTAGTGGTGGGCGATGAACCCGCCCGGCCAGTCGGCGACCTCGCCGAGCCGGGCGACGTAGGCCTCGGTCTCGGGAGTCGCTGTGGCGTCGGCGCGCCAGTCCTCACCGAGGAGGACCTCGAGGTCGGCCTCGATGCGGGGCATCCGGATCAGGGCGGGGTCGAGGAAGGGCGCCACGGTCGGGTCGCCGGCGAGACGCTCACCCGCGCCCTCGAGCGCTCCGTAGACGAACCACATCTGCACGATCATCTCGGCGTACTCGTACTGGGTGAGGCTGCCCGCCGTCAGCTCATCCATGTAGCCGGCGTGCTCGGCCTTGCCGTGGTCGACCCAGGTCGCCTGGCGGATCTGTTGGGCGAACCCCTCGGGGGCGATCACGGTCTCGTCGGTCTGCGTCACGGAGCGTCTCCAGAGTCGGGGCACAGTCGGGCCACCAGAAGTTGTAAGGGGTGCCAAACACTATACGATCTCGTCTCCGTACAAAAGAGGGGTTCGGACAGAACCCGGAAATGGGAAGCTGCACCACATGACCGACGCACCCCACCAGTTCGACGAGGCCACCATCGCCGGGGTGACCGCCCACATGAACGCCGACCACGGTGCCGACACGCTGCTCATCTGTCGCAGCCTCGGCGACCGACCTGACGCGACCGCCGCCACCATGACCGGACTCGACGGCGACGGCGGCGACTACCTCGTCACGCTCCCCGACGGCGACGAGACGATCCGGATCCCGTGGAGCCGCCCGCTCACCGAACGGGGCGAGATCCGCGTCGAGGTGGTTCGCATGTACGAGGCGGCGTGCGCACAGCTCGGCGTCGAACCCCGACCCCACTGACCACCACGACTGGGCGCCCCGCCGGGCACCCCACGCGAACGACCCCCACGGTGTCCCGTGGGGGTCGTTTCGAGTC
>ENA-UPSM01003716-UPSM01003716.1-activated-sludge-metagenome-genome-assembly--contig:-NODE-3716-length-16781-cov-7.020866_pt1 | contig 16781 bp, 9 predicted proteins | sample MGYA00238181_ERZ773283 | MGnify/ENA primary metagenome ERZ773283 (study PRJEB29023, sample SAMN05720199) | activated sludge metagenome | isolation source: Anaerobic digester | place: Japan...
CAGTTGCATCCTCCCCGCCACCGCCGCCCTCCTCGATTCCTCCCGCCACGCCCTCCTCGCCCCCGCCGACTGTTCCGTTCTCTCTGCGCGCCCAGTACTACGATCTCAGCAAACCCCGTTATTCGGGAATGTTTCTCTCGATCACGCGAGCCAACTGTGAACGAACTCCAGCGCAGCGGCACGCGGAGCCGCGGAGGGAGCGGAGAAAACAATCCCTTCCGCGGCCTGTCCGAACCCTCCGCGGTCTCCGCGCCTCCGCGTGAGTCAAACCCGTCTCTGTGTTGGCTTGCCGCTTCTTCCGGCTCCTCCGGATCAGCGTCAATCAGCGTGCTCTGCCGTACGGCAGAGCGGTTCCACCTGCCTGGGTTGCGGCGCAGCCGCTCTGCTCTCTTTGCGTTTAGCCTGTCGTCATGCTCTTCGCGCTCGCCCGCCTCCGGCTCGGGCGGCAGTGTCGCCGCGTTCTCATTGCCCCACGCAACCGGTTCGACATCGCCAGCCATGAGCCACGCAATCACCCCGTTCGAGCAGGTCCGCCGCACCAACGCGGCCGGCAACGAGTTCTGGTCCAGCCGCGACTTCGCCCGCGTGCTCGGTTACGTGAACTACCGCCATTTTCTGGCGGTCATCGAGAAGGCCCGCACCGCCTGTTTCAACAGCGGCCAGCGCGTGGAAGATCATTTCGTCGGAATCGACGAAATGGTCGAGATCGGTAGCGGTGCACAACGTCCGGTCCAGACCGTGATGATGTCGCGCTACGCGTGTTATCTCGTCATCCAGAATGCCGATCCGACCAAGGAGATCGTCGCCATCGGCCAGACGTATTTCGCCGTCCAAACCCGCCGGCAGGAGCTCACCGACGAGGAGATCGAAGCCCAGCGCCGCCTCACCATCCGCGCGGAGTTACGTACCCACAACAGCCACCTCGCCGATGCCGCCAAGGATGCAGGCGTGGTCGAACCGCGCGACTACGCCATCTTCCAAAATCACGGCTACATGGGCCTCTACGGTGGTCTTGGCGCGCAGGACATCCACGCCCGCAAGGGGCTCAAGAAGGGCCAGCAGATTCTCGATCACATGGGCAGCACCGAACTCGCCGCCAACCTCTTCCGCGCCACCCAGGCCGAGGAGAAGCTCCGGCGGGAGAAGATCGTCGGCAAGGACAAGGCCAACCGCGCGCACCATGAGGTCGGCGCCAAAGTCCGCCAGACCATCAGGGAACTTGGGGGCACCATGCCCGAGCACCTGCCCCCGGCCGACAGCATCAAGAAGCTGGAGTCAAAGACCCGGAAAGCGATCAAGCCACCGAAGGCCAGGTGAGACGGCCGCAGGCTTCCCCGCCCATGGCCTTCACCGAAGACGAAATCGTCTCTCACACCGCGACCCTCGAGCGCGAATTCTGGTCCCGCCGCCGACCGAAACTGGAGATCCGTCACCTGATGAGGGCGGGGCAGCGGCTCGTCGGCCAGTCCATCGAACTCTTCTACGTGCGCCCGCTCCACTTCGATCCCACACGGCACACCGAGGAGCCCATCGCCAAGCTCACCTACGTGCGCGGAAGCGATTCGTGGCGGATCTTCTGGCAGCGCGCCGACCTGAAGTGGCACCGCTACGCGCCGCAGCCCGAAGCGGCCTCGCTCGCGGAGGCGCTGCGCATCGTCGATCAGGACGCCAACGGTTGTTTCTTCGGCTGAACCCAACGAGCCACGCGAATGCTCACCCTCGGCATCGATCTGGCCTCCATGCCCAAGGACACCGCGGCGTGCGTCGTGCGTTGGGAACGAGGCCGGGCCGTCGCCGAGGCCCTTCGTGTCGGTTGCTCGGATACCGACCTCGATGCACTGATCCGCGAGGCCGACGTGGTCGGCATCGACGCCCCCTTCGGCTGGCCGGACACCTTCCGCGCCGCCGTGGCCGACTGGACTGCCACGGCATGGACCGAGGATGCCGCCCTGCGCACCCGTCTGCGCCTGCGGCTCACCGATCGGCGTGTGCACGAGCAACTCAAGCTCATGCCGCTCAGCGTGTCCACGGATCGGATCGCTTTGCCCGCGATGCGCGCGATGGCGCTGCTGCGCCGTCACGGCGTGACCGACCGCAGCGGCGACGGACGTTTCTTCGAGGTCTATCCCGCCGGTAGCCTGAAGGCGTGGGGCCTGCCGCACCGCGGCTACAAGGGATCCGGAAAACCCGAGCGAGCCCGCCGCACCGCCACACTCCGCCGTCTCCGCGCCGCCCTGCCGTGGCTGAAGTTTCCCGCCGCCTGCGCCGCCACCGACCACTGCCTCGACGCCCTGCTCGCCACCCTCACCGCGCGTTGCTGCGCGACCGGCCGGACCGCCGGGCCAACCGCGGCCGAGCGCGCCACCGGCGCCTGCGAAGGTTGGATTCATCTGCCGACCGCACTTCCGCTCCCCGCCGCCGACTAGACGATGCATAAGCAGGTAACTGAAGCCCATCACCCTTCGTTCTCTTCGTTGCCTTCTGTCGGTTCCGTCGGCGCGCACCAACGCCGAAGCCCACCCCCGCATTTCCTGATTTCCTGATTTCCACATTCCCGTTTCCCTCACTCCCTCTTTCCCTCAGTCCCTCACTCCCTCTCCGCCATGTCCACCGAGCCCGCCACGCCCGCCCCCGAGTCCCTGCCCACCAACGCCGCCGACGAGACCACCATCTCCTCCGACACGTTCCAGGCCGCGGTCCGCCGCAGCGAGGCGCTCTGGAAGGACATCCCGGCCAACCCACACAAGTACCGAGTGCTCACCGGCGACCGTCCCACCGGGTCGCTCCACATCGGCCACCTCTTCGGTTCCCTCCAGAACCGCGTGAAGATCCAGAACCTCGGCGTCACCACCTTCATCGTCATCGCCGACTACCAGGTGCTCACCGACCGCGAGACGGCCGACAACGTCGCCGCCAACGTGCGCGAGATCGTGCTCGATTACCTCGCCGCCGGGCTCGACCCGGAGAACGGCCGCACGTTCATCTTTCCGCATTCGCACGTCCCGGCGCTCAACCAGCTCCTGCTGCCCTTCCTCACGTTCGTCTCGCTGCCCGAACTCGACCGCAACCCGACGGTGAAGGAGGAGATCCGCGCCGCCGGCCTGCGCCAGATCAACGCCCTGATGTACACGTATCCCGTGCACCAGGCCGCCGACATCCTCTCGGTCAAGGGCAACATCATCCCGGTCGGCAAGGACCAGCTCCCGCACCTCGAGCTCACCCGCAAGCTCGCCCGCCGCTTCAACACCCGTTTCCCGTCCGAGCCCGCCGTCTTCCCCGAGCCCGACGCGCTGCTCTCCGAGACACCCGTCATCCTCGGCCTCGACGGCGGCCAGAAGATGAGCAAGAGCCGCGGCAACGCCATCATGCTCAAGGCCACCGCCGAGGAGACCGCCAAGCTGCTCAAGAGCGCGAAGACCGACAGCAACCGCCAGATCACCTTCGAGCCCGAGACGCGCCCCGAGGTCGCCAACCTTCTGCGACTCGTCTCCCTCTGCACCGGCCGCGCGCCCGAGGCCATCGCCGCCGAGATCGGCGACGGCGGTTCCGGCAAGCTCAAGGCCCTGCTCACCGAATCGCTCAACGCCACCCTCGCCCCGCTTCGCGCCAAGCGCGCCGAGCTCGCGAAGGACCCGGGCTACGTCGCCGGCGTGATCAAGCGCGGTGTCGAGCGCGCCAACGCCGAAGCCGAGGCCACCCTCGCCGCCGTCCGCAAGGCGATGGGCATGTACTACTGCTGAGCCTGCCCCGCGGGCCATCCACGCTCAGGCTGCACGACGTGGCCCGGTGCTTGAGCCCGGGCCGGCGGACTCGGGCCGGCAGTCTGCACGCGGCGGAACCGGGGGCTGCGAATCACGCGTGCGCGGCGGGCCGAGCCGCTCGGCGGGGGCTGAGGCGCCCCGCCACCGGGCGGCGGATTCGATCAAGCTGCGGCGAATCCAGCCGATGAGATGGGCGGCCCCATGCAGTTCCGTCTTCATCCCGATCGGCGTTTCCGCCTCGCCGCCGTCTTGTTCGGTACGCTCGCCGCGCTGGTCTGTGCCGCCGCGGCGCCGCACGCCCCGGAGTTGTTCCCCGCCCCCGGCCCCCTGCGGCGCGAGGCCGGCGTGCCCAACTTCATCGTGCTCGGACCCGAAGCGCTCGGGCTCGAACACGCGCCCCAAAACCTCACCCAACTCCCCGACGGACGCTGGATCGCCGCTGCCGTCCAGCAGCTCGCCGTGGGCGACGGGGTGCGCTGGGAGAGCTACAACCAGCGCGTCGGCCCGGACGTCGAACGGATCGCGGGCGTTGAGAGCATCGCCATCGCACCGGACGGCCGCCTTTTCGCCGGCATGGGCGACCGAATCGCCGAGCTTCACCTCACCGCCGACGGGGGGTGGCGCGCCGAGACCGCCGCCGGACTCGCAGCCGACGCCCCGACCCATCCGGGGTTGGCCGAGGCCACCCGCATCGGAGATCGCTGGTACTGGAACGGCGTCACCGGCGGCCTCTACGAGTGGCACGGCCAGGCCGCCATCGAGTTCGTCGGCCAGTTCAACATCGTCAGACACCTGTTCAGTCTCGGCGGGCACACCTACATCAGCGACGCCGGCGACGGCCAGATCATCCGCCTCGCCCCGGAGGCGCCCCCCGTGCCGGTCCTGCCCGTCGACCAGATCGACGCCGACCTCGCCATCGCAGGCCACGTCGAGTTGCCCGACGGCACAGCGCTGGTCTGCACCCACCGCCGCGGGCTGTTCCGCTTCGATGGCCAGCGACTGGCGCCGCTCCCCACTCCCGCGATCCTGCGCACCAACCGGGCCAACGCGATGTGCGCCGTCTTCGGCGGCTACTACGCGATCGCGGTCGAGGGCTTCGGCCTGCTCTTCCTCGACCGGGATCTGAATGTCGTCCAGACCCTCGACCGCCATAGTGACCATCGCCTCGCGCGTATCCGCCATCTCGTGCTGGGACGCGAGGGCGATCTGTGGGCGGTGCTCGGGGCCGGTCTGGCCCGCATCGAGTTCCCCTCCCCCGTCTCCCACATGGAGCCGTTCGTCGACAGCGGCTTCAACTTCGTCCAGCTCGCCCGCCACCGCGAGGAGCTCTGGCTGTGCGCCGACGGCGTGCCCATGCGGGGCCACTACGACGCCGACGGGCGGCTCCTGTCCTTCCAGCCCGACCGCCCCGAGGGGCTCACGGCGAGCAGCCTGGCGCGCGACCCGGGCACCGGCCGGATCATCGCCAGCACCGAACGCGGGTTGTACCTGCGCGGCGACACGGGCTGGGAGTTCGTGCTGCCCGGCCCGCCAAAACTCCGACTCTTCCCCGCCTCGCCGGACGGATCGCTCTGGACCTACTGCGCCCGCAACGAAGTCGGCCGTATTCGCCGTTCCGGTTCGACGTTCACCCGCGAGGCCTTCCCCGCCCCGGAGATCCAGGAATCGTTCGGCGGCGTGGTCGACGGGGCCGGCCGGGTCTGGATCGAGCTCGGCGCCGGCAAGTGCGCGCGCATCGACCCGCACCACCCCGAGCCCCAGGTCCGGCTCTACACCACGGCGGACGGCCTGGGCGCCACCTGGACCCAGACGTTCATCCTGCGCGGCGAACTCCGGATCGCCTCCTCCGGGAACAGTCTGCGGCTCGATCCGACCTCGGACCGCTTCGTCCCGGACTCCACCTTCAAGGATAGCCGTCTCGACATCGCCGCCACGATCTCCGGCCGTTCGGCCTACGACGCCTCCGGCGCCTTCTGGTCCGCCTCGGCCGGTCTGGTCTATCGTTTCGCCGGCGAGAAGGGGGGACCGGTGCCCGGCCTCTACAACCTTAGGCCCTACTACATCATCCCGCAGGAGGATGGGGTGATGTGGTTCCTTCGCGACAACTACATCACCCGTTTCGACCCCTCGGTCCGCGCCCAGCCCCAGCCCACCCCGCACGCGCTCATCACCCGCGTGCAGCTCACCGCGGACAACCGCACGATCTACCCCAGCGGCGAGCGCATCCCCGCCATCCCGTTCGCCTCCAACTCCCTCGCCGTCCATTTCTGCGCCGCCGGCACACCGGTGAACGTCCCCCTCGTCTTCGAGACGATGCTCGAAGGTTCCTCCGCCGGCTGGACCCCCGCCGGTTCGACCGGCTCCGCCACGTTCAGCCGGCTCAACGAGGGCTCGTACGTGCTCCGCGTTCGCCCCCGGCTCCGCGATACAGCCGGCGGTGAAGCCCGGATCGCCTTCACCATCCTGCCGCCGTGGTACCGCACCAGGACCGCCTACACCGTCTACACGCTCAGCCTGCTCGCGTTGATCGGGGGCATCGTCTGGTCCGTCTCGGCGCTCCAGCGCCGCGAGAAACGTCGCCTCGCCCACCTCGTGCGCGTGCGCACCGCCGAACTCAACGAAAGCAACACCCGCCTCGTCGCCCAGGTCGGCGAGACCGAGCGCAAGGCCCGGGACCTCACCGCCAGCGAGGACCGCTACCGCCAGCTCGCCACCGAGCTCGAGTCGCGCGTCGTCCAGCGCACCGCCGAGCTCGCCGCCGCCAACACCCAGCTCCAGTCCGCCAAGGAAGCCGCCGAAGCCGCCGACAAGGCCAAGAGCGCGTTCCTCGCGAACATGAGCCACGAGATCCGCACCCCGCTCAACGGTGTCATCGGCATGGGGCACCTCCTGCTCGGCACCCCGCTCGCCGCCGAGCAGCGCGACCTCGTCGACACCCTCATCTTCTCCGGCGAGACCCTGCTCGGCGTCATCAACGACGTGCTCGACTTCTCCAAGATCGAGGCGGGCCGCCTCGTGCTCGAGTCCATCGACTTCGATCTGCATGAGCAGCTCGAGCGCTGCCTCGACCTCCAGGCCGCCACCGCGCGCAAGAAGGACATCGAACTGCTGCTCGACTACGCCACCGACCTGCCCCGCCGCTTCCGCGGCGACCCCGTGCGCCTGCGCCAGATCGTCCTCAACCTCCTCGGCAACGCGATCAAGTTCACCGCAAAGGGCGAGGTCGTGCTCCGCGCCCTGCCCTCCTCCGACGGCCGCTTTCGTATCGAGGTTCAAGACACCGGGATCGGCATCCCGCCCGAACATCAGGCCACGCTCTTCCAACGCTTCTCCCAGGCCGACAGCTCCACCACCCGCCGCTTCGGCGGCACCGGGCTGGGGCTGGCCATCTGCCGCCGGCTGGTGGAGATCATGCAGGGCGAGATCGGGGTCGTCAGCAGCCCCGGCGAAGGCTCGCTCTTCTGGTTCGCCGTGCCCCTCGCCCCACCCGCCGACCCGCCGCCACCCGCCCCTGTCGAGATCTGCCTGCGTTCCCGTCGGATGCTGGTCGTCGACGACCACGCCACCAACCGGAAGATCTATCACCACCTGCTCGAGCGCTGGCAGGTACCCCATGCCACCGCCGACTCCGCCGCCGGCGCGCTGCAAGAACTCGAGCGAGCCGCCCAGACCGGCCGCCCGTACGAACTCGTTCTGCTCGACCATCACATGCCCGAAGCCGACGGGCTTGAGCTTTCCCGCCGGATCCGTGCCCGCCCCGCGCTCGGCCAACCGGCCTTGGTCATGCTCACCTCCCAAGGCGAACGACCGCCGGCGGACCAGCTCCAGGCCCACCTCATCTTCGCCTGCGAGTTCAAGCCGATCTCCGAGCATCGCTTGCACGACCTCCTCTGCCGCGCCTTGACCTCGGTGAAGAAGACCCAACCGGCCGCCTCGAATGCGGCGAGACCGATCGCCACGCGTCTCCGTATCCTCGTCGCCGAGGACAATCCGGTGAACCAGAAGGTCGCCATCCGCTTCCTCACCGGGCTCGGCCACGAGGCATCCCTCGCAAGCAACGGCCAGGAGGCGATCGACCGCCTCTCCTGCGAAACCTTCGATCTTGTGTTCATGGACGTCCAGATGCCCGTCCTCGACGGGCTCGCCGCCACCCGCTCGATTCGCCAGACGGAAACCGCCTCCCCGACGCCAGATCGCCGCGCCTACATTGTCGCCATGACAGCCAATGCTCTCGCCGGAGACCGAGAACTCTGCCTCGCGGCCGGCATGGACGACTACATCGCCAAACCGCTCACCCCGGATTCGCTCGGTGCCGTGCTCGGACGCTTTCGCGCCGCCGCGCCGGCCGCCAAAGGCGATCCCACGCTCAATGGCCCGCCGCCCGAGCCGATGAAGTAGGACCACGTAACATGCTTTGCTTCCCGCCACATTCTGCGCTGCCGCACCTGCTGGCCTCCCTGCTTTGCGTCGTGCTGCCGGGCGGAACGGCCCGAGCCACCGCCGCCAACTTTCTTTCCGCCGCGCCGGCCGAGCAGAACGAGGTGGGTGTGCCTGCCTTCGTCGTGATGGGGCCCGAGTCGCTCGGGCTGAGCTCCGCCCCGACCGACCTTCATCTCCTGCCCGACGGCCGCCTGTTGGTCGTGGCCCGCAGCGAGATCGCCTTCGGCGATGGCACCCGCTGGGAGACTTATCGGCGCATCGCCGACGATGACAACTACATCAATGCCAACGTCGCCGTCGACCACGACGGCCGCATCTACACCGGCATCGAGGGCAAGTTCGCCCGCATCGATTTCGCTGCCGATGCCCGCTGGCACTACCTGCCGGTCGCCGAACTGCCGTCCACCGGAGCACGCACCGGGCTCGATCCGTCGAACGTCACCGCCTTCGACTCCACCTGGTTCTGGTACGGCGGCAGCGGCGCGCTCGTGACCTGGCGACCCGGCTCTGCCCCGGTCGTGATCGCCCACGCCGGGAGCATCGAGCACGTCTTCGCGCTCGGGCCGACGGTCTTCGTCAGCGACACCGCCACCGGCCAACTCTACCGCGTCGACCCGGCCCGGCAGCAGACCGTCAATATCTCCCCGCCCGGCACCAGTTCTGCGGACATCATCACCGCCAGTGTCGAGTTCGCCCCGGGAGTGCTGCTCCTCGGCACCTCGGGCAGCGCCCTGAAGCTTTTCGATGGCACCGCGCTGCAGCCGTTTCCCGCGCAGGGGGTGCTCGGGTCCGACCGCCGCATCAGCGATCTGTGCGCGCTCGGACCCGACCTTTTCGCCGCGGCCGTCGACACCGCCGGGATCGTCGTCTTCGACCGCCACGGCCGCATCATCCAGGTGCTCGATCGTTCGCTCGACCACCGGCTTTCCCGCCCCCGTCGCTTGCTCTATACCCCCGACGGGGTGCTCTGGGCGCTGCTCAACGATGGGCTCGCCCGCATGGAGTTCCCGTCGCCATTTTCCGATTTCACGGCGCTCGTCCCCACCGCCTTGACCTATGTGCGCTTCGTCCGGCAGGACGGGCGCCTCTGGCTCTCCAGCGACAGCCGTGTCCTGCGCGGCATTTACGACGACCACCACCGTCTCCGCGGCTTCGAGGACGACACCCCGCCGGGCCACGCGATCTTCGACTTCGGCCTGCTCGCCGATCGCCTCTTCGCCTCGGACGACGCCGGTCTCTACGAACGCACCCCCGCCGGTTGGCGGCTCGTGGCCTCCGGCATCGCCAACGCCCGCATCGGCATCCTCCCGCCCTCGGCTGAAGGCTGGTTCTACACCGCGCGCAACGAGTGCGGTTGGTTCCAGCCCACCCCCGAAGGGCTCTCCGCCCGGCGCATCGCCGTCCCAGAATTGGGCGATGTCTACAACACCGCGCTCGACCACAACGGGGACCTCTGGCTCGAACTGGGCGCCGCCCGCGCCGCCCGGGTCCGCTTCGCCCCGGAAGCCCCCCCCTCCATCCGCTTCTTCAGCCGCGCCGACGGACTCACCGATGGCTGGGTCCAGGTCCACACCGTCGGCGGTATCGCTCGTTTCAGCACACCGAACCACCTCCGGCGCTTCGACGAAACATCAGGGTGCTTCGTCGAGGACCAGGAGTTCCTCCAGCGCTACCCGGCGATCCGCAACAGCGTCGGGCGCCCCGTCATCGATGCGCGGGGCAACCTCTGGTTCAGCACCGGCGGCACCCTCCATCGGGTCGCCGCCGATGCACCGGGCACCGCCCCCCTGCTCACGGCCCCTGGGTTCGCCCCGTACGACTTCATCCCCGAGTCCGAAGGTGTCGTGTGGATGCTCGAACGCCGCCGCCTCCTGCGCTTCGACCCCCGCCAACCCTCAGCCCCACCACGGTCGCTGCGCGCGCTCATCACCACCATCCAGCTCAACGGCTCGAACCGCCACCTCCTGAGCCCCGGGACCGTCCTGCCCGATCTCGCCCACGACGACAACTCCCTCACCGTCCGCTTCGCCGCCCCCGCCAACCCCTTTGGCTCCCCCGTGGCCTTCGAGGTCCTGCTCGAGGGCTCCGGCGAGCAGGCCAAACACTGGACTTCCGTCGGGATCGCCGGCTCGGCCTCGTTCAACCGCCTCAAGGAGGGCCGCTACACCCTCCGCGTGCGCCCGGTCGCCGGCACCCAGGTCGGCGGCGAGGCCCGCCTCGCCTTCATCATCCGACCGCCGTGGTTCCGCACTCCGCTCGCGCTCACGCTCTACGGCGCCGCCGCCACCGGCGCGCTCGCCTTCGCGCTCTGGTTCACCGCCTACCTGCAACGCCGCGAGAAGACGCGCCTCGCCCAGCTCGTCGCCGCCCGCACCAGCGAGCTCCACGCCGCCAACACGCAGCTCAGCGGCCAGATCCGCGAGACGACCGAGAAGTCCGCCGCCCTCGCCGCCAGCGAGGAGCGTTTCCGCGAGCTCAATACTGCGCTCGAATCGCGCGTCGCCCGCCGCACCTCCGAGCTCGCCTCCGCCAATGCCCAGCTGCAGGCGGCCAAGGAGGCCGCCGAAGCCGCCGACAAGGCCAAGAGCGCGTTCCTCGCGAACATGAGCCACGAGATCCGCACCCCGCTCAACGGTGTCATCGGCATGGGCCATCTCCTCCTGTCCACCGGGCTCAACCACGAACAGAAGGACCTCGTCGACACCCTGCTCTTCAGCAGCGAGACCCTGCTCTCCGTCATCAACGACGTGCTCGACTTCTCCAAGATCGAAGCCGGGCGCCTTGTCCTGGACGCCATCGACTTCGATCTCCACGACCAGCTCGAGCGCACCCTCGATCTCCAGTCCGGCCCCGCCCGCAAGAAGGGCCTCAAGCTCGTCCTCGACTACGCCGTCAACGCCCCCCGCCACGTCCACGGCGACGCGGTCCGCGTCCGCCAGGTCGTCCTCAACCTCCTGGGCAACGCCATCAAGTTCACCGAACGCGGCGAAATCGTGCTGCGCGTCCTTCCCGCCGAGCCGGCCTCGCCCGGTTGCGACCTTCGGATCGAAGTACAGGATACCGGCATCGGCATCGCCCCGGAGCACCAGGCCGGCCTCTTCCAGCGCTTCGTCCAGGCCGACAGTTCCACCACCCGCCGCTTCGGCGGCACCGGGCTCGGGCTGGCCATCTCCCGGCGCCTCGTCGAACTGATGGGCGGCCAGATCGGCGTCGTCAGCGCCCTCGGCGAAGGATCCATCTTCTGGTTTGTCATCCCCTTCACCCCGGCCCCGCCACCGGCCCCCGCTGCGTTGGCCGAGGACACCACCCTTGCCGGCCGCCGCCTCCTCGTCGTCGACGACAACGCGACGAGCCGCAAGGTGCTCCACCACCTCCTCCATCGCTGGCGCGTCGTGCACGCCGCCGTCGATTCCGCCGACACCGCCTGGCGCGAGCTCAACCGCGCCAGCGAGGCCCGCCAGCCCTACGAACTGGTCCTGTTCGACCACCAGATCGCCGGCCGCGACGGGCTCGATCTCGCCCGCCGCATCGCGACCGCCCCCAACCTGGGGAACCCCCGGTTGGTCATGCTCACCGCCCAAGGAGAGCGTCCCTCCGCCGCAACCCCCGGGGCGACCGTCCTCGCCGCTTGCGAATTCAAGCCCATCTCGGAAGCACGGCTGCGGGAGATCCTCGTCCGCGTCCTCGGCCAGTCGGAATCCGGCAACTCGTCGAAATCGGCGGCGAGCGCGGGCGCGGCCGAGCCCGCCGCGCTCCCCGGCTCGGCCCGCATCCTCGTCGCCGAAGACAACGCCATCAACCAGAAGGTCGCCCTCCGCCTGCTCAAGAGCGTCGGCGTGACGGCGACTCTGGTCGTCAATGGCCAGGAGGCCATCGACGAGCTTCGCCGCCAGCGCTACGACCTCGTGCTGATGGACGTCCAGATGCCCGTGCTCGACGGGCTCGAAGCCTGCCGACTCATCCGCAAGGCGCAGGCGGCCGGCGACCCGTCGTTCACCCCCGCCCCGCTGATCATCGCCATGACCGCCAACGCCCTCGCGGGCGACCGCGAGATCTGCCTCGCCGCCGGCATGGACGACTACATCTCCAAACCCCTCGCGCCAGAGGCCATCCGCGCCGTCATCGATCGCTACCTTCGCCCGGAGGTCCCGGGGAAGTAGTCCGCCCGCCCGCCGATCGCCCACGCCCGGCCTTGCCCGCTTTTTGACTCGGGCGCCGGCGCGGCCTAGACTCGCGGCAGCCGGATCACGCCGGCGCCCCCCTCGCCCCGTGCGACGCTCGCGCCGCCCGGGGCGCAGCATCGACCCAACCTTCCACCGGAGCCTGTCATGAAACTGCCGATCATCATCAACGAGGCCGGCAAGATCTACATCGAGGCCGTTCCCCAGTTGGCCTGGGGCAAGGCCAAGGAATGTACCTTCATCGGAGCGCTGGAAGCGGCCCTCGCCGTGACCGACACTCCCCACACCTACGAGAACCTAATGGGCTGGAGCGCCCTCGCCTTCCGCACCCGCTGGTATCACGGCACCACCGGCCGCCGCTGGTGCCCCTCCGGCCCGGTCGGCGAATCCGCCGAGGAACTCGACCTCCTCCGGCAGGCTATCGGGTGGGACCTCCCCACCGTCTCCGATTTCGGGAGTCCCGACCACCCGCGGGCGGAGTACGCGGCCGCCATCGTCCGGGACATCCGGGAAGGCCGGCCCGTCCTCGCCTACGACCCGCAGCTCAACGTCGCCGTGATCTTCGGCTTCGAGGACGAGGGGCAGATCCTCCTTGCCCGCGACTACATGTCCGACACGCCCGTCGCCCGCCTCCCGCTCGAGAAGCTCGGTTCGTTCCTCTGCTTCCTCGGCCACCGCCACGGCGGCCTCAACGCCCGCGCGGCCGTGCTCGACGGACTCGCCCGCGGGGTCGCCAACTGGCACCGCAGCCACGCGCCGGCCGAGTCCGGCCGCTACTGGTACGGTCGCGCCGCCCTCCTGAAGTGGCGGGAGGACCTCCAGCATGCCGATTCATTGGATACCGAGACACGCCAACTCCTCTTCTTCGTGGACTGGTGGGCCTTCGATGCGCTCGCCGATGCCCGCGCGGCCGCCGAACGGTTCCTGCGCCGCAACTCCGAGTACTTCCTCGGCCGCCAGCACCGCCACCTGCTCCAGTCCGCCGACCTGTTCGGCGAGGAGGCGAGGCTGCTCCGCCGCACCCTCGCCGAGAAGCAGGCCTTCCTCGGTCCCTGGACCGGCAAGTCCGCCGAACACTGGACCGCGCTGGTCCGCGAGCGCGAGGCCGCGCTGCTCGCCCATATCCTCGCGTTCGAGACCGAGGCGTTCGGCGAGCTCGAGAACATGCTCGACGCCGCCTCCGTGCCGCTCCACTCGGTCGAGACAACGGCGGCCTGATCGATCGGTCGCCCTCCCCACAACGCCCTCCCGCCCGGGAGGGCGTTGTTGCTTGCGCCGCAGCCGCGACCGGGGCGTCGCCCGATCCCGCCGCGGCCCGGCTCCGGCCGGCGCCATCATCCACGCCTGCGGCCGGGCCGACCACCTTCGCTTTGCCCGCCGGACGGCGGCCCTGACAGACCCCGCATCGGGTGCCCCTGCAACCTTGCTGGCTACCGTCCGGCATCCTGACGGCGCCGGCCGTGTTCTGTACGGCGGGCGACGGCAGGGGGCAGAAAACGAATCTGCGGCAGCACGGGGTGGAATCCCCGCGGGCGGGCACGGCGTGCACCGACTCGGGCCCCGATCCCGACTCCAAACGGGAGGCACCTCTTCAGCTCCGGCGTCGCGGCACCGCCCCTGTGGGCGACTCGTTGCGTCGGTTCCCCGAACACCTGTCCTGCCGTGCCCGCCGCTGCTTCGAGGAACTCCTGGATCGTGCCGCGAGTCATGTGCACCTCCTCTGGGACCGCGGGGAAGATACGCCCGCGGCCGCCCCGCCGCCAGTGGTCGCACGTGAAAATTCCGCCGCCGCGGGGTCAGCCGCCAAGCTCGCGAAAAAGGCGCGCCCGCGGGCGCGCCTCGGCTTGCGGTGGTGTGCGCTGCTCCTATTTCCCGCGCTTGGCCAGAATCGCCTCGATCTGGTCCATGATCGAGTTCATGCGCCGCACCAGCGCCTCGTACGGCGCCGGCGTCGCCAGATCCACGCCGGCCTTTTTCACCAACTCGTACGGGTGGTCGCTGCCGCCGGCCTTGAGCAGCCCGAGGTAAGTCTCCACCGCACCCGGTTCCCGGGCCAGGATACGCTCGGCGAACATCTGCGAGGCCGCGATCGAGGTCGCATACTGGAAGACGTAGAAGTTGCGGTAGAAGTGCGGGATGTAGGCCCACTCCACCGTCACCAGATCGTCGATCTTCAGCACCCCCTCCGCGTCGCCGTGGTGCCGGCGGAGGATGTCGCCGTAGATCCTGGTGAGCGCCTCGCCGGAGAGCGCGTTGCCCTTCTCGACCTCCTCATGGATGCGCAACTCGAACTCGGCGAACATCGCCTGGCGGAAGAACGTCCCCCGCAGGCCCTCGAGCGCGCTGCCGAGATAGAAGAGCCGCTCGTCGTCGTCCCTGGCGATCTTGAGCATGTGGTCGAGGAGGAGCGCCTCGTTGCAGGTCGACGCAATCTCGGCGGTGAAGATGCTGTAGTGGGCCAGCGGGGCGGGCTGGCTGCGGTTGGCCAGCACCGAGTGCATGCCGTGGCCCCACTCGTGCGCCAGGGTCGAGAGCGACTCGTAGTCGTCGTTGTGGTTGAGCAGTACGTACGGATGGGCGTCATGCACGCTGCCGCTCGAGTAGGCGCCGGAGCGCTTGCCCGGCCGCGGGTACACGTGCGTGTACCGGCCCGTCATGCTCCCGGTGATCCCGGCGACATAGTCGGCCCCGAGCGGCTGCACCGCGGCGAGCGTGAGCTGCTTGGACTGCTCATAGGGGAACGGCTTCTCGAGTTTCACGATCGGGGGATAGATGTCCCAGTAGCGCAGGTCGGCCACTCCGAGCATCCGGCCGCGCAGCTTGAAGTAGCGGTGGAGCGTGGGAAGGTTCGCGTTGGTCTGGTCGAGCAGCATCCGATACACGGACTCCGGCACGTTGTCGCCCGAGAGGGCCGCAGCCAGGGAGTTGGGATACTTGCGGACCCGCGCGTTGAACCAGTCGTTCTTCACCTGCGAGAACAGCGCCACACCGAAGGTGCGCTCATACTCCTTCATCTTGCCCCAGAACGCCTCGAACACCGCCTGCCGGTCGGCGCGGTTCGCCGCGGACCGCCAGCGCGTGTAGCCGGCCTGGTCGAGCCGCGCCTCGGTACCGTCGGCGAGCTTGATCGTGGGCCAGGGCAGGTCGGCGTTGGCGAGCACGCCGTAGAGCGAACTCGGCGCGTCGGCGATCATACCGACCGCGGAGAGCACCGACTCCGCCTCCGCCCCGAGTGTGTGCGGGGCCTGGCGCAGGGTGTCGAGAATCGGGAAACGGTAGACCTCCAACCCCGCCTCGGCGTCGAGGAATCCGCGCAGTTTCTGCTCGCCGACGGCGAGCAGCTCGGGGTTCACGAAGCTCCCCGCATTCGACAGCTCCGCGGCGAGCATGTCGATCTCCTGGCTACGCTCCATCGCCGGGGCGTCGCGGAGGTTCTCGTCGGAGGCCTGCGAGGCGTAGGAGCCGAGGCGGATGTATTGAGCCTGCAGATCCGTCAGCAGTTCCAGCGCCTGCCGCAAGGTCGCGGCGCTCTCGCCGAGGCGACCCTGGAAGTCCTTCAGTTTCGGCAGGTCGGCCACGAGCTTCGCCTTCGCGGCCTCGAAGGCGGCCTGGTCCTTGTAGAGCAGGGTGAGATCCCACACGTGATCGGGATCCGGAGTGGCCGTGGGCGCGGCCGGTGCGGCATCGAGGCAGGGCGCGAAGGCCAGGGAGACCAGCAGAAGGCGAGGGATACGCATGGCGCCTAGGTTACGAAAACGGCCCGAAAAACCAGCCACAAACCGACCCACCCCCGAGGTATGCAGCCGCCTCCACTCCGGTGTTCCGCGTTGCACGCCCGCTACTGCACCGGCCGCCACCGGCCGCGTTCTCCTCGCGGCGGCACGGATAGTCCGCCATTGACCGCCGGGGCCGGGCGCGCCGCCATCGGGCCATGCCGCGCTGCGTCACCGCCCATCCCAGCCCACGCTGTCCCGCGTGCCGATTGCCGGCCCGCTGGTGCATCTGCGAGGCCTACCGGCCCGCCGCCTGCCCGCTCGCAGTCGACGTGCTGATGCACTACTGCGAAGTGCATCGCCCGAGCAGCACCGGCCACCTGATCAAGCGCCTGCTGCCGGCCGCAGGCCTGCACATCGGTGGGGGTGGCCGGCCCCTCGACCGTGCCGCGATCGTCCGGCCCGGCCGCGAGCTCTGGATTCTCCATCCGCATGGCGAACCGCCGCCGGACGACGCCCGGGCCGAACAGGTCCAGGTGTTGCTCATCGACGGCAGCTGGAAACAGGCGTCGGACCTCCTGCGCTCGCTCGGCGGCTGGGGGCGCACAGTCAGCCTGCCCATGTCGGGGGCAAGCCGCTTCCACCTGCGTGCCCAGCAGGGCGACCACCAGTTTTCCACGATCGAG
>ENA-UPSM01003728-UPSM01003728.1-activated-sludge-metagenome-genome-assembly--contig:-NODE-3728-length-16743-cov-4.778224_pt1 | contig 16743 bp, 12 predicted proteins | sample MGYA00238181_ERZ773283 | MGnify/ENA primary metagenome ERZ773283 (study PRJEB29023, sample SAMN05720199) | activated sludge metagenome | isolation source: Anaerobic digester | place: Japan...
CTAAAATCAGGTTTGTTCCACCCATCCTTCTGGACAATATCGCTGTCCAACTCGGTGACTGGAGTGGATACCATCTGCTGGCTCAGCACCTGCCCACCCCCTTGGGCTCCGACTGAATGAGTTTAATCACATATCGGTTTTTGTTCCGTTCAATATATTCTCGGATGATATCCAGGGTGGAGTCGGTCGAATAGGCATCATTAATGATGTGTTCGATTTCTTGGTAGGTTTGGTTTTCAACACTTTGCAAGGCGTTTCTCAAGTACTTTTCGCTATTGAAAGTGCAAGTAATTATGCTAATCGTGATACGCTTCATAAAATCACTAACCTCTTATTATTCATGAGACTGATCTGTTTACATTCTATCCCTTATTTCAAATCCAACTTTTTGCATGATACTAAAAACTCAAAATGGCAGAAGGGTTGAGGAAACGCAATTACCTCCTGTGATTCGTGCTTCACAACTTCCAGTTATAATATCCCAATCTTAATTTGACCAATAAAGGACACCTATGTGCGGAATTTTTGGCATTGTTACAGCAACTGAACAACCTCTCGGACCGATTCTGATTGAAGCGGCGCGTCGGCTTACCTACCGCGGCTACGACTCTGTCGGCGCGGCGACCATCAGCGGGGCGAAGATCGACCTGCGCAAAGACACAGGCCGCGTGGACGAGGTGGCTGCCAAATACAACCTGGCCGAAATGAGCGGTACGCGCGGCATCACCCAGCTGCGCTGGGCTACCTTTGGTGCGCCCTCCCAGGTGAATTCGCAGCCGCATCTGGATTCGGATGGCGATATGGTCGGCGCGCATAACGGCAACGTCGTTAATAACGTGGAACTGCGCAAGATGTTCATGGAAGAGGGCCTGGTGGTGCGCTCGCAGAACGACGGCGAATCTTGTGTGCACGCGGTGGAACGCTACATCGACCGTGGGCTGGATTTCATCGAAGCCATCCGCCGCGCCAATGATGACCTGCAAGGCGACTACGCCTACGTCATCGGGCGCATCAATGACGACAAGCTCTACGCCATCAAAAAAGGCTCTGGCCTGGTGGTGGGCATTGGCGATGGCTTCACCTGCGTCTCCTCCGACTTGCCCTCGATCCTGCCCCTCACCCGCACCATCATCCGCATCCAGGATGGCGAGATTATCACTCTTTGGGCAGACCACGTGGAGCTGCGCTCTGTCAAGGACGGCAGCCTGATCGAACGCGCACCTGAAGAGATCACCGAAACGATGAGCTCCGTGCAGAAAGGCGGCTACGCTCACTTCATGCTGAAAGAGATCCACGAGCAGCCGCAGGTGGCGCGCGAGGTGCTGCACATGCTGGCTGGCAGCTCAGATGTGCAGGCTGTGGTGGACCAAATGAAGAGCGCGCGCAATCTGTATTTTATTGGCTGCGGCACCAGCTACCACGCCTGCCTGGCTGGGGCGGTGTATTTTGCCCGTCTGGCCGGCCGGGCCGTGATCCCCGTGATTGCCCCGCAATTCATCCCGCAGTACCTGCCAACCGTTGGTTCGCAGGACGTAGGTCTCTTTGTTAGCCAATCTGGTGAAACAAAGGACGTCCTGAATGCTCTCTACGCTGCCGAAAAACAGGGCATGCAGTGCTACGGGCTGGCTAATGTGATCGGCTCGACTCTCACCAAAGCGTCGATTTGCTCCCTGCCGTTGTGCTGCGGATATGAGATCAGCGTGCCAGCCACGAAGACCTTCACCAACCAGATCATCACCTTTCTCTACCTGGCCTACCGAATGGCCGGGCGCGACACGCGCGCGCTGGACGCCATCCCCGGTTTGATGGAGCAAACCATCGCCCTCACCACGCCGCAGGTGCAAGCCATCACCCCGGATGTGAATGCCTGGGAGGACTGCTACAGCCTTGGCTACGGCACCACCTATCCGATGGCGCTGGAAGGCGCGCTCAAGCTCAAAGAGATCACCTATAGCCACTGCGAGGGCATGCTCTCCACCGAATTCAAGCATGGGCCGCTTTCAGCGATCACCGAAGGCTTCCCGGTTTTGTTCTCTGTGAGCCCGGAGGACGTGCCCGTGATTGTCAGCGGCATCAACGAGGTTACCTGCCGCGGCGGGCGCGCGATTGCCATCGGGCAGGAGAATGCCAGCCTGCGTGCCAACGCCAGCGACCTGATCGTACTGCCAGAAGCCAGCCCGGAGATCAGCTCCCTGTTGAGCGTGCTGCCGCTTCAGCTGCTCTCATACTACATGTCCGTTGCCCGCGGTTACGACCCCGACTTCCCCCGTAACCTGTCCAAAACCCTGACGGTGGATTAGGTGTCTCTTAGCCTTCCCCTGGGGGAAGGAGGGCCGCTTGCGGTGGATGAGGGTTACCTTGATCATGCCGGCCTCCTGACCGCGCACGGGATCTGACCGAAGGTCTCCAGATGGCCTTGTTCTTTCATGGTCTCCTGACCATGAAAGGCTTTTGACCACATGGTCTCCATTTAAACAATGAGAGGCAGATCGCCACGCAAAAGAGGCTCGCGATGACGAGAGTCCGTCTTTGCGACTGCTTGCGTACAGAGTAGGAGCGCAGCGACGCGGCATTCTGCAGTTCATCCTTGATCGTGCTGGCGTCCACGCCGCGCACGGGAGGTGACCGAAGGTCTCCAGTTGATAATAGACGCCTACGGCGAGATGCTGTGCTCGGGCAGAGCCCGGCACAATCACGAGTTGAAAAGCGTAACTCCCGTTTTTGCGACTGCTTGCGTACAGAGTAGGAGCGCAGCGACGCGGCAATCTGCAGATTGTTTTCTTGGTCGAAAAAGGCAGATCGCCTCGCAACAGATGCTCGCGATGGCGGAAAATATTACGTAGGGCTGGGCCATGGTTCAGCCGCTTATCTCGCGCATGCATTTGATGCGGAGGGAGTAAACCCCCTCCGTACGGCTTTCGGTTTCCTGGCATTTATGGGGGTTTTTACACTTTTTCCACTATTTCCGCTGTTTTTTGATAGTGCAGGATGGCTGTTTGCGTGTAAAAACTGGGCGGTTGTTAAGGTGCAAGATTTGATGTGCGTGAAGATAATAGCACATTTGTTCTATAAGGCAAGGGAAAACGTTGCATTTACACCTCCTCTCCAGAGGGGAATTAAAGGGGGTGGATCGGATTCGCCAAGCAATTCGCTAACCTCTCAGTGCTCCTTAGGATTTATATTGGTACAATATCAAGGACAAGGGAATAGTTAGTGGTTAGAATAAGATAATTAATCAAGAGGAGGGTTCGTGAGTATCAATCAAATCAATATCATTGCTCCTGCACTTGATTTGCTAAGTCAAAATCTAGACCATGTTATGCCTGCGGTTGGCGGTGCCATGGAGGACTTAGAACATCCTGATGTTGAGGAACTCGATGACATCTTAATAAACGCAGAATCTCGGGAAATTACCAGTTTTTTGGAGACACCAACCCCCGATGTTTATAATTTGTATCGAGAAACACCCCCAATCTTTCGAGAAGAAAATAATTTTTACAGGTTTTTTATAGATGGAAGTATACGCACATACTACCTTGCCACCGGAATAGAAGGAACACGCACCTTTCCTATCGAACTTGCTCAAATCGGAGCTGCTGTTATAGAAAGGGATAAAAAAGGTAACGTCCATCCACTTGAAGTAAAGCACAGGTTGCTTCTACTTCTCCCCAAAGGGGCTTTTGGGGTTTCGGACACGGTGTGGGCAGAATTAAAGAAACTAAATAGAGTAGATAGATTTTTTGAAGTCATTGACACAACTGAGAAAAATGCATTTGCCCCACAAGAAGCAACTATGGAAAATTTGCGGACTCGTTCGGGCGGCATTGCTAGAAACCGGATGCATAAGCTTGAAATCGAGGTTATTGACGCAACAGATCCTTATAGAAATGAAAACAACTGGTTGGTAATAGATGGCGCTGTAAAGCTTGATGAATTCATAAAGACAGAAAACATGATCGGAGTCGCAAAAAATTACCGAAAAGACCCACTTTTTAAATTTGGGAGAAGCGCTGCTTCGAGAATTGATATTTCCACTCTTTTGGCAAATCTGCCGTATGCGCATAGGACTGCAGTGTTTAGTTCTCATGGCGGGAAAGTTGCGTTTTGGTATGTACGTTTGAGGAAACAGGGGGAAGTAGATTACCCTTTGATGGGCGTTGTAAAGGTGGAATTACCAAGACCAGATGAAACTCCCGTTGAATCCGAACTGGCAGATCTAATCACCAGGACATTAATAGCGGAAAGAAATGTAACACCATATGGTCTAGATCGCCGCTGGCATTGCCACCTATATCCAATTTACCAGGCAGAGCAAGCTATCAAGAATCGTTTTTACTCAAAAGATGTGTTAATGGGCATGATCCGTTGGCCACACCACCGATAATTTAGGAGGTTATGATGACTGAAGAACAAACAGAAGTTAAGAAAGCTTTAGGTAGAACGTCTGCAACAGAAAGAGAACCGATCACATCTGACAAATTCGCTTTTTGGCTTTCAAATGAGATTATTGTTAATCCATTTGATATTGTGGCTGTAAAACAAGTCAACCAACCAGGAGAAGAAGACAGTGATACTTTTGGTCTTGTTACGAACCTCGAACATCGAACAGATGCGCCCAATCATTTGGCAAACTTTATCTCCAGCAATTTTGGAGAAACTGATGAAGAACCAAACACGAACCGGCAGGGAACAACCGTAGCATTTGCCAATGTGCTCAGCAACAGCGATGATATCTACATGCCAGTTCCGAGTGAAAAAATTGTGCATTTTGCTGAACCGGATGATATCCAGAAAGCATTAGGAACAGATCTGTTAATCAAGGAACGGAAGAAAGATGCAATACCAGCTGGATTAATCAAGATGAGCAATGGTGCGTCCACTGTAGCCTACCTGGATAAACGATACGTTTTAGGACCTGAATCAGCACATGTCAACATCTCAGGTATCTCTGGCCTAGCAACCAAAACCTCTTATGCGATGTTTTTATTGCAGTCTATTTTGCAAACAACCGAAGATAAAGAAGATATTGCAGTAATTATATTAAATGTGAAACAGGCAGACCTGCTTCAGGTAGACAAAAGAGGACCTGAATTAAAACCAGAGCAAAAAGCAATGTGGGAGGCCATGGGGTTAGAACCAAAACCATTTGAAAATGTAAGATACCTACTTCCCAGAGGCCCTTCTGGTGGTCCTAATTCATACCAACCCATTCCATCTATATACTCTACATATGCTTATGATCTGCCAGGAACAGTGGATAAATTGGATCTGCTGTTCAGTAATGTAGCAGATTCAAGCGGAACAATAGAGGGGATCTATGCTGAGATTGCTTCGGGAATTCAAGGAAACGAGTCTGATTTTGCAAATGTTCAGAGTTGGGAACAACTCCTTGAGTTCCTCAGAATAAAGATGCAGGACAAAGGAAGGTGGCGAGGTTTATTCGCAGGATCTTCGTTAGGCATGTTTAGAAGGCACTTAAGAAGAGCAGTCCAAACCAGACAGACCGGAATTTTTGTTGGCAGCAGAGCAAGGAATGAAAAATTACTTCGAAATGAACTGATCAATATTAAGGGTGGTAATACTTATGTGATCGATATTGCTAAGTTAGCGGATGATGAACAAACGCTCGTTTTCGGTGACATCTTGAGAACGATTTATTCGGTCAAAGCAGAAGACTTGGAGGAAAGAACAGAAGAAACAGACGTGCCGGGGAAAATCATAATTTTTGTGGACGAACTGAATAAATACGCACCAACTGGTAGCGGCAGTCCGATTACCCAACAAGTATTAGATGTGGCAGAAAGAGGACGAAGTTTAGGAGTGATCCTGATCTCAGCACAGCAATTTATGAGCGCGGTACATCCAAGAGTGACCGGCAACAGTGCGTCAAAAATCATAGGTAGAACAGGTTCATCTGAGGTGAATGCACCAGATTACCGGTTTTTGGACCAGGATATTCGTGGGGCGGTGACAAGGCTCACGAAAGGTGAATTATTGATCAGCCACGCAATTTACCGCCAGCCAGTAAAAATCATCTTTCCAATGCCCGCCTACGAACAGGAACAACACTAATGCCACAATTTGACCCGGTAAAATTAGAATCTTTTGTTCAAATACGCGCACCACAAATCGCTAAAGACATTCAAACGGCAGCTGCGAAGGCACACAATGAAGCGGATCTTGTGGCAGAAACTGAAAAGATTTTGGAAAAATTCGCCACAAATTTCGACATTCAACTTAATTTACAACGTGAGCGAACTCTCATTAATGGTCGTGCAGATGCGGTCTATAATCGATTTGTTATCGAATATGAACCTCCGAGATCTCTCACCAAATCTAACACCCACCGCAACAACAAGCACGCAATCGAACAAGTCCAAAATTATATGGCAGGCTTGGAAAGACTCGACCGACAGAAGAAAGAGCGCCTGGCGGGTGTAGCGCTTGACGGCTCGTATTACATCTTTATACGCTATCGTGATGATCATTGGAATATCGATGATCCAATACCTGTTAATAGCCACAGCTCAGAAAAATTTCTTCGGTATTTATTAGCACTTTCAACCGAATTGGCTTTAACCCCTGAAAATTTGGTGCGCGATTTTGGAGAGAATAGCAATGTTGCCAGGCGGGTTGTGCCTGCTCTATACAGGGCAATCACCACTACACAAAACAAAAAAGCTGATGTGCTATTCCGCCAATGGTTGCATCAGTTTAGAGAAGTTTCCGGTTACGATCCTGAAGGCAGCCAATTGAATACCCGGGAATTGGGAAGACTTTATGCCGTCAATGAAAAGCACATTGATCTGGAAAAGTTGTTTTTCTCTATTCACACTTACTACGCGGCTTTCATTAAGTTACTTGCCCTTCAAGTTGCTTATTACTACCTAATGCCCAAAATGGGGAGTGGGTTAAGAGGGGCAGCAAACGAAACAGAGGAAAAGTTATGCAAATTTCTGCAGAATATGGAACGGGGAGGACTATTTGCGGAATTAGGCATAAAAAACTTCTTGGAAGGCGACTTCTTCGGATGGTACCTGGATATTTGGGATGAAAACCTATACGTGGCTTTTCAGCGTTTAGTTGGAGACCTGGCAAATTATTCATTAGTAACATTAGATGTTGACCCAGAGGAAACCAGGGACCTTCTCAAGCAACTTTACCAGAACCTGGTTCCCAGAGAATTAAGGCATGCCTTGGGAGAATATTACACGCCAGATTGGTTGGCGGAGCGCTTGCTTAACCAATTAGGTTACGACGGAGACCCGAAAATAAGGTTACTAGATCCTGCCTGTGGATCAGGCACCTTTTTGGTGCTTGCGATTAAACGGGTGCATGCCTATGCTGATGAGAAAATGCTGCCTCCAGCGCAAGTTTTAGATCAGGTTCTGCAGAATATTGTCGGTTTTGATTTAAACCCCCTGGCTGTAATCAGCAGCCGAACCAACTACCTGCTTGCGCTTGGTGATTTACTGCAGCACCGTAACGGCGATATTACAATACCAGTTTATCTGGCTGATTCAATCTTAACCCCAACCCAAGGAACAGACTTATTTACACAGAATGCCTACAGTTTTTCAACCGCTGTAGGTAAGTTCTCAGTCCCCCGCGTGCTTGTACAGGCAAATTACATCAGCCAATTGGCAGATCTACTGGAAGAATGTGTGCATGTCAACCTTGACCCCACATTATTTGAACAGCGATTAATCAACATGTTCGGAATGAAAAGGCCTGATGATGAAAATGCAATTTCGGTTACTTTAACGCTTTACAACCAATTAATTGAACTCGAGAAGCAAGGCATTAATGGCATTTGGGCGAGGATTATCAAGAACGCCTTTGCTCCAATTTTTCAACCCAAGTTTGACTTGATTGCTGGCAACCCTCCCTGGGTAAATTGGGAAAACTTACCTGAAGATTACCGTCAGGAGACAATACCACTTTGGGAATTTTATGGTTTATTTCCACATAAAGGAATGGATGCTATTCTAGGTAAAGGCAAAAAAGATATATCGATGTTGATGACCTATGTGGCAATTGACAAATACCTAAAAGACAATGGTAAACTAGGATTTGTAATAACACAGACTGTTTTTAAATCCACTGGTGCTGGTCAAGGTTTTAGAAGATTTAAATTAGCTGATGGAACACCGATCAAAATCGTTGGTGTTGATGATATGGCTTTTATTAAACCATTTAAAGATGCTTCAAATAGAACTTCAATAGTGATTATGGTTAAAAACCAAGTAATGACATATCCTTTAAATTCTTATTTACTCTGGTATAAACCAGATGGGGGACTAACAATTAATGAAACAATTACATTGGAATACATCGTAAAAAATAAAGTTGCTTCATATAGGCAATTTCTGGCTGAACCAGTGGATGAAAATGACAAAACATCTTCATGGTTAACTGCACCTAGAGCCGCATTCAAATCCATTAGAACAATATTAGGGAAATCAGAATATGAAGCCCACTTAGGAGTAAATGCTGGAGGGGCAAGTGGCATATACTGGTTAGACCTAATATCAACTAACCCTGACGGAACACTGTTAGTAAGTAACAAAACTGAATGCTCAAAAAAGAAACTTGATTCGGTTCAGGTTAGATTAGAACCTGAGCTAGTTTACCCACTAGTTAGGGAAAGAGGAATTAAGAAATGGCACTATATTCAAAATGATTATCTATTATTCGTCCAAGATCCTGATCGTAGGAAAGGATACGATGAAAGATGGCTGTCAACTAACTATCCTAAGACCTATGGGTACCTGAAATATTTTGAGGAATTCTTAAGAGATAGGCCAGCCTACAACCGATATTATTCCACAAAAGATCCATTTTATTCAATGTTTAATGTTGGTAACTATACAATGTCAGATTATAAGGTTGCATGGAGCAGATTAGAAAAAACCATCAATGCTTGTGTAATTTCGAAAGACAACAACGGAAAACTAATTATTCCGCAAGAGACAATTTCTTTCATTGCTTGTGACAGTAAGGATGAAGCAGACTATTTATGTGGGATATTAAATAGTGCAATGTTTAATTTCGCTGTGCAATCTTATTCAATGACTGGAGGCAAAAGTTTTGGCACACCGAATATTTTAGAAAACATAAACGTACCAAAATTTGACCCTTCAAATGAAAAGCATATGGAAATAGTAAATCTGTCAAGGAAAGCACAAGAGCTAACTTCACAAAACGATACAGAAAATTTAGAAATCATCGAAAATCAAATTGACCGAGTAACTGGGGAAGTGTGGAATATGAATGAAAACGACATAAAAGAATTGAAGGAAATACAAGTAACAATTTATTAAGATAGCATACTCTTTTATCTCATGATCGGAAATGTGTAACAAAGTAAAAACATCTAAAGGAGATATTTTTGACAAAAGTTTTTAGAAATTTTCCAACACCTATAACAAATGGAAAAAGAAAAGTGGCCTTATTAATATCTCCACCGATCTATGATACGCAATATTGGTCGCAGTGGTCGCAGCCATATGGCTTGCTTAGAATTGCTGCTTTGCTGAAAAAGTATCAATATAAACGGATTGAGTTATTTGATTTCTTAGAAGTAAGAGAGAGTGAAAAAATTCATCAACATCGGATCAATCCTTTTGAGGAGTTTTCTACTAAAGATCAACCTCACCGACCAATAAAACCACATCGGATTCAAAAAGGTGATCTTGATGGTCATATTGATCTATTCAACCATCATTTTGGAAAGACCTGGAGGGAATTTGATGATTGGTTAGATGGGAAAGGATTTACAAAAGCAAACCCTCCGGACGAGATTTGGATTTCAGCAGTGATGACATATTGGTGGGAATCAAGCAGAGACCTGATAGCCCGGTTGAGAGCAAGGTTTGGCAATAAGTCGCTAATTATTTTGGGCGGTATCTACCCCACTTTGGTACCGCAGCATGCGGCAGAGTTTTGTAAACCAGATATTGTGGTTGTTGGGGAGATCGCTGAGGCAAACAACCTTTGGACAGACCTCTCATTGTATGAGAAGGCCCCCAATTATGCGATTATCACTCCCAGCAGGGGCTGCCCCTATAATTGCGCTTATTGTGCCCAAAAGACGATCAACAACGGGCGAAAAACAGTCGATTGTCGGTTGGTTGAAGATGTTTATGCCGAAATGATGGACAAATGGGAACGATTTGGTATAAGGGATTTTTGTTTTTATGCCGATTTCTTGCTTTGGAGGCCTGAAGAAAATTTTATACCCCTGCTGGAAAAAATCAGCCAAACTAAAAGTGTAAAATTCCGACTATATGCACCTGAAGGATTGGATGTAAAGTACCTTTCGCGATCACAAAAACTGGTGGATTTGCTCAAAGCTGCCAACATGCAAAAGATTTATCTGCCCTGTGAGAATATCGATGATCAATACCTAAAAACCCTCAACAGAAAACATGTCCAATTAGATGATTTTGTAAAAGCAGCCCGTATGTGTGAGAAGGCAGGCTTCAAGCTGCGCAATATGGATGTGAATTCATTCATCTTATATGGTTTACCAGGAGAGAGAATAGATGATATTGTAAAGACCACTCTCTTTGTGAGTGAAATCGTGGGCTCGATCATCCCAATGCTTTTCACACCGGTACCAACCACCCGGATCTATAACGATTACTTGCCATATATTCAGGAAAGAGGGTGGGACCAACAGCTGCAGATGCTAAATGGTAAGTTATTCCCCTTCAGAGATTTAAATGAAGGCACAATCGATGATTATGTTGATCTGCAAAGATTGATGTTCTCTCTAAATGCCCACTACAGAAATCAATCATTTAAGGTATTTGGCGACACAAAAGTCTCACAAGCTCTAAGGGACAATATAGGAAATGGTTTTAGTGAGTTCGTAGGAAGATATAAAGACATTAGTGTACAAGATGAGCAAATAAGTAATCTTCCGGAACAGGACATAATAGAGGGCAATAAAAAATAATCAAGTACCGAAAAAATCAAGCTGAGTCTTACTGTAATCTATAAGCGTTGGAGTGAGGGGAAGCCCAAGGGCCCTTTTATCACCCATCACTATCACCTACCAACCCCTTGAAAACTTAGAACAAACGTGCCATTATATATTCGCGTGTTTCTATTTGCAATCTGGCACATTAACAAAATGCAAATTTGCAGCAAACTGCCTTGTTTCAGTTTGATTTGCAATAAAAGCACCCTTCTGTACTATCAAAAAACGTTGCTATTTTTGCAATTCTTGCAATTTGTTTTCTCAGCTTTGTACTTGGGGGAAGGCTTGGCGTGCCAAGCCCCTACATTTGGGGTGTAGGGTAGGGCTGGGCCTTGGTCCAGCCGCTTATCTCGCGCATGCATATGATGAGGAGGGAGCAAGCCCCCTCCGTACGGACTGACAGCTTGCGATGGATGAAGGGTACATGAGGTTTCATGGTTTTCCCTCTTCAGTCTCCCGTCCGTTTCACGGCGGGATCCAGCTTCCCCCAGGGGAAGCCCAGGACTGCATACGGGCTTGGCACGCCAAGCCCCTACATCAAGGGGTGTGCAGGCTAAGGCTGGAGTTTGTGGTGATGCAGTGCTCTATCCCTTCGATGATCTCCTGCAGGTGCGAGGGATTGTTGACGAAGTCAAAAAGCAAGCTGTTGACCGTCAGGACGGGGCTTTCGGCGTATTCAGACGACCACTGCTGGTAGTAGCTGTCGAGCAGGCGCAGGTAATCCAAGTCAATCGTATCTTCAATCGACCGGGCACGCTGTTGGATCCTTTCAACCAGGGTTTCAACCGGCGTAACCAGGCGGATCAGCAGGGAGGGCTTGGGCAGCTTCCTGAGGACCAGGTCATACAATTTGAAATAGGCTTGGTAGTCCCGGTCCGAGAGATTGTTCATCTCATGCAGCGCGCGCACAAAAATGTGAGCATCCTCGTAAATGCTACGATCCATGATGGCAGAGCGACCAGAGCTCAGCAGGGTTTCGATCTCCTGGGCGCGATGACCCAAAAAATACATTTGAAGATGAAATGCCCAGGCGTGCATATCGGCGTAGAAATCGGCCAAATAGGGGTTGTTGTCAACCGACTCATAGGATGCCTGCCAACCAATGTGCTGGCTGAGCTGCTGGGTGAGGGATGTTTTGCCGCTGCCAATATTTCCTGCCAGGACAATCAGACGCTGCTCGTTTTTAAGAGTTTGATTCATATTTTTCTCTCCAACCTGTCCGTAAAAAATATAGCGCAACCTGCTTGGTTGATAATAGACTTTATATGCATAAAATGACAATTACCAAGGTAATAAACTGCGAGTAATGTTACCACCTGCAAGACGATGCGGGAGAGTCTTGCGGGGATAATTTTTCGAATTGCGTCAATTCCTTGATCGGGAGAGTGCACAAAAAATGGAGCGGTGCACCATTTTGCATCATGCCTGTTCTGCAGAGCAAAGCCTATATTATCTATAGTCTTCCCTTGTGAGAGGGTGTAGACTAAAAGCGTTCAATGTCGTAAACATTCTCAAGGAGATACAATGCCTAATAATATACTCGTACCGCTCATCGTGGGCGTGTTGGTGGTGCTGGTTTTGCTTTCCGGCGAACGCTTCATACCCAATAACCGTATAGGAATTGTGGAGAAACGTTTTGGTCGCCGTTCCCTCAAATCGGGCTTTATCGCTCTGAATGGGGAAGCGGGTTATCAGCCCAACGTTCTCCGCGGTGGTTTGCACTTCCTGATGCCCTTTCAATACCGGGTGCTCATTTCCCCCCTGGTGACCATCGCCCAGGGTAAAATCGGATATGTTTTCGCGCGTGACGGTGAGCCTCTGAGCGCCATGCAGGTCCTGGCATCCAATATTACCGCACATGATTTTCAAGATGTGACGGACTTTTTGACCCACGGCGGTCAGCGCGGTCCGCAGAGGCAGATCCTGCGCGAAGGTACTTACGCCATCAACCTGGCGCAGTTTGTGGTCATTACTGAAGAACGGGTCTATTACCTCCCCCTCAGCAAGGATGACCAGATGGTCATCGAAAGCATGACCTCGGTCATTAGAGAACGCAAAGGTTTTACCCCCGTAGTTATCAAGGACTCTGACGACCTGATTGGGATTGTGACCGTGCATGATGGACCTTCACTGCCATCGGGTGAGATTATCGCACCAATTGTCGGCTCCGACATGACTGACAGCGTGACCTATCATAACAATTTCCAGATGCCAGACAGGTTTATCAACGCCTCGGGTTTGCGCGGGCGTCAACTGCAGGTTTTGGTGGAAGGCACTTATTACCTCAATCGACTCTTTGCCACCGTGGAAATGATCCAAAAAACAGTCGTCGAGGTTGGTTTTGTGGGCGTGGTGGTGTCTTACACGGGCAAACTCAGCGAAGACCTTTCCGGTTTGGATTACCGCCACGGCGAGTTGGTCAGCACAGGCAGCCGCGGGGTTTGGAGTGACCCGCTCTTGCCAGGCAAATACGCGTTCAATACCTATGCTGGCAAAGTGGTGATGGTACCAACTACCAATATCATCCTCAAGTGGATTAAGTCCGAGGTGGGCTCCCATAATTTGGATGAAAATCTTTCAGAAGTCTCTCTGATCACCAAAGATGCTTTTGAGCCCTCTCTGCCGCTTTCTGTGGTCATTCATATCGACTACCAGAAAGCTCCGCTCGTGGTGCAGCGCTTTGGCGATGTAAAGAAACTGGTGGAGCAGACCCTCGACCCGATGGTGTCGGCGTACTTCAAAAACATTGGACAAACTCGCACCCTGATCGAACTCATCCATGAGCGCAACGAAATCCAGCGCCAGTCCAGCCAAGAGATGAAAGATAAATTCCTCCATTACAACCTGGAGCTGGAGGAAGTGCTGATTGGCACGCCAACCACAGCAGGCGATGACAAGAATATGGAGATCATTCTTAACCAACTGCGCTCGCGGCAGATAGCGGTGGAACAAATCGAAACCTTCCAACGCCAGCAAGTTGCTGCACAAAAAGAAAGAGAACTACGTGAAGCCCAGGCTCGCGCAGAGCAGCAGCGCAACATCACCGAGTCCGAGGTGAGCATTACCGTGCTTTCCAACCAAGGCAAGGCCGATTATGCCAGAGCTGTGCAGCAAGCAGCCCAAATCCGAACGCTTGCGGAGGCTGAAGCCGAGAAAATCGCCCGTACCGGTATTGCCCAAGCTATCGCCACCGAGGAACAGGTTGCCGCTTATGGCGGTCCGCAGTTCCAGGTGACCCAGCAGGTCATGAATCGCTTTGCGGAAGCCGTGCAGCAATCGCGTGTGGACGTGGTGCCAAGAGTGGTGGTGGGCGGCAGCAGCGAAGGCGGCGTGACTGGCAGCAGCATCATGGAAGGACTGCTCACCCTGTTGCTCTCAGATAAGCTGAATCTTGAGGTGAGCGCCGGGCAGAGAACGCCCAGTGAGGAAACTGACAGGCTGAAAGAGGAAATCAGACGCAGCTTGACGGAAAAGAAAGCAGCTCCTGACAACCAGGTGCCGGATGTGACGGATTAAGATTTTTGGAATAATGGAAAGGGATTGGGCGATTTTGCCAATCCCTTTCCATTTAATATGAGGATGATCATTTAGCAGTATTCAGGATCTTCTATAAGGACCGAATTTGCGGAATTGGGTGGCATTCACACGCGTGAGGCGGTCGGTGGCGGGGCTGAGCAGGTAATCCCCTCCATCCCGATGGAGGATTGGAATGCGGTGGCGGCGCTTCTTGAAGGCTGCGCGCATGTCCTCAGAAAGGAAGTAGTAGCTGTCGTACTCCTTGGGGTATTCGTAGAGCAGGCGGTCGTAGAGGTCAGTAAATTCACGCCGGTAGGCAGGGCTGACCTGGTGGAGATTGCTGATGACCCAGCAGACTGGCTCGAAGTCCCAGTTGTAAGTAAGCCCGATGAAGCGGTCGTCGGCAGTGATGTAGGGAGAGAAGGGGAACTGGCGGCAGCTGAGGGTGCGGAAGTCGCGCTCGCAATATTCAGGACCCCGGCAAGCCATCAGGTGCATGTAGCCCGGCGTTTCGGTTTTCATCTTAGGCACATCGATGGGATCATTGGGGCATTCGTCACCGCGCAAGCGATGCCAAAGCTGGGTGTTGGGCTTGAGGTAAGCCCATTCCTCTTTTAATGCCACGGGTACTGCCACGCAGATGTCGCAGCAGAAGGGTTTGCCGGAAGGATTATAGGGTGCGCATAGCCTGCCGCAGTCAACTTCGGCAATTGGCGAAGCAAAGCTGGCATAGAGCCTGGCAATATCGAGGTCTGGTTTGTAGGTCATGGCAGGGTTTATACCATTAAACTAGGTGGCTATCAGCCTGGACGACTTGTTTTTTGGTTTTTCGCTCATTCTCATAATGCCGGCGCAAGCAGTCGAAGGTTTCCGCGCTGATGTAGTGCTCGATGCGGCAGGCATCCTCAAAGGCGGTTTGCTCGCTAACCCCCATCCAGATGAAAATTTCCGCCAGGCTGTTGTGGCGGCTGTAAGTCTCTTCAGCAATTTGGCGACCTTTAGGCGTAAGAGAGATATGTTTGTTATCGTCCAGCTCCAGGTAGCCGTTAGCAGCAAGGCGTTTGATCTGCTGGCTGATGGTTGGGCGGGAGAATTGCATCTGACGGGCAATGTCGATGGCGCGCACATTCCCATTTTTCTTCTCCAGGATGAGGATCGTCTCGAGGTACATTTCAGCGGATTCTTGTAGGTTCATGCGGTCGCTCTTCTTCCTTTAATAAGGCATTTCCTTAAATTTTAACACCAAAAACCTTGACAGAACAGTTAGGTTGGTCTAACATTTAAATTGTTAGGCTTACCTAACAATAAAATAGCAGTTGGACGAAGGCTTGTTCAGCGAAAGAGTAAGACCAGATGAAGACTTTGCGAGATGTTCGGATAGGGGAATCAGCCCGGGTGGTAAAAGTCCACGGACAGGGAAATATTCGTCGCCGGGTAATGGATATGGGCATCACCAAAAATGTCGAGATATTCGTGCGCAAAGTCGCACCGCTGGGCGACCCTATCGAGGTCAATTTGCGCGGTTATGAGCTGAGCCTGCGAAAGGACGATGCCGAAATCATCGAAGTAAACTGATCGTTTTCCTTCTATTAAAAATCCTATGTCGATCACCATCGCAGTTGCAGGTAACCCAAATTCCGGGAAGACCACGCTCTTCAATGCCCTCACGGGCTCTAACCAATACGTCGGTAACTGGCCCGGAGTGACGGTCGAGAAAAAAGAGGGCATTTTAATCGGACACCCGGAGGTGGTATTGGTGGACCTGCCGGGGATCTATTCACTCTCGACGAATTCCCTGGAAGAAGAATTAGCCAGAGATTACCTGCTCGAGTCCAATCCTGACGCAATCATCAATATCGTAGACGGCACGAACCTGGAACGGAATCTTTACCTGACGACGCAACTGGCGGAGTTGGGCATCCCAATGGTTCTGGCAGTAAACATGATGGACGAGGTCGAAAAAAGCGGGGCGAAGATTGACGGGGCGGCGCTCGGCAACGCTTTTGGTGTGCAGGTGGTGGAAATATCGGCACTACGCGAGACGCAGATCGATGAACTTGCCAGGATTGCCACGCAAGCAGCTCAGAAAAAAGGGCATTTCCTGCCATTGCACCGTTTCAGCGGCGGGGTGGAGCACGCCTTGGGGCATATCGAAGAAGTTGCCCTGCATCAGCAGCCAGAGCACAAACAGCGCTGGTATGCGGTCAAGCTTTTCGAACGCAACGAGCTGGTAGAAGCAG
>ENA-UPSM01003731-UPSM01003731.1-activated-sludge-metagenome-genome-assembly--contig:-NODE-3731-length-16733-cov-5.309090_pt1 | contig 16733 bp, 12 predicted proteins | sample MGYA00238181_ERZ773283 | MGnify/ENA primary metagenome ERZ773283 (study PRJEB29023, sample SAMN05720199) | activated sludge metagenome | isolation source: Anaerobic digester | place: Japan...
GATCCCGTCGATCTCCCATCGGGTTCCGCGGTGCGCGGGCCATTCCACCGGCGCCGAAGGTCCGCGGGCCAGCAGGGTCGCCTTGTGGTCCAGCACCAGGATCGCCTTGCACCCCGACAATTTCAGTCGTTGCAGCCAATGCCCGCGGCAGCGCACCGCCTCGGTGAAGCCCTGGATGGTGGTGTCGGCCGGGTCGTCGGGGGTGCAACCGAAGATCGCGGTGGCAGCCGGAGCGCCCAGCCCGATCGATCGCGCCATCTCCAGCAGCTCGGCGGCGTAGCTTCCTGCCAGAATCTGACCACGGTCCAGGTCTTCGGCCCAGGCGTACAGCGTGAGCACGGCCCAATCGGCCTTTTCCGGTCCGCCCGAAGGCACCACGCCCTTGCGACGGCGGGCCAGCACGCAGCGCTGGCAGGATTTGGCGTGGGATTCCAGTTCGGCCAGGCTCTGGAACACCGGGAAGGCCGCACGGCTCACCACGGGTTTGGGAGCGGCCGGTGCGACGGGTGCCGGTGCGGGTGCCTTGGCCACGGGAGCCTGGAACGAAGGCATCTGGAACGACGGCCCACTGGAAGCCGGTCTTTGCGGCGCGGCGGGGCGGGCCGGAGCCACAGGAGCCCGAGGCGCCTGCCGCTGCTGCGGTACCCCAAGATCCCCACCCGAATTCGGCCGACTTCTCCCCAACTCTCCCTCCCGAGTAGGTAAGGTTGGGCGTTGGGCTGAGCCTGTCGAAGCCGAGGGTTGGTTCCGGGAATCCGGCTTCCAGGGTTGGTCCAGGATCACGTCTTCGATCCCCAGCTCGCGCTGGAGCCGCACCCAGCGGGCGACGGGTTCGGGCAGGATGCTCACAAGGCCTCGATCGAGTTGAGGATGCGCGAGGCGAGTTCCGACTTGGCCATCCATTCGGCCGCCGGTTCCTGGCCCGCGGGACCGATCCAGGCCCAGGTGCGGTCCTTGCCGAATCCGCCGGTGGCGGGATCGCGCAACGGATCGTTGCATACCGCGAGGTCGGCGCCCTTGGCGGCCAGCTTCCTTGATCCGCGATCCAGGCCGGCGGTTTCCAGCGCGAACCCGACCACTTTCTGTCCGCCCGTGCGGGCGGCGCACAAGGCGGCCAGGATGTCGGGATTGGGGACCAGTTCCAACGTGCGCATTTGGCGCGACGCGGCGATCTTGCCTTCGGCCCTGGTCGCCGGACGGAAATCGGCCACCGCCGCCGCGCAGATCGCCACGTCGTGGTCGGGCCAGGCCTGCAGGGTCGCGTCGTGCATCTGCTGCGAGGTGCGCACATGCACCACCCGGGCGTCGGAGGCGATCTCGGCTTCGCTGGGGCCGGCCACGACGGTCACATGGTGTCCGCGCAGCAAGGCTTCCCGCGCGATGGCCGCGCCGGTGCGTCCCGAGCTCTGGTTGGTGAGCACGCGCACGTCGTCGATGGGTTCTTCCGTCCGGCCGGTGGTGACCAGGATCCGCAGGGGCCGTTCGGCCTTCTTCGCGAAGCAGGCGGCCAAGGCCGACAAAATTTGATCAGGGTCGGGGAGCCGTCCGGCGCCGGTCTCGCCGCAGGCCAGGTAGCCGTCGTCGGGCGACAGGATCTTGGCGCCGTCGCGGCGCAAGGTTTCCAGGTTGCGCACCGTGGCGGGAGCTTCCAGCATGCGCGTGTTCATGGACGGGCACAGCAGCTTGGGGCCCTGCACCGTGAGCCATGCCAACGCCACGGGGTCGTCGGCCATCCCGGCGGCGAACCGCGCCAGGGTGTTGGCCGTGGCCGGGGCCACCAGGTAGGCGTCGGCCCATTGGGCGGTATCGATATGCCTGGTGTACACCGAACCGTCGTCGCCAAAGACTTCCAGCGAAACGGGAAACCGGGTCAACGCGGAAAGCGCGGCTGGGGCCACCAACCGCGCTGAATTGTGTGTCAGAACGCACCGAACCTCGCAACCGGCCTTCTGGAGGCGTCGGACCAGATCGGGCGTCTTGTAGGCCGCGATGCCCCCGGTGATGCCAACAAGGACTTTGCGTCCCGACAATCCGGAGGTCAACGGGTCACTCCTCGACGGAGATCTTGACCTTGCCTTCGCGAAGGCGGTCCATGGCCACCGTCGTGGGCTTCACGCCCTTGAGGTCCAAGAATCCCAGACGCGCCTGCTCGTTGATGAAGCGGGCTTCCTGCGCGGCGACCACGACCGCCTCGAACGGCGACATGTTCTTCTTGTAGACTTCGTCCGGATCGTAGTGCAATTTCTCGGAAACCATGAAAGGCCTCTTCGGTTTCAATGAATCCTGGTATTCTGAAGACGCTCAAGTATACTAATCCGCGCTCGTCTTGAACGGCCTCGCGCATCCCAACCATGGGTTATTTTTCCGTCCCAGCCAATGCCCAACCCATCCAGCCTACCAGCCTCTCCACGGTCCACCGGACCTTCCTTCGTCTCTCGCCTGTGGGGGTGGACCAGGACCGGGCTCAAGATCCTCAAGGCGCTGTTTCTGGCCTACGCGGTGGCGTTTTCCGTGGTGGGCACGTTGTTGTTGGGCTACGCCGGCTACAAGGCCTGGAAGCTCTACGACTCGGTGGCGGGCCTCGCCGAGCGCTGGCCCGAAAAGACCGCGCTCATGGAACTGCGCGAACGGCAGTGGAGGGATTCCGGCATCGTGGTGGAATCGCGCTGGAAGCCGGTGCCCATGTCCATGATTTCCGAGAACCTGCGCAAGACCGTGCTGGTGGGCGAAGACGACAAGTTCTACACGCACAACGGATTCGACATGGACGCGATCCAGCACGCGATCCAGGAGGCCAAGGAAAAGGGCAAGGTCAAGAGGGGCGCCAGCACGATCACCCAGCAGCTGGCCAAGAACCTGTACTTGAGCCCAAAGAAAAGCTACAGCCGCAAGGCCAAGGAGGCGCTCTACACCCTGGCGCTGGAACATTTCCTGTCCAAGGAGCGCATCCTGGAACTGTATCTGAACGTGATCGAGTGGGGCAGAGGTGTCTACGGAGCCGAAGCCGCCGCGCAGACCTATTTCGGGGTTCCGGCATCGCAGCTGGATCTGGACCAATCGGCACGCTTGGCTGCGGTGCTTCCCAAGCCGCTCAAGGCGAGCCCGGTGGGGTCCAACCGGTTCATGTTGAACCGCAAGGCGATCATCCTGCAGAACCTGCGCCTGTTCAAGGGATTCGGACCGCCGTCGGATTCCGCCAAGGCCGAAGGATCCGAATCGGAAGACGAGGATTCCGATTCGCTCGAAGCGACCCAGGACACCATGTCCGCGCCCGCCGTACCAGATTCGCTGGGCACCCCGACCCAGGTTCCGGCCGACCCCGCCGCGCCAAAGGCCGACTCCGCCAAAGCCAACTGAAAACGAATGCGAGCCTCCCGCATTCGTGGAGACTCGCTGGTTCCCGGCCGCAAGCCAGGTGCGGCCCGGCACCCATGGATGCCCTCAGATCCTGGTCTTGAAGGCGGCGATCTCGGGCAGTTTCTGGCCGACCTTCACGCCGTTGGAGGCCATCCATCCCCGGTTGGTCTCCAGCGCGTAGGCGATGTCGGATGTGGCCGACGGATACCGTCGCAGCGATTCGGGCCGGACTCCCGGTTCGACCACCATGGTCTGGATGTCGCGCACCACGCCGTTTCCGTCCAGGTAGGCGATGTCCAAGTCCAGGTGGCAGTCGATCATCCAGAACGCGCGCTGGGCGGCGTCGGGGAACACGAACAGCATCCCCGCGTTCCAGTCCAGTTTTTGTCGGTTCGACAACCCCGCCGTGCGCAGCGAATCGTTGTCGGCGATCTCCACGAGCAGCCTGGCCTTGCCGACCTGGATCCAGACCGGATCCCGCTGCGCCTGCTTGGCGACCTTGGACGGCGGCGTCGCGACGGACTTGGCGCCGGTCTTCGCGAAGGTCGCGCCCGCCCAGGCGAGCGCGAACGCCAGACCGAGCGAGCTCCACCTCACGGCTTGTTCCCGCCGGTGATCTTGGTCCACAGGCGACCGATCAAGTTCTTGGAGGCTTCCTTGGGCGCCTGGCCCGACGATCGATTGTCCGATCCCCTGGAGCCTTCGGCGCCCTGTCCGCCCCGACCGCCGCGCCTGCGACGATTCCTGCCGCCGCCGGCCGAAGCGTCGTCGCCCCGGCGACCGCCGTTGGAATCGTCCCTGCGACCCGCACCGTCCTGCGAACGGGGTTTGTCGCCTCCTCCTCCGGAACGGCCCTTGCCCTGTTCCCTGGAGCCGCCCTGCTGGCGCGGCTGGGAGGCCTGCTGCGATCGCCTCTGCTGCTGGGGCGCCGGCTTCTTCTGCTGGCGCTGGGGCTGCGACGAGCCGCCCTTGGAGGTCCCTGGCGCCGCCACCGCGCGGCCGTCGGCGTCTTCGCAGGGAACGGCGCGGTCGATCCGCTTCTCGATGTCGCGCACGGCCTCGCCGTCTTCGCTGGTCACGAACGTCACGGCGCAGCCGGTGGCGCCCGCGCGCCCCGTGCGGCCGATGCGGTGCACGTAGGTGTCGGGGTCGGCGGGCACGTCGTAGTTCACCACCAGACGGATTTCGTCAATGTCAAGTCCGCGCGCGGCGATGTCGGAGGCCACCAGCACGGGGACCGACCCGTTGCGGAATCCTTCCAGCGCCTTGGTGCGGGCGCCCTGGCTCTTGTCGCCGTGGATCGCCAGCGATTTGATCCCGGCGCGGTCCAACTTGCGCACGACGCGGTCGGCGCCGTGCTTGGTGCGCGTGAACACCAGCACGCGTCCCTGCTGGTCTTCCAGAAGGCGCTCCAGCTGGTCCTGCTTGCCTTCGCGGTCCACCAGGATCAAGCGCTGGTCCACCGTTTCGGCGGCGGTGGCGGCCGGAGCCACCTGCACCGTCACCGGGTCGCGCAGGATGCCGCCCGACAATTCCTGGATTTCCGGAGGCATGGTCGCGGAAAAGAACAAGGTCTGGCGGTCCTTGGGGACCTTGGCGATGATCCGCTTGATGTCGGGCAAAAAGCCCATGTCCATCATGCGATCGGCTTCGTCCAAAACCAGGATCTCCACTTCGCCCAGCTTGGCGTACCCTTGGTTCACCAGGTCCAGCAATCGTCCGGGGCAGGCCACCAGGACATCCACCCCGCGGGCGAGTTCGTCTTCCTGCGGACGCTGGCCCACGCCGCCGAAGACCACGGCGGTGGAGATCTTCACGTGCCGTCCGTAGGCCTTGAAACTGTCGCTGATCTGGGCCGCCAGTTCGCGGGTGGGAGCCACCACCAGCACCCTGGGGTTGCGACGCCCCTTGTGCTGCGGAGGGTTCTGGGCCAGACGGTGCAGGATGGGCAGCGCGAACGCGGCGGTCTTGCCGGTTCCCGTCTGCGCGATCCCCAGCACGTCGCGCCCTTCGGCGACGGGAGGGATGGCGCGGGCCTGGATGGGAGTGGGGCGCTCGTAGCCTTCTTCCGTGATGGCCTGGAGGAGCGCTGGGTCCAGGTGGAGGTCTGCAAATCTCATGGGAATCCGTTTTCTTGTGCTTTGGCCTGTGGTGACGGGAAACGGCAAATCCTTTCCCGATCTAAGGCCGGTTTCAGGAAGCGTGCGCTTCCAGGAATCGTTCGACTTCGGCGTAGTAGGTCTCGATGGTGTCCGAGCGCCTCCACCCGTGGCCTTCTCCTTCGAAGACGCGGTAGTGGTGCGACGTTCCCGCCTGTTTCAGAGCTTCGACGATCGACTGAGCCTGTTCCAAAGGTACCACTTTGTCGTCCGAACCCTGGAAAATCGCCAAGGCGTCCCGGATGGCGCCCGCGTGGTGCACGGGCGATCGGTCGTGGTAGATCTGGGATTCCTGCGGCAGAAGCCCCACCAGGCGGTCCAGGTACCGGGCCTCGAACTTGTGGGTGGTGGCTTCCAGCTGAGCCAGATCCGTGACGCCGTAGTTGGAGATCCCCGCCCGGAACAGCCCCGGATGCTGGATCAAGGCGTTGAGCACCGTGAAGCCGCCCGCCGACCCCCCTTTGATCGCCAGACGTTTTCCGTCGGCGACCCCTTGGGCCACCATGGCCTTGGCGCCTTCCACGCAATCGAGCGTGTCCAGCTCGCCCCAGCGCCCGTTCAGGGCCAGGCGGTAGGCTTCGCCGTACCCGGTCGACCCCCGGTAGTTGACCTCCAGCACCGCCCATCCGCGATCGCAGAAGAAGCAGGTGTCGGCGGAAAACGACATCGTGCGCGCCGACGTGGGCCCGCCGTGGACGTTCACCAGCAAGGGCCATCCGGCAGCCGGCTTGGGCCCCGAAGGCTCGAACAGGATTCCGTGGACTTCGGTTCCGGCCACGTCCCACGAGACCGCGCGGCAGAGCGGGTATGCCTCGGGAGGCAGGTCTTCGCTCGTGCTTTGGGCCACGGTGGTCCATTCGCCGTCGCGCCACATCGCCACGCGGTCGCTCACCTGGGGAGACGATGCCACCACCAGGAACGCGTCGCCGGTCGGGGACGGCGCGATCTGGGAAAAGTGCGAATAGGGACCCGGGTCGATTTCCGTCGCGGTCCCGTCCAGACGCACCGACAGGATCCGTCCACGGCCCTTCACGAAGTCGATCACCCGGATTTCCGACGAGTCGCGCTTCCAGGCCAGGGCGCGTCCGCCCTGCACCCAGGCGGGAGGCAGCATCGCGTCGGAGGTTGCCAGGGTCAGGATGGCGTCGTCGGATTCGCGGCGCACCCGCAGCCGGTGGCGCTCGCCGTCGCTTTCGATCCAGGCCAGGTGCCTGCCGTCGGGAGACCAGGCCGGCTGGTACACCGCGCGTCCGGGACCTCCGGCCACCCGCGAAGGGTCGGCGAGGTCGGGACGGATTCCGTCGATGCGGCCCTCCATCAGGCGGGCGCCGTCCCAGGGCATGTCGGGGTTGTCCCATTCCACCCAGGCGATCCGGTTGGACGCCGGGTGCCAGGCGGGCTGCATGTAGAAGTCGGCCCCGCGCACGAGGTCGGTGGGCCAGCGGGCGCCGTCCAGGCGCACGTAGGCCAGGACGTCGATGTTGTCCAGGCTGTGCACGCACAGCAAGGCCTTGCCGTCGGGCGACACCGCGGGCGAAGCCACCGCCCCGAACCGCGGCATGGCCGGCGTCGCGCGAGCGCCGAGCTCCATGCGCAGGAGCGGTCCGCCGCGCTGGGAAAAGAAGATCCGGTTCCCGCTCACGCAGAAATCGCCGCCTCCGTAGCCCACGCCGGCGCGCACCGAATGGTCGGGGGTCAGCTCGCCGGGGCGGCGTCCCCCGCGCACGAGGGTGCTGCGGTCGGAACGCCCTTCCAGCCACACGGGATCCCCGTCTTCGGTCCAGGCGACGTCGTCCAGTCTCAAACGCAGGGAAAGCCGCGCCGGAGTCCACCAGCGCGCGATTCGCGTCATTCCTTGTCCTTCCAGTATTCCTCGATGTGCAGCGGGGCCGGATTCGCCTTGGTCCACTTGGCGTAGCCCAGCGGTTCCAGGATCTCGGAAATGTCCTTGACCATGCCGGGGCTTCCGCACAGGTACACGTCGGTCTTGGCGGGATCCAGCAGCACCCTGGCCTGTTCGGCCAGCAGGCGCCCCTGCTCCTGGAAATAGACCGTCAGGCGGCCGACCTGCCCCTTCCACAGGGGGTCCAGGTGCGGGCGCGAAATCGCCGGCAGGTAGACAAAATTCGGCAAGGCGTTGGCCAGCGCGCGGAACTCGGAATGGTGCCCCAGTTCGCTGCGGCGCGTGGCCCCGTGCAGGAGCACGAACCGCAGGTCGGGACGCACGGCGGCGTGCTGGCGGACCATGGCCAAAAACGGCGCGATCCCGGTGCCGGTGCCCACCATCACGATCGTGTGGGTGAGGGCGTTTTCCAGCGTGAAGTTGCCCGTGATCCGCTTGCCCACCTGGATCCGGTCGCCGGGTTCCAGGCTCCACACGCGAGGGGTCAGCGTGCCGCCGGGAACGTGCGCCACGAAGAACTGCAGGACCTCGGTCTCGAACCCGGCCGAGGCGATCGAATAGGCGCGCAGCACCATCTTGCCTTCCTGCGGAGGCCTGGCTTCTTCGATCACCGGCCCCGAACGCGGCACCGAGCTTTCCAGCCCGAGCGTCACATACTGTCCGGCCTGGTAGGGGGCGAACGGCTGGTCGGGCTGGATGTAGTAGGTCCTCAAGGAAGGACTGTAGTCGATGCGCGCCACCACGGTGGCGTTGTAGTTGGGAGAATCAGGTATGGCCATACAGGTTCGTATTTACAAATCCTGCCTGGAACGCGACGTGGTCGGCATGGTTCGGGCGCCACCCCTGGTGCCCCCAGGGGTCGCCGGCCCCCTTCGACTTCGCTCAGGGCGAGTGCGGGCTACCCTCTGGTCGGTGCTGCGCACCCGCGCCGGTCGGTGAGCGGAGTCGAACCGCGGCGCGGCCCTGCGGTCGGCTGGCGCGTGGATCGGCGGGTCGTGCCGTTTGTTGCAAGGGCGATTCGTGAATCGCCCCTACGATGATGGCACGGCACGACGCGGCTGTGCGGTCAATCGACTTGATCCTCGGGGTTTCGGACAAGGGCGTCCGGATGTCGGGGATGTATCTTGCGCTTCAACATCATGACTACCGAAGAACAGATCCTTCAGAATTTGCGGTCGGTCCAGGATCCCGACCTCCACAAGGACATCGTGACCCTGGGGTTCGTGCAGAACCTCAAGGTGTCGGGCGACGGCGCGGTCGATTTCGATCTCGTGCTCACCACGCCCGCGTGCCCCGTCAAGGACAAGTTGCGCGACCAGGCCGCCGCCGCCGCCAAGGCGGTGCCCGGCGTGAAGTCTGTGGACGTGCGGTTGTCGGCGCGCACGACCGCCCGTCCGGGGATGGACAAGGGACAGCTTCTGACCGGCGTGAAGAACGTGGTCGCGGTGGCTTCCGGCAAGGGCGGGGTGGGCAAGTCCACCGTGACGGCCAACCTGGCCGCCGCGCTCGTGAAGCAGGGCGCCACGGTGGGCATCCTGGACGCCGACATCTACGGCCCTTCGCAAGGCATGATGCTGGGCGTGAAGGACGATCCGGAAATGGATTCCGACAAGAAGGTGTACCCGCCCACCGCCCAGGGCGTGAAGGTCATTTCCATGTCCATGTTCACCGACGACGAGGCCCCGGTGGTCTGGCGCGGCCCCATGGTCAGCCAGATGGTCCAGAACTTCGTGCGGCAGGTGGAATGGGGCGAACTGGACTACCTGCTCATCGACATGCCTCCGGGGACCGGGGACATCCAGCTCACGCTCACGCAACAGACGCCCATCACCGGGGCGGTGATCGTGACCACGCCGCAGGACGTCGCCTTGCTGGACGTGAAGCGCGGCATCAAGATGTTCGACAAGGTTTCCGTGCCGGTCATCGGGATCATCGAGAACATGAGCGGATTCGTCTGCGACGGCTGCGGCAAGCGCCACGACATCTTCCGCAAGGACGGAGGCCTGCGTACCGCCCGCTCCATGGGACTGCCGCTCCTGGGAGCCGTGCCGCTAGAGCCTTCCGTCGCGCTTTGCGGCGACCAGGGCGAACCTGTGGTGTTCCGCGCGCCCGATTCCATTTCCGCCGCCATGTTCCGCGAGATCGCCGGGCGCGTGGCCTCGGAGCTTTCCGTGCTGCACGCCACCGATTCCGACATCCTGTCGGAATTCGACTACGTGTGGAACGAGCTTCCCGAAACCGAACTGGAGGTCTCCAAGTGAACCGCGCAGCACCCGTGGCCATCCACCGCTTCAAGGGCGGATTCTTCGGCGTCGACTGGTCCGACGGCAACCGCACGGCCCTGCCTTACCGCTGGCTGCGTGGCCAGTGTCCCTGCGCGCAGTGCGTCGATGAATGGACCGGCGAACGGCGGGTGGGCGAGAGCGAGGTGCCCTTCAACGTCGAGCCCGTGCGGGTGAAGTCGGTGGGGCGGTACGCCATCCAGATCGCCTGGAACGACAAGCACGATTCCGGCTTGTTCAGCTTCGAGTACCTGCGCGAATTGTCGGCGCGCTTCGCCAAGGGACCCAGGAACGGCGAGGCCGAACCCGCCTGCGGTTCCAAGGGCGGTTGCGTCTGAAACCCCGTCCCGGCGAGCGGATCGTGGCCTGGACGATTTCCGTCCTGGCCGTGCATCTGGCGCTGCGCGTCCTGGTGCTGGGGCGCCTCGACGCGTTCGGGCACGAGTTCGTCGGCAGGTTCCACTGGTACATCTTCCACGCCGCGAGCTTCGACGCGCGCTGGATCGTGCTGGGCTCGATCCCGTTCTGGGCGCATGCCAGATTCTGGGAATCGCGCGCGCCCCGCTGGGCCGCGACGGCCTTGTGGACGCTGGTGGGGCTGCACGGCGTACTGCTGATGGCCACGGTGGCCGACCACGAGCTGCAACGGTTCCTGGGAAGCCATCTCACGCCATCCGTCTTCGAGACCTACGGGAACCCGTCCGCGCTGCGCGAGCTTCCCAACTTCTTCGCCAACGACAAATCGGTACCCTACCTGCCCGGGATCCTGTTCTTCGGGGCGGCACCGGCGGCTTGGTTCCTGTGGGCGTTCCTGGAGCGCCGCAGGATCGTGGTCCGTCGGCCCGGGCGCTGGATCGTGGGCACCTTGGCGTTCACCGCCGCGGGCTGGATCTTCACCGAATTGGCGTGGGGTGGCGGCAACCGCGAGCGCAAACTGGCCCCCGTGTTGCAGGTCTGGTGGAAGGCCTTGCACGCCGGTGCCGACCAGGGGATTCCCGATTCCGTCTACCAGGATCTGTCCAGGAACTGGACCGATTCGTGGCTTCGCGAGGCCGGCTCCGACACGGCCTGGAGATTTCCAGACCCGTCGCGGCCGTTCTGGCGCGTTCCCGCGTCGGATTCCGGCATCGTCGCCGGTTCCCGTCGCACCAACATCGTGCTGATCGTCGTGGAATCCATGCGCGCGCTGGATGTCGGGGCGTTGGGACCGTGGGGCGCCACGGGCTCTTCCACGCCGTTCGTGGATTCCGTCTCCCGCGAAGGAAGGCTCTGGACCCGACACACGTGCCCTTCCATGCCCACCGTCCGCGCGCTCATGAGCATCCATCTGGGCGTCTGGGACCATCCCGACCGCACCATCGCCACCTCGTTCCCGGGTTTGGCGCACACGAGCCTGCCCGACATCCTGGGCGACCACGGCTGGACCACGCGGTTCTTCAGCTCCGCCGATCCCGCCTGGGACAACCAGACCCCGTGGCTGGGGCGCTGGTACCAGCGGTTCGACTATTCCCCGTCGCGCGAACGCGACGCAGACATGTTCGCGCACGCCTCGCGCTGGATGCGCGACAGTCTCGAGCGGGACGTTCCGTTTTTCGTCACCTTCATGACGAAGTCCAACCACTACCCGTTCGACCAGAACCGGGAATGGACCCGCGAGAAGGAGCTGCGCAAGCGTCTGGGCCTCAGCATGGCCTACACCGATTCGAGCATCGGGGCGTTCGTGAAGTCGCTGCGCGACGAACCGTGGTTTTCCAACACGGTGTTCGTGGTCACCGGCGACCACGGGTTCCCGCTGGGCGAACACGGACCGGGCAACATGGGCCACGGACTGTTCACGGAATCCGTCTGGCTACCCCTGGTGGCCTGGGGCGCGCATCCCGATCTCGCGCCGGGGGTATCCGGCACGCCGTCGTCGCACCTGGATATCGCGCCCACGCTCCTGCGTCTGGCGGGGGTTCGCGCCCCCAACCACTTCGCGGGCCACGACCTGCTGGACCCCTCGCGGTCGGATTCCGTCCTGGTGGTCCAGAGCCACTACGACGAGGTCGCGGGCACCCGAGGCGTCTGGAAGGCCCACGGCACGCTGGCCGGAACGCTCCGCGAAAAGGGCCCCCAGATGTTCCGGCTGGACGTGGACCCGCGCGAGGAACGCGATTCGGCGGCGGGACGCGAACCCCTGCGCGATTCCCTGGTGGCCGAGGCGCGCTCGCGGGTGCTCCTGTTGTCCGAATCCCTGCGGCGCAACACGCTGCAGCCGACGCTCGCCAAGCATTGAGCCGACGCTACATGCCCACGACCGACAGTTCGCCGCCGGAATAGCCCAGGTGCACGTTCCCGCCTTCGGCTTCGGGAACCAGGATCACGGTGGATCCTTCCACGACCACTTCCCGGTAGCCCTGGTCGCCGGGAAGCCGCACGGTCTGCACGTTGGCGAGCTTGCCGCCGCGGTTTGGCAGGTAGGCCAGATCCCACACCACGGAACCCGGCTTGTCGGTGCGAAGCAGCAGGACCGCGTCGTCGGATCCGTCCATGTTCAGGTCGCCGATCCCGACACCCCAAAGCACCCTGGCCGAATCGCGCAGGCTGGTGATCCCGGACCTGTCGCGGTACAGGCTGCCCGCGAACTTGAAGGACCGCCCCGCGGCCTCGAACGTGATGTCGGGAATCTGGCGCTCCACTTCGGGCGCGGTCAAAAACCGTCCAGGCGCCTTCTGGTGGATCACGACCTCCGCCTTGCCTCCCGGAGCCGACATCCTGGGTGCCGGCGGGGGCGTGGTCTGCGCGGGTTTCGGCGCCGACGATTTCGCCGGTTCGGCCGGCTTGGCGGGGGACCCGAACTTCTTGGTGGTGTCCACGTTCCCGCCGTACGATTTGCCCGAAGGATCGATCATGTTCTTCATCTTGTCGCAACCGGCGAACGCGACCACGGAAACGGCCAAGGCGCAGTGGAAATGGTTCATGCCCCTCATTCTAGTTCATGGACGACGATCACGCCCTGCCTTCGCGGGAATGGGGGGGATAGGTCGACCACTTTGGCGGATCATGGGTCCATGCAGCGGTGACGACGGCCGCTGCGGAACCGGAAGAAGGTTCGCCAGAGCTGGCCAAAAAAAAATAGTTGTGCATTTCTTGTCATTTTGGCTGGAACGGAGGAATCCACATAACTCCATGTTTTCCAAGGAGTTGCGACCTTGCAACAGGCAACGACGCTGTTGACTGGTTGTTTCACGACTGTTGATCGGCCTTGAAGCTTGTTTCCCTGCTCCTATTTTTGCATGCCGAAATTTGGTCGACTCCGCATCGGCCACTCACCTGCGGCAAGTCGACGCGTTCTTTCGACAGAGGATTCCTACCCATGAATGCATTCTCCGCGATTCCCAGTCGGCGCACGCCGTTCATGTGGTGCTCCATTGTCGCGACGTGCCTGTTCGCGGCTGGAACCGCCAGTTCGGCGATGCCGCAGATCCTGTTGCAACCGGCCGATCAGCAAGTGCATGCCGGAGATTCCGCGGTCTTCCAAATCGTTGCAGAAGATGTCGACACGCTGAAGTGGTTCGTGAACGACACCCTTCGCGCCACGCACCCCGGCGCGATCCAGAAGTTCGCGCTTTCTTCGGTTCAGCTTGCCCAGGACAAGAGCAAGGTCCATTGCCTGTTGGTCGCCGCCGACGGCTCGGTCAGGGTCAGCGACAAGGCCACTCTGAACGTGCTAAGGCCCAGTCGACAATTGCTGACCTTCAGCGGCGAGTTGTCGGATCGGTTCGGCAACCTGGTCGGCAAGGGTGGCGGCAGGACGATCGACATGGTCGTGGAAATCTTCCGGAAGATCGAAGGCGGGACACCCGAGTACGTCGAGGTCTTTTCCGTGGAGGAGGGCAGGGGGGTCCCCGTTCTGGATGGGCGATTCCTGGCCAGATTGGGAACAGGCCGCGCCACCACGGGCTCCTTGGATGCGGTGGTGCAACAGCAAAACACGCTCTATGTGCAATTCAGCATCGGGAAGCTTGATTCCCGTGAGACGCTTCTTCCGCGTTCTCCGTTGACGGCGGTACCGTATGCGATCTCCGGGGCTTCCGGTCAGATCCAAGGCGCGGGAACGCCGTCCGCACTCGGCATCGAGGCTCCCATCGGGACGCGATATCTCGACACGTCCACGTCCAAGATCTGGCTGCGTTCCTTCAAGAGCTGGGTTCTTGTTCCGTGATCGGGCGCGTCTTCTCGATGTTGGCGGCCTGTGCGGTCGCCTGCTCCGCCCAGATCGAGGTCAAGCTCAAAGCCGACCAACCGCAGGATCCCGTGTGGGCGCGGTTGACTGTTTCCGTCCGCAACATCGGGACGACCGCGATCCAGTCGCCCAGGGCCGCGTTCGATCTCGCGATTCCCGCCGGCAAGATCCCTACGGTCGAGACCTGGTACGTGGGAAGCGTGCGGATCAGCCTTGAAAAGCGCCTGGACAACGGGCAGTGGCGGTTGTGGTTCAACTACGACGCGAATCTGCCTGCCGGACAGGAATGGAATTCGGGCAGCGGTGCGCAGGTCGGCGTGCATCTATCCGATTGGTCCGCATGGCAGCCTTGGACTTCGCCATCGTTCGACGGGAACACCGGCAATTGGGCTGTCAACCAGAAGATCACGGTTTGGGACGCTTCCGGTCAACAGATCTGGGGTCCGCCACCGCCGCCACCGGTGTCCACGAAGGGGTTCTCGAGTCTGTTCGTGAAGATCACCGGAGCCGGAACCTGCAATGCGGTGGGAACCATCGTCCTGGCCGATGCCGACAGGCTGGATCTGCGTTGCATGAGGGCCCAGGCATCGCACCCCGCCCAGATCTGGGTCGACGGAATCCAGCGTCCCGGTGTGGACACCGCCACGCTCCTGCAGGATGGGAAGGATCATCGCGTGGAGGTGCGATTCGTTCCTCGCGACGTTCTTTGGAGCAACTTGACCGTTACCGGTCCTGGGAGTGGGGAGCCATCTGGGACCAGACCATTGTATCGGGGTGATTCCCTCTGGATGGTCGGTGCGGCCGATGCCAACGCCAAGCTTCTGCGGTTGCAGATCGATGGCGTGCAGCGCACACCTGCATTGCGGACGTTGTTGCCGAACGTGCAAGCGCCGGTTTCCGCCACCATGGAGTTCGTCGCGGTCCAGCCTTGGACCAATGTCCAGGTCACGGCCATGCGCGAGCCTTCCACGGATTCGTTGTATTCCCGAATCCGGATCCAGGTGAAGAACACCGGATCGCGCAGCTTGGCCACCGGGTGGACGGTTCGGCTCCCGTTCCGTGTTCCCCAGTACCTCACGCCTTCGCTGAGCCTGTTCGATGTTCCATCGGCGAACGCATCCATATCGGCTTTGGGCGATGGTTGGTGGCAACTGACGATCACCGCCACGAACGCCTTGCCTCCTGGGGGTATCGGAGGAGATGGAAGAGGATGGTACCTCGCCTTGCGTTACCAAGGCCAGGATATCAAATGGGATCGGACCGGGGATGTTGCGATTCCCACCGCAACGGTCATGACGGCAGCACCCTACATCCGCGTGTTCGGAAACGATGGCAACCCGGTCGCGGGCAAGGATTGGCTCATGGCCTCGCGTCGCGACGATCGCCCGAACCTCGAGGTCAAGTGGATGGACGAGGGAATGTCGGGGAATATCGTCCGACCTCGGATCCTGCTCAAGAACAACGGGCCCGGCGCATTGTCCGACTTCTACTACGACTATTTCTTTTGCACGGAAAACGGCAAGCAGCCTGTCCTTGATCCGTACTACCAGGTGGCTCCTCGGATCACGCTCGAGGCCTTGGGCGGATTCTGCTACAAGGTCAGGTACGACTTCATTGGCGTGACCGTCGCCCCTGGCAATTCGATCCCCAACAACACAGGCAATGTGGTGGGTGTCCATTTCTCGGATTGGACTTCCTGGGATCGTTCCAACGACTGGTCCCATATTGGGACCGCGCAGACCTTGTTGCCGAACGATCGCATTCCCGTCTACGACCGATGGGGCAACAGGCTGACCGGGACCGCGTGGACGGATCCCGATCAACCCGGCGATCGGGATGGCGACAGTTCCACGGTGGACGGGGATCTGGAGGTCGTTTTCGTTCCGCCCATGATCGTGACCCAACCCGAGGATGTCCGCGTGGACGAAGACGGGACGGCCACCTTCGAGATCAGGGCGACGGGCGACGGCCAGTTGCAGTACCAATGGCGACGCAACGGCCAGGACATTCCCGGCGCGACAGGAACCGTCTACCGCATCGATCGCGCCAGATCCGAAATGGATGGGGACCAGTACGTGTGCCTCGTGAAATCGGGGGCAAACTGGGTGCTCTCTCGCCAAGCTTCGTTGCGCGTGAACAAGCGGCCACAGGATCTCGCGATCGCGATCCACCCCCAGGACGACACCGTGACCTTCGGATCCCAGGCCCGATTCGAAGTCTACGCGACCGGCGTCGATCCCTTGAGCTACCAGTGGTACAAAGGTGGCCGTCCGTTGGCCGGTCAGAAGAGTTCGATCCTCTCGATCCTCGTGGCGTCCGCCAGGGACACCTTGGATCCGGTGTGGGCTCGTGTCCGCGACGCCGAGGGTCGCTCCCTGGATAGTCGCACCGCGCATGTGCGTGCCAAAGCATCCACCCAAGCGATCGGACGCATGGTGATCAAGGGCTTCTTTGCCGACAATCGCGACATGGCTCCGAACGACACTTCGGTGGACATCGCCGTGCGATTGTACCGTACCGCCAAAGGGGGCGAACCGGTGTGGACCGAAGAACACTGGGATCTGCCGCTGATCGAAGGTGGTTGGAGCGTGGAACTCGGAAGGACGCGCGCCCTGGAAGGTCTGCTCAAGACCGTCGCCACGCATCCAACCCTGTACCTGGAAGTCGTACTTGAAGGTGGCATGCCAAGAACCTTTGCGCCCAGGATTCTTCTGAGTTCGGTTCCCTATTCCTTGCAATCCGGTGTCCAACTTGTGCTCGGCATGGGAATACCGTCGGGTACCGCTCACGATGTGGGAACGCTTTAT
>ENA-UPSM01003738-UPSM01003738.1-activated-sludge-metagenome-genome-assembly--contig:-NODE-3738-length-16718-cov-5.095961_pt1 | contig 16718 bp, 8 predicted proteins | sample MGYA00238181_ERZ773283 | MGnify/ENA primary metagenome ERZ773283 (study PRJEB29023, sample SAMN05720199) | activated sludge metagenome | isolation source: Anaerobic digester | place: Japan...
CTGAAACCTCAGATGATAGCGGCCGCGGAAGATGACCGCCGAGGGCGGCGGTCCCACACGGTCCCACAACGAGAAAGGCCCCCGTATTCGCCTGTTGCGTTCTACCCGCGTGCGTGAGTTGCAGACCGCCGCGAAAAGTGACTCCGTACAAGAAGCCGGCTACTACTGGAGCATGAGCTTGAGTGCCTCCGCGAACTCGATGTGCTCTTTGCCAGCAAGCAGATGGTCGCCCCCGGGGATCTCTATCAGCCGGGAAGATTCCAAGGCAGTATGAACGGACCGATTGACCGCCATCGGCACGATGGGATCGTCACTGCCGTGCAGCATGACGAGGTGTGGCCATGAGAGGTGCGTCATGCTTGCGGGGTCTTCCGCACGCCAATCATCGCCGAACCCCGTCACGAGGTCCGCGTGGGGCCATGAGGCCTCCCAATCCGCGAAACTCAGCGGCGCACTGACGGCCACCACGGCTTCGATGCCGGGATTGTCCAGGGCGTACTTGACGGCCAACGCGCCTCCAGCGGAGTATCCGTACAGGTACACGGGGCCGCTTACAGCGGGCAGTTCTTCGCCGAGAGCAAAATCGACGGCCTGCTGGATATCGTAACGAGCTTGCGGCCAACAGGGCGCCTCGCGCGTGCCCAACGAGTAATCGATGTTCAGACAAGTGATGCCCGTACGGTTGACAAACCCTTTGACTTTCTCCTCGATATCCTTGCGGCTCCCGCTGGACCATCCCCCGCCGTGGATCCAAATCACCACGGGGCTGTTTGAGTTGATTGGGTAGTCATAGGGGTGAGGGAAGACGATGTCCGCCACTTGCCAGGGATGGGGACCATACTGAACTTCGCGCGTGGATACGTCCAGCAGAAATGCATCCTCAGACTCTGGCGGCTGGACAGGGTTGCCCCCTGAACCCGCCAGCCACACTATTGCCCCTATCCCCCCGGCAACGACGGATAGGGAAATAGCGACATAGAGAATTCGACGCATTTATAGCCACCTACCATCTCCTTTTTATCATACTCCCGCGATTATTTCAAGGTGCGATTCAACCGGGCAAATACGGGGATTGACCGGGTTCGTGGACCTTCAGCAACGGGCCGGGGCTTACTCCTTCAGGGCCAAACACGCGTCGACGATGCGTTGGCGGGCATCCTGCAGGGCTTGGGTGGCCTCCTCATACGCTGGTACGCTGTCAGGACTCAGGCGAAGCCGTCTGCCCGTTGCGCGGAGGGTCTCCTCCATCGACGGCGGCATTTCGTCCAGGAGCTTCTTGAAACCGGCGAGAGCGCCCTCCGCCACGCCGCGCGCTTCGGCATCACGAATCGCCCCACGGAGGAGATAGAGATACTCGTAGTCTTCGATGCCTTCACGCGTAGCCTCCCACCGCCTGCTGGTGACGACCCCGTGGGGGCTGTCGTAGGCCGTAGCGTAGAAGTTGCCGGTGGTATTGGGACCGTCCCAGCGGTCGGCGTCGCCGTGATGGGCAAAAACCCACCATCCTGCGCCCGTGAACCCCTGGTTCCACGCGTACCAGATCCACCGGCGGTAGTGGCTGAGGGTGGAGAGGGTTTTCGCGCGGCCGGGGGCGTCGTAGTACCAGATTTCCGTGGCGTGTTCGCGCGCCACGGGAAGCATCTCTGATCCCAGCCGGCTGAGAAGTTCCGAGGATGGGCACCAGATGTCGATAAGCCCCTTGTACATCTCGACGCTTTCCATAGTGGTCCCGCTGGTGGGATCGGCGTATATCAAGACGTCAGGATTGGCTTCTCGGATGAGCTTCGCCACCTCGACGAGGTTGATCGTGGTTTCGGCATAGGGCGCCGATGGCTCGTCATAGGGATATAGCGCCCAGAGCTTGGGATCGACGCCCAGCTCGGCCATGTGGGACGCCCAGGCGCGAACGTAAGCCGCGAACGCCTTGCGCCACGGTTCAGACAAGAACGGCGCACCCTGGAGGTGGCCCTGCGGCGACACAAACAGCAGGAACCCGTGGGGCGACAACCGCGCGACCGATTCGTCGTGGGCCGTGAAATCCAGGGGACCGGTCAGGTTGCCGTCTTTGTCGCACTGGGCCTGCGGACACGTGCCGAAGAAGACTGTGGCGCCGTGCTCGACCAGGGCGGAGAGCACTTCGGGCCGGTCGGTCCCAAGCGGGCCGCCGTCATACGCCCACATGCAGAACCGCAGGGGCCGCGGACGGGGGAGCGCCAGATCGTGCACCGTGAGTTCCAGGGGGAGCAGGAGCTCCGTCGGGTCGGGTTCGATGCTCTTGAGCCGCACCTGGGCAGCATACTTGCCCGCCGCAAGACCCTTCGCGTTAACGGTTATCCAGAGCTGCTGGGATTCAAAAGGCGCGATGTTGACGATGGACGCCTGGTCAAGAAGGGGCAGCGCGTCCGCCACCATGGCTCTCTGATATTCAGGCACCATGACGGCCCGTCTGAGTTCGACGCAGGCCGCTGCCGGCAAGGGCACGAAGCCCTCGGGCGCCGGCTGGTTTGACAACAGGACCCGGACGTCCAGGCTCCGTTCGCAAACGTTCGTGAGATTCAGCGCCAGAGACTCGTATTCCCCGATGCACAACGAGGCTTCGAGTTTCTCCGTACGGTCTTCTGCCGTTGGCAGAGACTCACCGGGATCGAAATACGCCCACGGACAGAATTCCCACGCAAAAAAGCTGCCCGAAGGCGCAAGCGCGCTGGATGCGGCAGCCAGAGCGCGCAAGCGGTCTGCGCTGGTTCGGAGGGAAGTGAGCAACGCGGTCCGCCGGGCGGGCTCTTCGTCCGCCAACTGCGCGAGAAGGCCCCTGTTCACCGCGAGTTCCCTGCTCAGGGCGTCGGCGCATCGCGGATTCGATGCCCGCCAGGACTCGAGGCAGCGCTGGGTTTCCGCGAACACCACCTCGTCAAGGTAGCGCTGATCGGACGGGAAGCCTCCGAACTCGAGCGTCATTGCGGCAGGTTCGTAGGCCACCCGCGCGCCGGCGTCCACGAGTCGTGTCTTCAACTCGTACGTTCCCGCGTCATGCGCTTCGAAGGCCACGGCGACACGCTCCTCGGCGGCGAACACGTGGCGCGCAAACCGGCGTGCTGTTCCGTCGGGATAGGCCATTTCCACCAGGAGCGTGTGCCGGCGCCGGTCCGGGTTGCTGACGTCGAACCGGAACGTATTGGCCCCGGTCAGCAGGACAGGGTTGTCCACCACTGAGGCCCGCTCTTCTTGTTTCTCGGACAACGCGGGCGCGGGAAGCACGGGATAGGCTCTTGCCTGCGGGGGGCGGCCGGAACGGGCGCGATTTCCAGCAAACGTGGCCGCATTGCGCCCGTCGCAGGTGTAGGGAACTCCCAAGTCGACCCACATAAGCATGCCTTCCCCGGACATCTCGCCGGGGTCGGAAACCGCGAGATCGAGCTTCCCGTCGCCGTCGAGGTCGCCCGCCAGCGGCGCGGCCGTGGCCTTGCAGCCGGTATCGGCCTTGAGGAGCAACGTGCCATCGGCGTCAAGAAGCAGGGCGTTGCCTTGGACTGACGGCATCACGATCTCGAGCTGGGGATCGCCGTCAAGGTCGGCAAACGTGGGCGCGGCATAGAACCCACTGTCGCCGAACTGTTGGGTCCACAAGAAACCCTCTTTTCCGTAGCACCAGAGCCCGCCCCCTTTGTTGCCGAAGACCACCTCGTCAAGCCCGTCACCGTTCACGTCGCCCGCGGCAATGCAGTTGTTTACATGAAGATAGACGTTTTTCTCGAGTGCGACGGACGCCTTTTCGAGGTCTATCGCGTAGAAATGGTGCAGACCTCCCCCGATGTACAGCTCGGGAACCGCATTGCCGTCAACATCGGCGAGGATCGGCGTGCTGTTGGGGAAGAGGTCATCTTGAAAGTACAGATCCCATAACCACTCGCCCCGTGCCGTGAGGGCATAGATATGGCTATCGTGCGACGTAACGATGATCTCGGCGCCCGGCGCATCGTAGATGTCCGCGACCAGAGCCGGCCCCATGCGGCTTCCGTCGCCCGTGAACTGCCAACGCAGCCTCCCCCTGTAGTCAACGCACGAGAGGGTGCCGCCCGCGTCACCCACGAGCACCTCGGAGCGGCCGTCGCCGTCCAAATCGGCAATCGCCGGACATGAATCCGCCATGATACGGTCCGGTACGGACGTCTTCCAGAGCAAGGCGCCGTCGGCGCGCAGGGCAACGAGGGTTCCGACGCTGTCGCCGGCTACGATGTCCTCGGCGCCGTCGCCGTCGACATCGGCTACCGCGGGAGCGGCGGTTACGGGCGGAGTCAAGGGATACGTCCACAGCCGCTTGCCATCCAAGGAGAAGCACACGACGCCCGTGTTCCCCGCACAGGCGACAAGAGCGGACACGGGGCCGGCATCGCCGTCCCGGAGAGCATTCGGCGCACTGAAGCCCATTACTCCGGGCTCGCGCCAGACCACGTCGTAGATATACCTGTCCGGCTCGCCGGAACGGGCGGCCGCGGCCGCCAGACCCATAGCGGCCATTACCATCGTTGCGCGCAACATGTGTCTCATTCCAAGACCCTCGATTAACTTCCTCTTGCAGTCCGGCAACATCATAGCGTGAACCTCGGGTGCGTTTATATTGGCGCCGTGACGGGGCGCCCGTTGCCACGGGTCGATTGAAACACCGGATCCGCGCGGGCGGTGAAGACGGTCCGGGCTCGCGGCAAGAGCCTCTCCCCGCAGGGCCGCCGTTCAGGGACGTACTTCCAGGATTCCGAAGCGATCGGCCCCGGGCGAGCTGCCCTCGAACAGGTACGGCTCTGACCCTCGTACCCGGCTGTATCGGGCCACGAGCCGCTCGACGGCCGGACGCGCGTCTTTCTTCGCGAGAATGGCCACCGTGCCGCCCGCGCCGCCGCCCGTGATTTTTGCGCCATAGACGCCGTTTTCCGGCCCTTCCTGACGCGCTAAGGCCACAATCCGGTCGGTGGCTTCACTGGCCAGGCCGCATTCCGTGTACGCATAGTGCGACTGGCACATCAGGTCGCCGAGAAGCCGAAACGCGCGTTCCGTCGTTGCCCCGCGAGCGAGTTCGGCGAACAGTTGCACGCGTTGGTTCTCTTCCACCGCGTAACGCGTGTTAGCGCGGATGCGGTATGTGTACTCGGGGAGACATCGCGTGAAGGGGTCGACGTGTTCCCCCGCCGTGCCGAGATACTCCTCCCCTGTCATTGTTTCAGGCAAGCGGTGCTCGTATTGCTCGTGGAACAGCGCCCGCGGCAGGTTGGCGAGATAGCCGTTCCAGCGCGGCTCGGTGTATCGGGGAATCTCCTGCGAATCGTCCCGGACAACGTCGAGTCCTTCGAGATCGCAGATGAGCTTGTATCCCATGAACGCCGCGGCGCGGGCGGCCTCGTACTCGATTCCACTGACTTCGTGGCTCGCGCCGGAGTCGATAGCCCAGCATTCCAGGCTGGCCGGCAAGCGAACAAGAGGCTCGGCGTTGCATGGCTGGCACACGAGCGGCAGGACACATCCCTCATCGCCCAAAACCGCCGTGATCTGGTCCATCACGCCGCAGGCCGACTCCGCGATCACGTTCTCTACCCACTGGCAGGCCAGCGCCAGGCCTACCCCAGTCAGATCGATGCCGTATGCGGCGCAGGCAGCCTTCATAACAGCCACCTCGACGGCCGCGGACGAGCTGACACCTTTGTTCAACGGCACGTTGGACTCGATGTAGACCGTCATGCCGCGGTCCGTGATGCGCTCCGCGTATTTCTTAAGCAGGTAGTGGAAGTTACCCAATACGTAGGCGGTCCAACGAATATCCGGGGAAGCGTTGACGTATTTGCGCACGGCCTGTTCATCAACGAGCAGATTCAAGGCGCACCGCACGTTCTCCTTCCAACCCATCTGCGCAGCGGTCTGGTTGCGAAGAACAATCTGACCGTCTTCCCGGACTTGCGTGGCCGCCCACGTGGCTTCCCGAATGGTCATCTCAAAGACCAGGCCGCCGGTGTAATCATCGTTGCCGCCCATCAGGTCGAGGCGTCCCGGCGAGCGGGCCACGAAGACCGGGGCGCTGGCGTTAAACAGGCCGCCCTCCCTGGTCAGGATCGCTACTGTATCTTGGAACGATGCCACGGGATGCCTCCTCTACCAGAGAATGGCATAGATGATGGTAAACGTGAGCACCATCAGGCCCCACCACAACACGACGCTCTGGTACCAGTGCGGTTTTGTGGCCGCCGTGGCCGCGGGAAGGCGCAGCATGGACGGCGTCCACAACATGCCCAGCGTCTTTTCAGCGGGCGGGGCAGCGGTCACCAGGCTGAGGACGATCATCAGGGCCACGCAGATCAGAACAACAAACAGGCCCAAAACGAAGATGTTCTCAATGGGGCCCGGGAGAAACGGGTAGAACTTCTGCACATACGGCACGGCGCACAGGGGAAATGACAGCGCCATCGTGATTGTGGCGGCCGTGTTGTTGGCCCGTTTCCACAGGACGCCTACCACGAAGACCGCCACCGTTGGCCCGGCAAGCAATACCCAGACCTCCTGACAATACGCGAAGATTTGGTCCCACTTGCCCACAAGAGGCACGCAAACCACGCCGACAAGAAGCGTGACCGCTCCGCACCAGCGCCCCACCCTGATCAACTCCTTGTCCGGCGCGTTCTTGCGGTACAGCCGCTGGTAGATATCGAGCGAGAATATCGTTGCGGTCGAGTTCACCAGAGAAGAGATGGTGGACATGATCGCGCTGACCAGAGCAGCCAGAATCAAGCCTTGAATCGCGGGGGGCAGCAGCGTGGTTACAAGATAGGGATATGCCTGGTTCGTGTCCTCCAGGTTTGGATTGATGGCGTATGCAATAAGGCCCGGGAAGGACACGCTCAATCCAAGCAAGATCCCCAGAAAACCACAGAAGATCATGCCCATCTTGGCGTGCCACTCGTCTTTTGCCGCCAGGCACCGCTGGTTGATGTATTGATTGGTGCAGAAGTACCAGACGTTCGTGCTGAGGGCGAGGGCAAGCATCGCGGTCCACGGAAGTTTCGGGTGATCGGCGGGAAGGATCAGGTGGGCGCGGTCGCCTGTCGAGCAGATGGCGTCCCAACCGACCTTGTGCAGCCCCACGAAGAAGATGACGAGTCCGCCGATCAGCAACAAGACGCACTGAAAAACGTCGGTCCACACAACGCTCGAGAGGCCGCCATAGATGGTGTACGCGCCGGTCAATACGGCGAGGAGTACGGCCGACCAGAAGATGGGCGTGCGAAAGATGTAGTTCAGGGCGAGGCCGCCCCCATACAAGACGAGGGAGAGGTTGACGATGGCATAGCTGAGCACGGTCAGCCATGCGAATATGCTCCTTGGCGCGACGCCGTAGCGGCGCTCGAGGAACTCAGGCATTGTCGCGATGCGCCCGCGGATATAGAAGGGCGTGAATATCCAGATAAGCACGGACAAGGCGATGAAGTTGAGCCATTCCCAGTTGGCTACCGCCATGCCGTAGCTGTAGGCGAATCCGACCTCTCCGATGAATTGCTCGGTGCTGATGCTGCTGGCGACCATTGACAGCCCGATGGCATACCAGGGAACGTGAAACCCCGCCAGAAAATACTCGCGCGTCGTTGCTCTCTCGCGCCGGGCCACCCAGAACCCGATTGCAGCAACAATTATCAGGTATACAATCAAGATGACAGCGTCGAGCAATCCCAATCGCATCGTGTTTGCCCTTCCCGGTTGCGTACATTACCCGCGGAACAACGCTTTAATGCTGTCCACAAGGTAGCACAAGGCTTCAGGCGTCTGGCGGGGGTTGATGGGCAGCGTGACAAGGTTCTCCCCCACTCTCTCGGCATTCGGGAACTGGCCCCGCCGGTACCCGCGCTTCTGAAACGCCGTCGTCCAGTGCAGCGGAATATAGTGCGTGCCCACTTTTACGCCCCGCTCGTAAAGCATGGCATGGACGAAGTCTTCTTTGGTCATGCCGAAAGTGTCGGGCTCGAGCAGCACCGGGTACAAATGAAACACGTGCGTGCGCCCCGGCGCAATCACGGGAAGCACGACGCCGGGAACGTCTCTAAGGGCTTCCGTAAGATACGCGGCGTTGTCGATTCGGCGCTGGTTCAGCAAGTCGAGTTTCTTGAGTTGCTCGATGCCGACCGCCGCCTGAATGTCGGTCATCCGGAAGTTGTACCCCGTGTCGTCGAAATCCTGCCACCAGAAACGCTTGCCCTGGGGAAACTTCGTTTCATCGAGGCTGCAGTACTTCGTGCTCTTGCCGTATACCCGCGTGCAGTGGGACCGGTAGAGGGCGATGCGCTCGTAGAGTTCCGGATCGTTGGTCACGATCATCCCGCCCTCGCCCAGGGTGGACATGTTCTTCTGCTCGTGGAAACTGAAACAGCCGGTTGTTCCCATTGAACCCGCCTTACGTCCTTTGTACTCGCCGCCTACGGCGTGGCAAGCGTCTTCGACCACGGCCAGGCCGTGCGATTGCGCGATGGCGAGAATAGGGTCCATGTCGCAGCATTGTCCATACAAGTGGACCGGGATAACCGCTTTTGTCTCCGGCCTGATGGCCGCTTCGAGCTGGCGGGGATCCAGGTTGTAGGTGCTCGGGTCGATATCCACAAAGTCCACGTCCGCGCCGAGAGTGGCAGGCGCGGCAGCGGTGGCGATCCACGTCATTGGCGTTGTGATCACGCGGTCGCCCGGTTTGATGCCGAGCCCCACCATGGACATGAACAGCGCGGCGGTGCCGTTGCTGACGCAACGCGCGTACTTGCTACGGGTGTACGCGGCAAACGCTTCCTCGAACCGGATACATGCGTCGCCGCTGGTCGGGGCGTTCTGGCGCAACACTTCGAGCACGGCAGCCTGCTCCTCGGGACCGTACTCGCTGCCGAACTTGATCACGAGGTCGTGTTTAATCTTAGGACTACTCATTGCTCTGCGCCTCCTTCGCTTCGAGTACGAGGTTCAATCCATCCATAAGGGTCCTCATCGGAGTTTCAAGCAGGCTTCGGGCCCTGGTGTTGTCAAGGGATGCATCGTTCGGCCTGGGGGCGCGGCCCGCCATGGCGTTCGAATCGCATGCACGCACAAGGTCCCGGGAATAGCCCAGCCGTTCCGCGATTTGGCACGCCATGTCGTACCGGTTCAATCGCGTATTGCCCGCCAGATGCATGACCCCCGCGAAATCGCTGCGCGCAAGCTCAAGAAACGCCGCCCCAAGAGTGATGACATCCACAGGGGTCCGGACCTCATTAGCGGGGAACGTCACCGGCTTGTGGGCTTCCAGCGCAGACACCATCTTGGCCAGGAACGAGTTTCCAGAACCCAGCACGGGCAGCCCCATCACCAGGGACAATCGTGCGACCACGCTGTTGGGAACCAATTCACGCACAAGGGACTCAGCGCGAATCTTGGTGCTCGCGTAGAAATTGACCGCGCGGGGCGCGTCGTCCTCTGCGTACATCCCCTTTGTTCCGTCAAAAACCGTGTCGGTCGAGCAGAAAATCAACTTAGTCCCGCGGCTGGCGCACAGGCGTGCCAGCGCGCGCGTCACGCCCACATTGACGCGTTCCGCCTCTTCTTGGTGCGCCTCGCAATAATCGATGTCCGCAAGAGCCGCGGTGTGGATGACCGCGTCCGGATTGACTTGTTCGAAAATGGCGTCGAGCGCCGCTTCGTCACAGAGGTCGAGTTGCCGGCACCGGAATCCGGGCCGTTCCTGAGGCGGCTCGATAAGGGAAAGCGCCTCGACGTCCCAATTCCCGCGCGCCTGCCAGACCACGCTGCCCGCCACAAAACCCCCGTACCCCGTAACCATGAGTCTTCGCGCCATGGATGAATTGTCCCCCCGCGTTTCAGGCTCGAGTGTAATGAGTCATACCGTTGACATCCCGATTTGTGAGCGCGGGAGGCGCGGACAGACGCATCTCTGCGTTGCTTCGCTCATGTCAGTCCCCGTTTTCCTATGAAAATTCCTGGACTTTGTTATGGTGCGGGCTTCCCTGCCTGCTTTCTAATCCAATCAGCATACGCTAATTTGACTACGATTCACTACACTCCCGGCAGCGAACGCACCATGATTGATTGTGCGCGTTTCTGCGCGTTATACTAACAATCCAGGTCAGGCCCCATCAAGCTCTTTTCGGGGAAAGCGCCCTTGCGAGGGCTCGAGCGCGGGCCTGGGGACCGGCGCCAACACAAAGCACGACGGATGGAGTAGCGGGAGCATGTCCGCCGACACAGGCAAGATGAACGTCCGCCACGACCGGATCGTGGAGTACGTCGCTTCCAGGGGAGAGACTCCTGCCGGGGAACTCGCTTCGCGTTTGGGAGTAAGCCTGGCAACGGTTCGCCGTGACCTTGCGCTGCTCGAACGGGCCGGCCGGCTGGTGCGCACCCACGGGGGCGCGCTGTTATCCAAGGCGGGTGTGGTCGAGTTCGCGTTTGCGGAACGAAGCGAACGATTCTCGGCGGAAAAGCGCGCAATTGCCCGGAAGGTGGCCTCCATGGTCCCGCCGGGCGCCACGCTGGCCCTCGACAGCGGCACCACCACGACGGAAGTGGCAAAGGCGCTCGCAGGCACCAAGGGACTGACCGTGCTGACCTCCTCCCTTGCCATTGCATCGGTACTGTACGCGCGCGATGACGTCGACATGGTCCTGCTCGGCGGCGCCTCGCGCAAGGGCAGTCCCGACCTTACCGGATGGCTGACGGAAGAGAATCTGAAACGGTTTCATGTCGACTACGCCATCGTGGGGGCGGACGGAGTCACACGGGACGGCGCCTATACGCGCGCGCTCGATCTTGCCCGGATTTGCCAGGCGGTGTTGGCGGCGGGTAGAACATCGATCCTCGTTGTGGACCACAGCAAGATCGGCACCCCGTCCTTTTCCCGGTATGCCACTCTGAAAGAGTTCGACTGTTTGGTTACGGATACGGGTGTGCCCGCGGCCGCGCGGCGCTGGCTGAACCGCGCAGGAAACCAGGTGCTCTATGTGCGGCCGTGACAACCGTGGGCGGCGCTGGACTTCCGGGGCATCTTAGCCGCGTCATGTGTCATAAGGAGAGCGAGTATGAAAGGCTGTGAGATTCGATCCGTGCGCGTTCTTGGGGCCACGCTGTTCGCCGCACTCCTGGCGGTTGTTCCGCCGTGCCGTGCGGCCGAGGACGCCGCCGCGGCCTTGCCGGCCAGGATAGGCTTCCATGATGCGGTCCACGACGAAGCCGGCCGGCTTCTTCCCTGGACCTCCTGGGACGATGTCCTGACGCGGGAGGTCGAGTGGTATCTCCGCTGCCCGGATGGAGAAAAAGGCTATCCCGTCTACTTCCATACCACGTTCATGAACGGCTCGTACCAGGCCTACCGCACGGATTTCATTCCGGCCACGCAGGCGGGCATGGGGATCCTTTCGTACGTCAAGTATTGGCGCTATACCGGCAAAGCGGATCGGCGGGTCATGCGGCAGGCAGCGCGAATGGGAGACTTTCTTGCCGAGCACTGTCTGACCCCGGACGAAGGCGCCTATCCCCGGTTCCCCCGCTCGACGGGCGTCTTTTCGCATCTTCCCATCGATAGCAGCGCACAAGGAGACGCCAAATTCGGACCCAACATCATCGAACCTGATAAAGGCGGCATCGCCGGGTATGCGTTCTTGACGTTGTACCATGAGCAATGCGGCCCGGAATTCCTGGACTTGGCCGCTCACGTCGCTGACGTGCTGGTGCAGAACATGCGGGATGGCGACGCCGCCCGCGCGCCATGGCCGTTTCGCGTAGATGCCGTCACAGGCGAGTACTGGGGGGAACGCAACGGCAACATGGTGTATATTCTGCGTCTATTCGACAGCCTCATCGCCCGAGGCATGACACAGTATCAACCCGCCCGGGACCGGCTCTGGAATTGGATCAAAACGTATCAGATCGATGCGCCCGACTCGCGCGAGCAAAGCCTCTGGATCCAGTTCTTCGAGGATATGACCGAGGACGACAACCGGAATTCCTGGGCGCCCCTCGAGATGGCTCGCTATCTGATCGAACAGAAAGACGCACTCGACCCGGATTGGAAAAGCCTGGCCGAGCGGTGCATCCAATTCGCCACGACCCACTTCGCGATCGAGAAACCCGGCGGCGCAGTCCTCATGGGCGAACAGGATTCCGACAAGCGCCCCTGGGGCGGCGCATGCTCGAAACTCGGGGCCGTTGCGGCCCTGTTTTATGCCGCTGGCGGCGGCGAACAATACAAGGAACTGGCGTACCGGAACCTGAACTGGGCTACCTATTTCGTGGACGAAGACGGCGGTCCCGCTGCCTTGTGGCTCGAAGACGAGTTCAAGAAGGGTAGCTGGCAGGAAGATTGCCACACCGACGTGGTGCATAATTTCGTGGATGCGCTCACGGCCGTGCCGGAATGGGCCGACGGGCCCCGGGGCCGGCAGGCGCGCCCGGAGCGTATCGGATTCCACACCGCCCGCTACAACGACGCGGGAAAACTCATCCCGTACCTCCCGTTGGGAGAAGTGGTCAAGCGCGAGGTCGACTGGTACCGCACATGCGGCGTTCTTGTGAACGGGTATCCGTCGTGGGTGTGTTCGTCATTTGTTGACGACGCATTCAGACCCTTCAAGACCGATATCGTGGCCGGTTGCCAATGCGGCATGGGTATTCTGTCACATCTCAAATACTGGGAATACACGGGCAAGACTGACGCATATCTCCTCGACATGGCCCGCGCGCAAGGCGACTACCTGGTGAAGGAGTGCAACACCACCGGCGAGGGCGTCTATCCTCTGTTCACTCGAAGCACAGGCAACAACACCGACTTCCCCCTCAAGAAGAGTTCACAGGGAGATTCGAATTACGGCGAAAACGTGATCGAGCCCGACAAAGGGGGCTTGGCCGGGTACGCTCTGCTGAAATTGTACGACGCCACTGGCGGCCAGCCGTATCTCGAGCAAGCCATCCACAACGCCGACTGCCTGGTCAAGAACATGCGGCCCGGCACCTCCGAACAGGCGCCGTGGCCGTTCCGCGTCGACTCGGTAACGGGCGAGCACTGGGGCGAGCGTAACGGCAACATGGCCTTCATCCTCCGACTGTTCGACGAACTGCTCGCGAAGGGCCACGATAAGTATCAAGGCCCGCGCGACACGCTCTGGAAGTGGGTCCGCGACGTGCAGATCCCCGCCCCCGATAACCGCGGCGAGTCTCACTGGATGCAGTTCTTCGAGGATCAGGTCCCTTACGACAACCGGACCTCCTGGGCGCCCCTCGAAATGGCGCGCTACCTCATCGAGGGCAAAGAGGCGCTTGCGCCGGACTGGATGGCGCTCGCCGAGAAATGCATCCAGTTCGCGCTCCGCAACTTCTCGAAGTGGGAGGCGGGCGGCGTCACCAGCATGTGCGAGCAAGACATCGATCTCCGGCCATGGTCCGGCGCCTGCTCGAAACTTGGCGGCGTGGCAGCGATGTTCTACGCAGCGGGGGGCGGCGAGGAATATGGTGAAATCGCCTTCCGGAACCTCACGTGGATGGCGTATCACACCGACGACGACGGCTGCCCCGGCGAAATTACCGGTTTCTACGGGCGGCTGCGGCGCGCGGGATGGCAGACAGACAGTCACTGCGACAAGCTGATCAACTTTGCCGACGCCTTCGCCGTCCTGCCGGAATGGGCAGAAGCAAAAGACTTTCCGGCCCAAGCCGCGGTCGAGGACGGCCAGGCAAGACTCGCCGACCTCTCGCAGGGCGTCATTGTGGTCCCTGAAGATTCCGGCATTCTCGCCAAAGCGGCGGACATGCTGTCCGAGGAGATCGAACGCCGGACGGGTGTCCGGCTACCCCAAGCGCCGGAACAGCCTGTAGACGCGCGCCCGGCCATCGTCCTTGGCGCCGCCGCCCAACCAGGCGGCGCGGCGCCCCCAGCAGGTCTGGTTGTCCCGGATAAAGCGGACGGCTATGCGCTCTGGGTGGATTCGGCGCGTCCCGAAGCGCCGGTAGTCCACTTGAGGGGCCACGATCCGCGCGGCACTTTGTTCGCGGCGGGCCGGTTTTTACGAATCGCGGAATTGGACGCGGGCAAGGTCGCAGTCGCCGCCAGCCTTAAGGAATCCTCCGCGCCCGCATACCCGATACGCGGCCACCAGCTCGGATACCGGGACACGCCCAATGCTTTCGACGCATGGGAAACGCCCGAGTTCGAGCAATATCTGCGCGACCTGGTCATTTTCGGCACTAACGCCGTGGAGTTCACCACGTCGCTTTATCCCGACGAGCCCAAGGGGCCTCTTATGTCCAAGACCACGTGGGAAATGACCGCGGAATGGTCGAAAGTGCTTGAGGAATACGGCATCGACTGCTGGATCTGGCAGGAGATCCCTTCGGAAGTCGATGTGGGCAAACCGGACGAGGCCGGCCATCTGCTTGAACGCTGGCGCGCATTGCTGGAGAGCCTGACGGGTCTCGATGCCGTGTTCGTCCCCGGTGGCGACGGCGGCCTGACGCCCGCGCCGGTACTGATGCCGTTCCTCGAGCGTTTGGCCCCGCTCATTCAGGAAATACACCCTGGCGCCACACTCTGGGTTTCCAATCAGACGTTCGAGGACCCCGAGAACGACTTCTTCTTCGAATACCTGCAGAAGCAGCAGCCGGAATGGCTGGACGGCGTGGTGTATGGCCCCTGGACCAAGATGTCGCTGCACGAAATGCGCGAGCGAACGCCCAAGCGCTATCCCATACGTCACTATCCCGACATCACGCACAACGTACGGTGCCAATACCCGGTGCAGGACTGGGATCGCGTGTTCGCCCACGCCGTGAACCGCGAGGCGCCGAATCCCAGGCCGCGCGACATGCGCCACATTGCCCGGTTCTCCCAGGCGGATACCGGCAATTTCGTGACCTATTCGGAAGGCGTGAACGACGACCTTAACAAGATCGTATGGAGCGCAGTGGGCTGGGCTCCGGACATGCCCATCGAAGACATTCTGCTCGAGTACGGCCGGGTCTTCTTCGGCGGGCAGGAAGCCGAACCCATCGCCAAAGGCTTGCGCATGCTCGAAGACAATTGGCGGGGGCCCGTCGCGGAGAATCTCGGGATCGAGGCGGCGTTGCGGCATTGGCGCGCGCTCGAGTTGCGCAATCCGGAAATGGTTCAGTCGAATTGGCGCTTCCAGATGTACCTGTTGCGGGCCTACTGCGACGCCTGCCTGCGGCGCCGGGCCATCGTCGAAGCCCGCTGCGAGTCCCGGGCCTGCTCCGTGCTGCTTCACGCCAGCGAGTTCGGGTCCGAAACCGCCATAAGCAAAGCACGCGCCGAGCTGGCGGCAGCGGAACGCGACTCGGACTCGTGGACATACCGGTACCGGATCGAAGAACTGTGCCAGCTGCTGTTTGACACCATCGGCATGCAGCTCAGCATCCATCCGCCCTATCTCGCGAAGAATCCGGAACGCGGCGCCGTGCTCGACACGATTGACTGCCCGCTCAATAACCGGGTTTGGATGGAGGCGCAGTTCCGGGAAATCCTCGCGTTGAAGGACACGGCCGCGCAGACATGGCGGCTCACTTCGATTGCGAACTGGGAGCATCCCGTGAGAAACCGCGAACGGCCGCTTGCCGGAATATTCTACGATGACCTGGGTAACCCGTTTAACCAGCCCCATGTGTTGCGGGAAACCGCGTGGGAGGCCGACCCCGGCTACGTGAACTCGGTCCAGTGCGAGTATTCGTTCGCCACGGACAACATCTCGCTCAAGCCCAGCGCCTGCCGGCTGTCCTGGCTTGACCAGGGCCAGACCCTGTATGGCCAGCCGTTGCGCATGCGGTATGAGGGATTGGAGCCGGGGACGTCTTACGTGTTGCGGGTTACGTACGCGGGGCGTTTCCGGTCAACGATGCGGCTCGTAGCGGACGGCGTGCAGGAAATCCACGGCTGGCTGCCTCAACCCAAGGTCTTGGAGCCCATCGACTTCGATGTTCCCCCAGAGGCCGTAGCGGACGGCGTGCTCGAACTCGAGTGGCAACTCTCGAAAGAAAAGGAACGGTGGCTCTGGCACCGGCCTCCCAACCGCGGCTGCCAGGTCGCTGAGGTGTGGCTGCTGAAGAAGTGACTGCCCAAGCGTGAGAACCAACGAAAACGCTGAGGGGAAGACAGGCGGTGTTCAACCTGTCTTCCCCGCGCCATTTCTGCGTTCGCGGCCGGCCCCGGCCATGTAGTTTTCGTGAGAGGGGATACCCGCCGTCAATCCGCCCGATGCCGGAAAACGTCGAAGAAGGCGAGAACGTCGTCTACAGAGCGTGCAGACTTCAATTGGGAGACCAAACTCGCACGCTCTCCGAGCGACGCTACGGCCGCCAAGGCCTCGAGATATTTCGTCGATTCGCGCAGCGGGGCGGCGATAAGGAAAATGAGGTGGCAGGGTTTTCCGTCGGCCGAATCGAAATCCATGCCGGGACCTGAGATGCCGAGAGCGGCGACGACTTCTCGAACACCGTCGGTGCGGGCGTGGGGAATCGCGATGCCGTTGCCGAGGCCCGTGCTGCCTTGCTTCTCCCGGTTCACAATCGCATCGACAAGGGCCGCGCGGTCGCCGGCCTTCCCGCTGTCAACGAGCAGGTCGGCGAGCCGTTCGATGGCCGACCACTTGTCGAGCTGGTCTATGTCGATCCGGATGGTGTCTGCCTTAAGTAGTTCCTTCAGTACCATCTTC
>ENA-UPSM01003741-UPSM01003741.1-activated-sludge-metagenome-genome-assembly--contig:-NODE-3741-length-16707-cov-18.356894_pt1 | contig 16707 bp, 17 predicted proteins | sample MGYA00238181_ERZ773283 | MGnify/ENA primary metagenome ERZ773283 (study PRJEB29023, sample SAMN05720199) | activated sludge metagenome | isolation source: Anaerobic digester | place: Japan...
TTGTGCACGCGCCTGGACTCGAACCAGGGACCGCGGAGGTATAAGCTCCGTGCTCTAACCAACTGAGCTACGCGTGCGACCTTTACACTTTAAAACAAAAACCGGCCTTTTTCAATAAGCCGATTTTTGTTATCTTCGTTGCTTAAATTTCCCTACTCACCGTCAACCGCCGAAGCAACATCATTCGGACCGCCATATTCGCGGTCAGGCAAATCTTCCAACATCGCCAACACATCTTGAGGCGCATTTTGACTCTTGGCGTGGTTAATTAAATCTTCTTTTTTAGCGGGATAATTTATTCCGCTCAAATATTGTTGCGCGACGACCGAACCAATATCGTCGTTACTTTCTTCATCCATAAAAATTTAATTACAAATTTTGTAATTTCGACTTTTAGACTTTTGAAAACCGTCATAACTATAGACCGGCTTAATGACAATAGACTGAAGCAAACGCTTCGATTATCAGCCGCCAAGGCCGCAAAAGTGACAGCCAAAACAAAACTTGTTACCAAAGAAACACAGTTAGTGAAAAATAATTTAAAATTAATGCCGCATTCATCTCGACTTTTTAGACTGATCAAACTCAAAGGTCGGCCCATTAATCGTTAATTAGTCGTTAACCTAACACCATAAATTTGTATGACAAAAAATAGAAACGAAGACAAAGAAAAAGACAGAATGGACGTTGAAGAAGCCGACCGCCAAGGCGATGAAAAAATGTCTGAAACTCACGACTTTGACTTCTATTCGGAAATCGGTCGCAAGAGCGAACATCGCTCCGATAGTTCTGAGGACGAAGACGAGGACGAAGAAACAAAGGTGTAAGTTGAGACTTTACAATTAACAAAACAAAAACCAAGCCGTGGCTTGGTTTTTGTTTTGTTAATTGTAACTTTTATATCCTCATTACAGTTATTCTCCCCTGACCGAATCAGGCGCAAAGACTTCCACTTCTTTTTCCGGCCCCGACTTGGGCTTGATGCCATTAACAATCAATAATTTTTCAAAATCCTCTCGTTCCAAAGTTTCCATTTTCATCAGTTCATCAGCCAAGTTATCCAACGCGGTTTTATGTTTGACAATGACATCTTCCGCTCTTTTTTTCGCTTCATTCATTATTTTTGATACTTCCTTGTCAATCTCTGAAAAGGTTTTTTCGGAAATTGACCGTTCATTAATCAGACCGGCATTCAAGTTGGTATGTGAGAAAGAATCGAGCGCTACTGGCCCCAACTCGTCACTCATGCCATATTTGGTCACCATATCCCGCGCCAAAGCTGTTGCCACTTGGATATCATTAGAGGCGCCGGTCGTCACATCGTTAAAAATTAATTTTTCGGTGACATAACCGCCAAGCGACACGGCAATATCGTCCAGAAATTCATTGCGCGACTTGAGCCGACGGTCTTCAAACGGTAATTTCAAAGTATAACCGGCCGCCTGGCCACGAGCAATAATAGAAACCTTATGGACCGGATCAGAATAAGTCAAAAGAGACGAGATTAGGGCATGCCCCACTTCGTGATAGGCGGTAATCTTTTTTTCACGCACCGATAAAATGTGGCTCTTTCTTTCCGGACCGAGCATCACTTTTTCCACTGAACGCAACAAATCATATTGAGTAATCGTTCGCCGATTCTCGCGGGCCGCCAAAATCGCCGCTTCATTCATCAAATTGGAAAGATCGGCGCCGGAAAAACCCGGCGTCCTTTCAGCCACCACTTTTAGATTGACGTCTTCGCCCAATGGTTTTTTGACGGCGTGAATGGCAAGAATCTCCTCACGGTCGCGCTTGTCAGGTTGGTCCAAAATGATTCGTCGGTCAAAACGTCCCGGACGGAGCAGGGCCGGGTCCAAGACATCAGGCCGGTTGGTCGCCGCCATGATTATCACTTTTTCCGATGGCTCAAATCCGTCCATCTCTACCAAAATCTGGTTTAGAGTTTGTTCTCGTTCATCATTGCCCCCACCCAAACCGGAACCGCGATGACGACCGATGGCATCAATCTCGTCAATGAAAATAATGGAGGGGGCGACTTTTTTAGCCATCTTGAATAGATCGCGAACGCGTGAAGCGCCGACACCGACAAACATCTCTACGAATTCCGAACCGGAAAGATACATAAAGGGCACCTTAGCCTCACCGGCAACCGCGCGAGCCAAAAGGGTCTTGCCGGTGCCTGGCGCGCCAACCAAAATAACGCCTTTGGGAATACGCGCGCCAATATCCAAAAACTTTTTAGGCGAACGCAAAAAATCCACAATCTCCAAAAGTTCTTCTTTGGCCTCGCGCACACCGGCCACATTCTTGAAAGTCACCCGTTGGCTAGTATCGTTGGGGTCAATCAAGCGCGCCCGCGACTGGCCAAATGAAAAGGCTTGCATACTGGCGCCCTTCATCTGGCGAGAAATCAGCCAAAACAAAAAAATAACAAACAAAATCGGCAAGACAATTGGAAAGATTGTCAAGAACCAGAAACCCCAGCCATAGGAATTTGTTACCTCAATTGGCACTGTTTGCAGTTTTTCCGGCGAAACACCGTAATTTACCAAGCTTTCAGACAGAGAAGCTTCCGGTTCTTTTTTTGATTTCTCTTCTGCGCCGGTTTTTAGCGTAATCAACAATTCCTCGCCTTGCAAAGCAATTTTTTCCACCTCGTCATTGCTTATTTTTTGGGCGACCTCGGAAATTGGAATGAGAGGCAATTCTTCTCGTTCGGAAACCAATGACGCAAAAATCACGGACACCAAAACCAAGACTAAAATAACCGTCACCAGCTGCCCGCCAAGCTGAGTTAGAAGCGATAGCCCACCTTTGTCTCTTTTTTTAGCCATTTACTTATTTTTTATGCTAATTATCCTTAAGATTAATGAAATTTTCGGCAATTTAAAGCCAAAAAACGCGGTTAGTTTCACTTTGACTCCTCAGTTTGTCATTTTAGCAAAAATATGCAAATATTGAAACCATCACTAGTTTTGACAATCGTTATGTTTAAAAAAGACAACCTACATCGTTTAATCTTTATCCTTTCTTTCCCCTATTGGTATTATAAAGAATTTCTCAAAGAACCGGAGAAAAAATAAAAAGGGAGCGCAAAAAAGATAGGCCCGATAAAATATTGGATTGGTTCATAAACCAAGAAGTTTTAAACCACGAAAAAACGCCCTTCAACGCAGGGGGTTTTCATTATTTGCGTGCCTTATCTTTCGTAGGCTCCAATATCATAACCGACCCCTTGCGGACGTTTGGTCCCAAACAAATCATAATACAAACCAGCGCCCAGATTGGCTCCCGCGTCCACGGCCGGGCTGTCAGCGGCTGATTTCACCATGTTTTTGTAATTGTTTGCTTCCATAATACCCGCGGATAAACTTGAGGGTTCTCCAGGACTATGAGTTATTTGACTTACGCCATTTAAAAATTTTGGGTTCGTTGCTTGGCTATTGATGTCTTGTCCGGACTGAGTTCTCCATTGTTCAAGTGTGTAACCAGTATCCCCAACAAAAATCAATTTATCCTGAACCGCGTTAACCAAATAATAAATATTGTTATTGATGGTAAATTCCGCCAAGTCACTAAAATCAAGCTTATCAAACCAAATTGCTCTCCCCGAACCATTGGAATAAATAATATTATTCATTATCTTCACATCCTGATGGCGATCGCCATAAACAGAGGTTTTGTCAAAATCATTTATTTGTAAAATGCCCTTCAAGGCATAAGTGGGCACATTCCCGCTTAAAACAAAAGTGTTACCAACAAAGTCCACGTTTTTTAAGGGCCTGGTTTCCCAGCCAACACTTGAGGAAAAAGCGAATTTGCGAGCGGTAGAGACATCGGGGCTCACAAAAACATTGTTTCTTATTTTAATATTTTCTCCATTGGTAATATCCATTAAACTTTCACTGTTGGTGACAACATTATTTTCAAAAATAATATCAGTCAGCATTTTTTCTGAGGTATTGTTGGGGCCAAAATTAACCAAATTATAATTATACCTGGTACCGCCACCATTGTGAGCGCCACTGTCGGCAATCGGGTCAACCCAACCAAGGAAATAATTATTGGCAACATAAATATTATTGGCCGGAAATTCAAAACTAGCACCACTGATCCGCAAAGCTGCCCGGCCAAAAGCGGGGCGAGAAAAAACACTGTCTGCAATAACCGCCTTGTCAATATAACCAAAATAAGCAATATGGTTGCCGGCCTTGTCAAAGGTGCTGTTAAGAATCGCCAACGAATTAAGGCCAAAGGCGGCTATTTGAGTCGCTGAGGTACTGTGAGTTTCATTGTTGTGAACGGTGCTATTAACCATAAAAAGACCGGACACTGGCCGAGACTCCTCTACCCCGCTAACATTCCAAACACCATTATCAGGATTATAAAAATCATCGCGTAAAAATAAAATATTCTTGAGATATTCATTAACCCAAATCAAACCAATTCCCTTAATGCCGGTGGTCTCATCATAAAATTGAAATTGCAAATCAACAAAACCGATATATCCGCTGCCAAAATCAAAGTCAAGCATAAAATCACTACTGGCGCCTTTCCATTGAATTAAAGGTTTGGCTCCCGAGCCGTAGGCACCAAAATAATAGCCGCCGGTGCCGTAACCATTGCCAATCGTCGTTTTGCTGGTGACTTCAAAGGCCTGACCGCGCTTAAACAAAATCCGGTCTCCGGGTTGATAAGTCCAAGTGGAAATATTGGTATTCCATTGATTTGGCCGAGGCATTGAGGCAAAAGCTTTCTGGGCGGTCCGCCATGGTCCGCAACCCTTACCATCGACGGTCTGGCACAAACCAGTATAAGAATCATCACCCAATTGTGAGTCAACATAGTAAACTCGCTTGTCAGCACGAGACATTATCTCCACATTGACAGTATCAGGAGCGCTCCACAAGCCGGCGCTGTTCAAAACCCTCAAGCTGACTGTGTAATTGCCCGGTGTCTCATAAACATGGGCGGCGTTAAAACCGTAAAATTTGGCGCTACCATCGCCAAAGTCCCACTCGTATTTGACTATATCCTCCCTTGGCGTGGATTGCCAACCTTGAAAAAATATCGGATAAGGAGCGTAGCCTTTGGTCAAAGTCATACCCCAATCCGGAGCATAACCGCTTGAGCCGGGAGTGTAAATACTTGGTTCATCAACAGTTATCACTGCCACTGGCGGCGCAGCCGCGGTCTTGGTATAAGTCTCAGTATAAATGTCTGATTCTTGTTCATTAAGCCAAGCAAAAAATTTAAGAATAGCATTACTGGTTAAAACAATTGGGTTAGTATAAAGAGTAGAATCTTTAGATGGCAAAGAATTATCAAGAGTATAAGAAATACTGGCATCCGGATGGTTGGCAACCAAAGAAACAGTTAGGCTATCATTAAAATTTTGAGAGCTCGGGTTGGCGGTCGCGGTAAGAGTGGAGTCTCCAAGACCCCCTCCTGGGTCCGTAGGGTCTGTGGGATTTTCGATAGGGTCAGAAGGGTCTGTGGGAACTGAGGGATTTGACGTTTGAGAAGAATCCTTTCTTTGATAACTAAACTTATAATTTTGCCCGCTAGAATCAAGACTATAGGTATAAACAAACTCATCTTGTGGACCCCCGGGCAATTCAGAGATATATTTGGGGGTCAAGGCCTGAACAAAAGACAAGCTCCAGCCAATGTCGCTTGATTCTGTCCCCCCTTGGGCACTCGGGTAAGAACCATGGTCAAGATAGTAGGCATCTAAGGATTTTTCCATTTCGTTAACGTTGGACTTAGCAACAGTTTCTTTGGCAGCATCTTTCGCTTTATTTAAATTAACCACCAAAGTTCCCAACAACAAAGAAATGATTGAGACAACCACCAAAACTTCAACTAGGGTAAAACCTTGTTTGGCTAATTTAAACATGCCTTTTATTATATATTAAACTTAACTACTTAACTACTTATTAGCAATAGTCATTCTTCATTTTTCCCTTTTTCGCTTTAAAACTAAGCCTGATTTAAAAACTCTAACCACTTCCAGCCCCAAATTGATTAATTTTACCGAGAGCCGCCTTGGCGCTGTGAGAAATTAAAATTTGGTCAAAAAAATCGGATGCCAACAGAAAAACTGTGGCACCCGAGAAGAACAAACATCGCTTCCAGTGAGAGTCAGGGAAAAGAAGCCTGCGTTTCCGCCTCATATTCTGATTCCACCCTCTCATCAACTTGACCACAACGCCAGCAGGTCCTCGTGACCTGAACAAGACCGCCGCCTCGCATGACCGGCAGAGACCAATCATGACCAGACCTAAGACATAACGAGGTGGTGGTCTGGAACAAGGGCTTGGCTGAGATCAAAAGTTGTATCGACATAGCGCTCGTCTCCTTTAGCAGTTAAGCCAAACCAAGACCTGGTCTTAGGCAAAGCTTTGACCCAAAGAAAACCCAAAGAAACATTACTTTTTTCTTTTTATTTTTTAACTTAGCAACATGAAAAAACCAAGAACAAAGAAAAAAATTTGGCCCAAGCCCCACACAAGCCCAGCAGCTTGCTCGCCCCACTTCCACAAACAAAAAACACCCGCTCTCGCAGGCTGTTTTTCGTAGCAGTGGAAGTGGGGGGAATCGAACCCCCGTGCAAATAGTTTTCTTTGGTCAATCTATATGTTTAGAACATTTATTTGTTTTAAACCAAAATGCTCTTAAATGAACAAAAAACATTTTGGTCGATTTCCTGTTTCTCGCCAGTCGGACGGAACAAACCGACTAAGCCAGTCTGAAAGCTATTCTGCCCTCAAAAACCTATCAGACGTTTGGTTTAAGAGGACACCGGCAATTACGCTAAAGCGAAGGCCGGAACAAAGTATGGCGAAGCCACACCTTGCGTGTCAGATGCTTTGGCATTTGACTGTTTTTGGACAGTTTCAGGAGTTATCCAAAACTCCACATACAAACCAAGGAGAGGCTACTCGTCTAAGCCAAACACTCCCCTAAAACATCCTTCTAGGATGTATAACAGAACCCGAATTATGACTTTTCACCCTCTTTTCAATATTTGAAGTACAACCGGTGTATAATTTTTTATCTTTATGACTGTAAAGAATATAAACCGTGTACATGTTTTTCAATGTCCTAACCCTTGAGGTGGCGGCTGATGTCTCTTGCGATGTCACGCTTGGCTTCTTTTTTCTTGAGCGATTCACGTTTATCAAACTTTTTTTTGCCTCGGACAACTGCAATTTTAACCTTTAACCACCTCTTTTTATTATACACCGAAATAGGAACAATTGTCAATCCCTTTTGTTCGGCTCGGCCTGTCAGTTCTTTCAATTCTTTCCGAGTCAATAAAAGCCGCCTGGTCCGCTCCGGTTCATAAGCGCCAGTGGCATTGTTCGGCTGGTAAGGCGGGATATGAAAACCCAACAAAAAAGCTTCTCCAGCGCGAATTATGACCCGCGCGCCGTCCAACGAACCTCGCCCGTCCTTAAGCGCCTTGACCTCGCCCCCCAAAAGCTCTATTCCCGCTTCATATTCTTCCAAAATCTCATAATTCAAGCGGATTTTTTTGTTTTCTACCAGATTAGCCATGATTTAATAATAACACAAAGAAAATGGAAAACGGAAAGTTTAAAAATTAGAATTTTAGAACTATTTTGCAATTTAAGTTTTTAATTTTACTTTTTCGTGTTTTTTGCTATAATCTAACCAATAATCATAAATAAACTTGAAGAATTTCACCCGTATCAACAACCAAATAAGAGCCGCTGAATTGCGTGTCGTTGACGAAGAAGGAAACAATTTGGGTGTTTTGCCTTTTTCCAAGGCGATAGAGATTGCCCATGAGCGCGAGTTAGACTTAATAGAAGTTTCCCCAAATGCCCAGCCGCCCGTCGCTCGAATTATGTCTTACGGCAAATACCAGTATCTGGAACAAAAAAAACAAAAACAAGCTAAGGGCCACACCACGGAAACCAAATCCCTCCAAATCAAAATCGGGACCGGCGAACACGATTTGGCTCTAAAAGCCAAAAAGGTCTCTGCCTTTCTCAAAGAAGGCCATCGCGTCAAAATTGACCTCTTTTTGCCCGGTCGGACCAAATATTTTGATTTTAATTTTCTAAAAGAAAGACTCCAACGAATTCTCAATCTAATTACCGAAGAATATAAACTGGCTAATCCGCCCCAAAAAAGTCCCAAGGGTTTAACCGTAATCGTGGAAAGAACAAAAAGCAAAAAACAAGACCCGACCGAAGGAACCGACCAAGCCGCCTAAAAAATTGGACAAAAAAAGCTTTTTAAGCTATAGTTGACTGGTTAGCCAGATTACCAAACGGTTAGATTTTAAACGGCCTTTGGAGGCCGATTTCTAAACAACCCAAAGGCAGGCCAACTTAGTATAAAAATATGAGCATCAAAACCAACAAATCTTTAACCAAAAGGATGAAGATTACCAAGAATGGCAAATTACTTGTCCGCAAACCCGGCCAGAACCATTTTAACGCCAAAGAAGGTGGTCAAAAACAGCTTGCCAACAAACGCAAGACCAGACTTAACCTCAAGAATAAAGAAATCGGCAAGTATTTGCCAAACTTAGTCAAATAATTTAAAAACTTTTAAACAGCACGAACTATGGTTAGAGTTAAAAGAGGGGTAATTTCAAAAAAGCGACGCCGCAATGTCCTAAAAAAGGCCAAGGGCTACCGTTTTGGCCGTAGCACCAAAGAACGCGAGGCCAAAGTGGCAGTCACCAAGGCCGGTGTTTATGCTTTCACCCATCGTCGCGACAAGAAAAACGACTTCCGCCGTTTGTGGAATATTAAGATTGGCGCCGCTCTCAGTGAATATGATTTGTCTTACAGCCAATTTATTGGTCTACTCAAGAAAAAAGATATCGCTTTAAATCGCAAAATGTTGGCCGACCTGGCCGAAAATGAGCCAACCGTTTTTGCGGAAATCGTCTCTAGTGTTAAATAACCAAAATATAACCAAAATAAAAAACGCCCCTAGGGGCGTTTTTTGGTTATTTTAACAAAACTTTTACAGTCAAATCACCCCCTCTTCACTCCATCCTGACTTTGTATCCCCTTCATTAGCCCCTCTTTGTTCAATCTTTCTTTGTCCGTCTCCACCATTTCTATAATCTTGGCCACCAGTCTTTTGGGGTCGCTATCAAAAACAATTTTATCATTTGGACGATGGCCCCGTTCCAAGATTGTCTTTAGGGTTTCGTCGGTGTCCCAACATCCTTCCAAAATGCCAATCGGTTTCCCGTCCTCAAACGCGACCGTAAACTCGTGGATTGTTCCAATTCGGCCGCAACCCAAAATAACAGCATCCGTTGTCCTGGTCAACAAAATATCTCGTCCCGAAAAACCTTGGCCAGTATAAATAATCACGTCCAAATAATCTATCGGCAAACCCCACTCCTCCACGTGCTCCTTTTCGGTAGAGGCCGGCGAAACACCAATGGACAAACCGCCTTCTTCCTTGGCGCCAATTGTGGACCATAACGGCCAACCAGTTGTCGCGCCAGTCACAATTACCGCTCCCTGACGAACAATCTCTCGCCCCAATTCTTTAGCAATATCCAAAGCCCCATCACCACAGTGGGTTGTATCAGCCGCCCCCGAGACACAAATTTTTATACGACGGTGAGCGTTGCGCGAATCATTGTAATCTATTTTCCCCATTTTTTATACTATAATTTTAACATCTATCTTTATAAAAACTAAACGTCAATTTCCACCTTCTCCCCGGCCTTTGGCACCCGCGCGTCAATTCCCAAATAATCACGAATTCGCTGAGCCAAAAAAAGCGCGGACTTGGGTTCGCCCATCGCCAAATAAACCTTTTCCAAAGTATCAGCCGATTCATCCACAAAGTGAAGCAAGTGGTCGGAATCCTTGTGAGAGGAGTAGCCGTGAATCACCGCAATTCGGGCATTGACGGGGATTTCTTCACCCATAATCTTTATTGTTTTCGCGCCATCCTGGATCAGACGTCCCAAAGTGCCAACTTGCTGATATCCAATCAAAAGAAGCGTGCTCTTAGGGTCTGATAGGTAGCGTTTTTCATGGTGTAAAATTCGACCGCCAGTAGACATACCGGAGCCGGCGATGATGATTTTACGTGGGTTAGCGTTGAAAATCGCTTTTGATTGTTCTGTGCTAAGAGTCATTTGTAATTGTGGGAAACGGAAAATTTCATTGCCGCTTTCTATTGAATCCCGCACGTCGTCGTTGAGATATTTAGCGTATTTTTTATAAATTCTAGTTACCTCAATACCGAAAGGAGAGTCCAGAAAAACTGGTACCAACGGAATCCGCGAATTCTCCATCATCCCCTCTATCTCATACAAAATCTGTTGCGTCCGTTCAATGGAAAAAGCCGGGACCATCAAGGTGCCGCCTTTTTCCATTGTTTCTTCTATCACGTCTTCTAACAAGCTTCTGCGCGCCTTTTTGCCTTCGTGGTTACGGTCGCCGTAAACGCTTTCCATCACCACATAATTGACCGGGCCAAGAGGTTCGGTATCTTTTAGAAGATTGGATGGGGAATTGCCCAGGTCACCGGTGAAAATCAAAGAACGGCCATTGCGTGAAATCCCCCACATTGTTGAACCGAGGATATGACCGGCATCTTTCGCTACAATTTGATACTCTCCCAAATTGAAAGGTCGATCATATTCAACCGTTTCCCACAGCGCCAAAGTTTTTTTTATGTCTTGTTCATTAAACAAGATTTTATCTTTGTCATCGCCACCGCTTTTGTTTTGAATATTCAAACTGTCAAAAAAACTATATTCCGAAATTTCCTTGGTCGGCGGCGTGGAATAAATTTTGCCTGAAAAACCGTCACGAACCAATTTGGGAATTCGGCCAATGTGGTCTAAGTGCGCGTGAGTTACCAAAAGAAAGTCAATTTGCGCCGGTTCAAACGGAAAAGGTTCATAATTCAAGTCTTCCAAAGCAGATGGGCCCTGGAATAAACCACAGTCAATTAAAATTTTTAAATCGGTTTTGTTATCGGTAACCAAAAAGTTTGAGCCGGTTACACTTTCGGCGCCGCCGAAAAAATCTATACGGGTTTTCTTTTTATCCATATTAAATTAGTGATAAATAAACTGGCCGCCGACAACGAACCAAGCAAGTCAAAAAACAAATCGCGCAAAGCGTCTCGCCAACCACCATAAAGCATCCCGAACGTCTTTAAGGTTATAGCTGAAAAATAAAACCTTTCGGCGGTAAATTCAAAAAGTTCCCATAAACAACCAACCAGGAGGGCCGGAAAGACGCTTAGGGCCACAAGCCGCCAACCAGTTAGAGGCCTAGTTGACAGGGCAAAATAAAGTTGCAGCGCCACTAAAGCCACCAAGAAACCGCCTAAAAAATGCATCGGTTTATCAAACCAGCGAAAATGCCAATACAAAAAATATTTAAAAGCAAAAAAATCCAATAAGACAATGGTGGCAAACAAGATTAGGCTCAAAATAAAAAAACCCTTAAATTTCACCCCCTAATTTTAACAAATTCATGGCCCAGCGACAAATTTTAATTTAAGCTCTATTTTCTTGATTTCAATAGTATTCTGCCTCCAATATTATGACAAAATCCGAAAATAAACACCTTTCCCTCTGGTTCTTCACCAACAAATTTTAATAAAAAGTAAAACAACCCCGAGGGGTTGTTTTACGAGGTTATTCGGAGGTTATATTCCCTAGAAAAAATCTAGGTGGGTGTCCGCAACAACTGACCACGGCCCGTTGGAATATGAGACTCCCTAAATATAAGTTTTAAGCTAGAAAATATTCTCCAAACAACCTGACCTCATTATATGTCTATTCACCAAAGGCTTCAAGCGGGACCGAAGAATTGGAATATAAGATTTTAATCAAAAATTTATCCACGATTTAACAAAGTCGCAAAAAGAGAAGTCAGGAGCTAAAATAGCCCCTTATATCCCTGCCTATTCATCGACCCCAAACCGTTTGTAATCATAGATCGGCGAATCGCCAAACCAATGCTTTATTTCGTGTTCCGCTTCCTCGGCCGTTTCTGAAGCGTGAACTAAATTCATAACCGCTCTCTTCTCGCGGTTAGCTAAAGCCGGTGAATCGGCCGAAAAATCGCCTCTAATCGTGCCCATTTCCGCGGTGGAGGGAATAGTCGGACCAACAATCTTTCGCACCATGCTGACCGCGTGGACGCCTTGGACAACCATCCGCACCAAAGGGGCCGAGGTCATATAATCAATAAGCCAGTCGCGCACTTTATTCCCGATGACCAGGTCATCGTTTGTGCCCAGCTCTTCAATCGGGTCATAGCCATATTTTTCATAAGTAGCCAAAGTTTTTTGGCCCAAACGCCGCCGCCAATTTTCATCCTTGGGATAATGGTTATCAATTTTTTCAACTGTCGGTTGAAACATTTCAAGCGCCATGATTTTTAAATCGCGCTGTTCTAAACGCTTGATAATCTCACCAACCAAACCTTTCCGAACTCCATCCGGTTTAATCATCAAAAAAGTTTTTTCTTCTTTTGGGTTTTGCATGATACAATTTCTAAAATACTTATAATCTTTATAATTATTTGGTTAAAACCAAGGCTCCTTTTCCTGTAACAACCACAGTTTTTTCAAAATGGGCGCTTTTTTCGCCTCCCTTGGTGCTAAAAGTAAAATCATCAGCTTCCAAAACAATTTTGCCCGAACCGGCCGTAACCATCGGCTCAATCGCCAAAACCATACCCGGCTTCAGTTTTTCGCCGGTGCCCGGTCGTCCGTAGTTAGGAATAAATGGATCTTCATGCGCCGCATACCCTACCCCATGACCGGCCAGTTCGCGCACTACGTTTAAGCCTTCGTTCTCTACATATCGCTGAATGGTTACGCTAATATCGCCGACCCGTCCGCCCGGTTTAACGGCCCCAATCCCAATCTCTAGCGCCTTAGCCGCAACCCTGATTAATTTTTGATCTTCACGTCCAACTTTGCCTACTGGCACCGTTACTGCCATATCAGTAAAGAGGCCTTTGTGCTTTAGCCCCAAATCAAGCCCGACAATGTCACCTGCTTGCAAAACTCTTTTTCCTGGCAACCCATGAACTATTTCTTCGTTCACCGATACACAAAGAGACGCCGGATAGGCCAAGCGTGAACCGGATGGCCGATAATTAAGAAAGGCCGGGTCGTCGCCACCCTGACGAATCAACCCCAGCGCCAAGTCATCAAGAATAACAGTCTCTGTCCCCGGTTTAACTAACTCGGCCACTTGACGTAAAATAACCGCCAACCGCCGCCCGCCCTCTTTTAAGATTTCTATCTCTTCTTTGGTTTTTAAAGTAATCATCACGCCTTTGGTGCCTCGGCCAGCCGCGCTTTAATATCTTCGTGAATCTTTTCTCGGCTTTGCTCGCCATTTATTTTCAAAAACAAATGAGCAGATTCTTTTTCATAGTATTCAAGCGCCGGGCGCACATCTTTTTCAAACCAATCCAAGCGTCGTTTGATTTCCTCCAAATCATCGTCAGCCCGACCCTGCTCAGTAGCACGCTTCAAAAGACGCTTAATTGATTCTTCGGCCGAAACATCAAGGAAAATAACTACCGCCCGTTCACGTTTTAGAAATGAGAGTATCGTATCTAACGCTTTGGCCTCTAGCAAAGAACGTGGGGAGCCGTCAAAAATCAAGTGTTCTCGGCCAGTGTAATGTTCTATTAAATAACCCGTCCAATTCCAGACCGCCAAAGCGTCCGGCAAACGTTCGCCCCGCTCCATCGCTAATTTGGTTTTGCCGGCCATAAAATCGTCCTGCTTAACAAAATCGCGGAAACGTTTCCCCGATTCAGAGTGAAGCACCGGCCGTTCCGTTGAAATATCGCCAGTTTGCGTCAAATGTTTGATTAAAAGTTCAACCTGAGTGCCCTTGCCACAACCGGAAGGACCTATGAAAATAAAGGTTTTTAAGGTGTTCATAATTCAAATTTTCGCATATTTTAAGAGGAAAAGCAAAAAACTCCCGGAGCCAAATTAACAAAGAGCGGTATCAGGGATTATTATATTGCAACCTCTAAAATCTAGCCTCGACAATCCATCATGTCGGCGTTTTATCAGCAGCAATCTGCGTTTAATCCGCCTTAGACTAGTATTCTCGCATTGAAACTTGAGCATCAACTTGTTTAACAAACTCAAGCGCCACCGAAACAACAATCAAAAGACTGGTACCGCCAATCGACAAAGAAGCAATCCCCGTCAAACTGCGCAACAAGATTGGCAACACCGCGACAAAACCCAAGAAAATCGCCCCAATTAAAGTCAATCTAGTTAAAATCTTAGATAAATATTCGGCCGTGGAACGCCCTGGGCGAACACCAGGAATGAAGGCGCCATTTTTTTGTAAATTGGTAGAAATCGCTTCTGGGTCAAAAGTTACTGCCGAGTAAAAATAAGTGAAGGCAAACACCAACAAGAAGTAAAGGCCGGCGTAAAGCCAGTTGTTATTTAAAAGCGAGTTGATGAAAGAAGCCACGTTGCTGATAAATTCATTATCATAACCAGCTAAAAAACCGAAAATCATCTGGGGAAAAAGCAAAATAGACAAGGCAAAGATTATTGGCATCACGCCGGCGTTATTAACCCGAATCGGCAAATAAGTAGACATCCCGCCATACATCTTCATCCCCCGCACTCGCTTGGCATAAGTTACCGGAATGGGCCTTTCCGCTTCCGTCACAAAAACCACGGCCGCAACAATGATAAGGGCAATCAAGGCAAACACCAAATACATCGGTGCTTGCGCAATATCAAAAGTCAACCATAGTTGCATTAACGTCGGCAGAAAACGCGACACGATACCGGCAAAAATCAACAACGAAACACCGTTGCCAATCCCAAATTCGGTGATCAATTCACCAATCCAAGTAACCAAGAGGGAACCGGCGACCACCACAAAAATATTTGTCACTCGGTCAAACATTGTCAAATTCATCAAAACACCTTGCCTTTCCAACAAAACAAGCAGAGACAAACCTTGAATCACCGCTAAGGGGACGGTTAGCAGGCGTGAGTATTGAGCCACCTTGCGGCGTCCAGCTTCACCTTCTTCGTGAAACAACTGCTTGAGAGACGGGAAGACGAAGGTCAGAAGTTGCATAATAATTGAAGCGGTAATGTATGGCCCAACGCCTAACATAAAAATGGAGAGGGTAGACAAGCCACCGCCGGAAAAAACGTTCAACAAACCGAGGAATTGGTTTTCCGCCAAAAATCTTTCCAATTGAAAAACTTCAACGCCCGGTATTGGGATTGACGCCCCCAAACGAAACACGGCCAAGGCGGTCACCACAAACAAAATCCGATTGCGTAAGTTGCGTTCCGACAGAATAAGATTGAATTTGTTTAAAAAAGTCGCAAACATGGATTATTAAATGAAACAAACGTCAGCCTCTCCTTTTCCCATTAATTAATCTTGCCGCCCGCTTTCTCTATTTTCTCACGCGCCGCCGCGGAAACCAAGCAACCAGAAACGGAAACCTTCTTGGCAATAGTGCCGCCACCCAAAACTTTGACCTGCGGGAAACGACCGCCCTTTCGACTGATAATTTTTTTCTCAGCCAAAGACGCTGGATTAACACTGGCGCCGTCGACAAACAATTTTTCAATTGTTTCCAAATTGACCGGAGTCGGCTTTTCGTTCTTAGACTGAAATTTGTAACCCCGCAACTTAGGAATCTTCTTTATTTGGTCGCGAAGGTTGGGGCGAATTTTGCTGCCCGCGCGCGCTTTTTGACCCTTGGTGCCACGACCTGCGGTCGTGCCACGTTTGCCACCTCGACCAATCTGGCGAGATTTTTTTTGGGGCGTACTTCGTTTTACATCTTGAATCTGCATGTTGTTTTTTATTTTTTGCCCTTGCTCACTTCTTGCAAAGCCTTAATTGTCGCTTGGGCAATATTTAACTTATCCTTGCTGCGAGAAACAATTTTGGCATTCACGTCTTTGACACCGCCCAAACCAAGCACAATTCTGACAGAACTGCCGGCCACCAAACCACGGCCTGGGGCTGGGCGAAGACTGATTCGCGCCGATTTGAACTTGGCCTCCACTTCATGCGGAATGGATTTGTTGCTGGTCAAAGCCACTTTAATCATTTGCTTTTTGGCCTTGTTGTAAGCTTTTTCTATCGCTTGTGAGGTGTCGCCGGCCTTGCCAATCCCAACTCCAACGCGGCCATTACGGTCACCGGCAACAACCACGACTGAAAAACTGAAACGGCGACCTCCAGCCATGACCCGCGCCACGCGGCGAACGTTGATGACTTTTTGGTCAAACTCCGGCTTTTCCCTCTCGCCAAAACGGCGTCCCGGGCGACGGCCGCGAGGGGCAAAGACTTTCTTATTTCCAGTTGTCGTTTTAGTCGTTTCCATAAAATTATTTAAATCTAGAATTTAAGACCACCTTCACGAGCGCCGTCGGCAATGGCCTTAATTCGACCCATAAATCGGTTACCACCGCGGTCAAATTTCACTTCTTTAATTTTTTGGGCCAAGGCTTTTTCCGCAATTAACCGACCAATCGCCTTGCTTGTTTCCACTTTGGCAAAATCAACTTTTTTGCCTTTTTCAGTTTTTATCTCTTGGTCGCTCGCGGAGACCAAGGTCTTGCCGGCAACATCATCAATCAATTGAACAAACATGTGTTTATTAGACTTAAAAACCGCCAGCCGCGGGCAAA
>ENA-UPSM01003747-UPSM01003747.1-activated-sludge-metagenome-genome-assembly--contig:-NODE-3747-length-16687-cov-10.352273_pt1 | contig 16687 bp, 11 predicted proteins | sample MGYA00238181_ERZ773283 | MGnify/ENA primary metagenome ERZ773283 (study PRJEB29023, sample SAMN05720199) | activated sludge metagenome | isolation source: Anaerobic digester | place: Japan...
ACTATATCTGTTAAATTACAGAGCTTGGCTTAATGTGGTTGTTGGAGGTTTTTTTATAATTTAATAATTCTTAATAACCTCCATAAAAAAACTCGTGGCTCATTAAATACAAAAAAGGCCACGAGTTTTTATTACAGAGCAATAATTTTCTTAAAAAGTTATCTCACTGTTCACTTGATTATCATTAGATAATTTTATTAAAATTATCTAATAACAGAATTTTTTTGTTTCTGTTATTTATTCTTGTTCTATTTTTACTTTTAACCCTAATGGGGTAATAATCTTGAAAAGCGTATCTAACGTTATGTTTGTTTTGCCTTTCTCAACTCTTGCTATAAAGGATTGTTTTAACCCTGTTATTTCTTCCAGTTGTTTTTGGGTTATTTTCTTTTCATCTCTTGCTTTTGCAAGTTTTACAATAAGTTCTGCCTGAAACTCAGCTTCAGCTATTTCTTCAGGCGTAAATATTTCAGCTTGTACTTTTTCCCATGGAATTGTGAGCTCTGTTTCTGATCTCATTGTTCTTCTCTCTCTCGTCAAAATCTCTTAACTTATCCTTTGCTATGTTGAATTCTTTTACATTCATTTTTTGGCTTTTCTTTACATAGTAATGCAAGATGATGAATGTATTTCCACGTCTCAAAGCAAAGAACAGCCTAGTACTGCGGGGGCGCAACTCCCAGATATCGTCACCTATATACTTTACAAAATCCTCACCTAATCTCGTTCCTGATTCACTGAGTGCGATTAAGTAAGCATTTATCCTATTTAGCTCTATTCTTGCACTCTTGACTGTTACCGCTTTTGCTTTCAAATCTCTGATATATTCAACAGGTTGACTATAACCATTCCTGTCTTTATAAAAATCTATCAGATATGTTGCCATATAGTTAATATAACTTATAAGTTATATTATAGCAAGTTAAGAAAAGAAAATAAATAACACTACTCTATATCTTCCGTCAACCATTACGAGTTTATAGATTGATAATTTTATTATTCGAACCTTGTCCCATGGATTGTAATAACGCTATAAATAGAGGTATAAATCATGCACTATTTCAGGTAGTATATGAGTAAATCTATTTCGAATTAGGGCGCGAAATAACACTCTAATAATGGGGCGAATTATGGTGATAACGATGACCAACCAAAAGGGCGGTGTATCAAAAACAACAACCGCCTGGCTAATGGGAATAGGCCTACAGCGCCGAGGTTTCAAAGTCATGCTGGTTGACCTTGACCCGCAAACGAGCTTATCTTATCTATTACAGGCTGATAAGAAGAAACCGGCCATAAGCGACCTACTGACCGGATCAGCAACCATTCAGGAAGTGATTCAGGCAACGCCTGAGGGCTTATTCTTTATCGCCGGTAATACGCGAATGGTATCTATGATAAGCAGCATTGAACAGACAGCAATCAAAGAAACCTTTGACCCAGTAAAAGAAATCGTTGATTATATTATTTTGGATACGCCACCGGCTTTATCAGCTCTTACAGTCGCAGCAGCCATAGCGGCAGATCGGATAATCATACCAACACAGGCCAGCAGCATGGCGCTTTCTGGAATTATGAAGCTATATACCTCTGCTATTGTTATTGCTCAGAAGATCAATCCGGAGCTAATAATCGATGGTATTTTGCTGACAAGGTACAATGGCCGGTCAATCATAAACAGACAGCTAAAGGCTCTTTTAGATGATATAGCGACTGCCTGCGGCACAAAGGTATATCAAACAACAATTAGGCAAAGTGTGGCTGTAGAAGAAGCTCAATCAGCGCAAAAAGACCTGTTCGCATACGCACCGAACGCGCCGGTTACAAAGGATTATGAGAGCTTTATAGATGAGTTTTTGAGAGGTGAATCATGAAGAAAGATCAGAAGAAAATCAACATAGAAACGCCTGAAGCCGATGAAATCGCTGAGACGATCAGCGCATTTGCTCAGGCTGCTGCCGCTGCAAAGCAAGCTGTACAGCCGGATACGAAACCATCGCATGTTATACCGGCTCGTGTTCAAAAAAATAAACCTATCAGCGTTTATCTGGATAAGGATACACGCGCAGCACTTGAAGCGCTGGCGGCACAATGGCACACTAATAATCATGCAGTTATTACTTATGCAGTACGAAATCTGATTCGAGAGTACTATCAGACAGGCAAGCAACCGGAATACACAATCAGCGGCAAACTGAAATAAAAAATACCTTGAAATAGAGCTATAGAACAAACATTATTTATAGCTCTATTTTATTCTTGTGCTACTTGAAATAGAGCTATAAAACAAGCGCTATGAATACCTTTACTTATTGCTACCTATAAGATATAATTATAGTTATTCAGTACAAAAAGAGGCACACAAATGAGTGAAATCATACCTACAGGGAACAGACAGGTTGCAAAGGTACAAGAGATCAAAGAAGCATTTGACCAGGCAGCAAGCAGCAATGTGTTTATTGAATACGCCAGCAGAAAAGCGTTGAATACACAGAAGCGACATTTGAAGGAACTTGATAACTTTTCCGCATTCCTGCAATTGTTCGGAATTGATGCGGACCTGCGAAGGCCTGAGGAATGGACGCATGTTACATTTGGGATTATTGAGGGTTATCAGCGGCACATGCTGCAAAAAGGGTATTCAATAAACACAATCAATCAGACAATTTACATTCTCAAAGCATACGCCAGGCTGGCCATGAAGGCGGGATTTATCGACTATCTGCAGGCTGCCAAAATAGAGGCTATAGCAGGCTTCAAACCGATTGAAGCAAAGCATGTAGATGAGCAACGGCCAATAACGCGGATAGGCAGAAAGAAAGCCGAGAACACACGTCTGACTGCAGCAGCAGAAGCCAGGCTAAAGAAACAGCCTAATACCCTGCAGGGATTGAGAGACCGGCTTCTAATGACGATTCTGCTTGATCATGGACCGCGAATCAGTGAAGTCGCAGCACTGACCGGAAGCAATTTCAACATGGATGAGGGAACAATTACTTTTTACAGGCAGAAGACGAACCAGATTGATACACATTACATGACCGATGATACCCGTAAGGCAGCGATTGACTACTTCAAGCGTGTACCCCCGCAGCCTGGAAAATCTATTTGGGTTGGGACGCGCAAAGGTTACCCCGATAAACAGTGGGGCGGTTTTGGTTATGAAGCTATGAAGCAGCGTGTTAGGGCAATAGGAGAGGCTGCGGGAATCGAGCGGCTTTCACCGCACGATTGCAGGCATTATTTCGCTACGAAGGCAAAAAAGAACGGGCTGGATGCTATAGACATTATGCGCGCCGGTGGCTGGCGTAGTTTGGTGATGGTCAACCGCTATGTGGATCAGGAAGCAATTAGCTTTGACGGGCGGACAGAGACGGCAGTAAAAGGACAGGCAAGATGACCGACAAGAACAATAGAAATTTACAGCGCAAAACACCTTCCAAAAAAGGACATTTTACGTTGGGATTTACATTGTTCTTATGTTACGTAGTCATTTTGTGTTTGCATGATACAATTATTCAAGAATTTTGTACTCAAAAGAAAAAGCCATGTTAGCGCATGACTTTTTCGGAGTGCCTAAAGCAGCTGACGGGCTTTATAGGGCATTTTGTTTATGTATACTTTATGTTTACTCTTGTTATATCTATATATAATAAGACATATTTCTAAAATTGTCAAAGCCCTAATTACACGTCAAAAGTAACCAATTATCAGTAAATTGCTTTAGGCGCTCCTTTCAGGAATCAATCGAAAGGAACGTATTAATGATTTACAAACAATCCACAGAAGAGAACAAGCGAACATCTTTCAACTTTATGTTAAGTCCGGCAGAGCGTAAAAAGCTGCAGGAATTAGCAGATACTAACGGCTTATCTATGGCCGGATGCCTGCGGCTATTGATCATTGAGGCTCATAAGTACATCGGGACAAGGGAACGCACAATATGAGCACGGACAACAACCACGAAACAAACCAAAACACGGATAAGGAATTAGCAGTAGCGGTTATATTGTCCAAATATGTTGATAAGTACGGGGCAAACATATTAAATGCCGGACTGGATGGCTTACCAGAAGAAGTTCAGGGTTGGATCTATCAGGCGATCAAACAGCAACCGCCCGATGCCAGTTTGGCCGACCTGATAGAGCCAACCGACGCAGACCATGGCAAGAAAACCACATGGTCTGTGCCGGAATTATTGGATGCTGACTTTCCTGAGCCGGTCTGGACGGTACCGGATATGATACCAATTGGGCTTGTATCGTTAGCAGGGCGTCCAAAGGTGGGGAAATCGTGGATGGCTTTACAGTTAGCTATTGCGGTTGCGTCCGGTGGTTATTTCCTTGGCCAAAAAGTCAACAAAGCGGAAGTGTTATACCTTGCACTCGAAGATCATTCAAGGCGTCTGAAGGCGCGTATCAAACAAATCGGCGTCAACCGTGAAGCGCCGATTACTTTCAAGACGGAATATAAGCCGTTGGACGGTGAAGGGCTTATGGATCTTCAAGACGAAATCGCGTCTGGCAGATACAAATTGATCATCGTTGATACCTTCGGGCGATCACTGACTGCCGGCAAATTAGAAATCAAAGATTACAGCGATAATGTGATGGTTTTAGCGCCATTACAAAAGATGGCGCAAGACTTGGCGGTAACAATCCTTTTAGTTGATCATCATGCAAAGATCAACGGGGAAAATCCGATTACTGATCTCATTGGGAGCATTGGGAAAAGCGCGACATTTGACTGTGTGATGGGATTGTACAAAGAACAGGGCAGGCAAGGCGCGAAATTGATGATTGTTGGGCGCGATTTGGATGATATCGAGCTGTCGCTCGAATTCGATTCAACAACTGGATCTTGGCAATGCCTCGGGGACACAAAAAGCGTTATCAAACAGAACGTCTATGATGCGATACATACACTTGTGAGCAATGGAGAGCTCGCCACAACGAAGAACATCACCGCATATATCGGCGGCACTTATGAATCGCATGTAAGCCGAGCGATCGCCGACTTGCTTTCAGAACGGAAGATAAAAAAGCTTCCCAAAATAGGAGTACAACAACCTTATGATACCTTATAAGCTTAATAATAATGTAATAATGGTAATAATGGTAATAATGGTAATAATGGTAATAAGGAAGGGCGCAATATTACCATTATTACTCGAAAGAAAAAGCGATCATGTGTGTGTTTTGGGGGCTGAAGCATTATTACCAATGGTAATAATGGTAATAAAGGAACGGTCATTATTACCATTATTACCAATGCTTTTAAGCGGATTGGTAATATTGTATGAGCTATTATTACCATTATTACCATTATTACCAAACTTCTAAGGAAGAAGGCGGTAATAATGGTAAACATACAAAAATTACTTCAATCAGTTGATTTGATTGATTTGGTTGCTTCCGATTTAGGGCAACCGGTACGGAAAAGCGGAAAATATGCCTTTTTCCGATGCCCGTTTCATGCAGACAAGACGCCCTCTTTCGCGGTGACGAAAGACCGGTATTATTGCTTTGGATGCCATGCAAGCGGTGACGGTATCAAGTGGATCATGGAGCGACAAGGGTTATCTTTCTTGGATGCTTGCACGGCATTATCAACCGACAGCTCGATATCATACAGACCGATAAAAAAGATCACAGAACAAGAACACATTGCGCAGAAAAGGCCGGATGCATACCAGCCGGCTTGGCGTGAAATTATTGATGTATGCCAAAAGCAGTTATGGACCGGTCAAGGAGCCCGAGCGCTTGAGTACTTGCATAAACGCGGGCTGACAGATCAAATCTTGAAATCGCCGTTCTTCAGGGTTGGTTTTTCCACGGGGCAAACGATCGCTGGGGTGTGGGTGGATCATGGTATCGTCATCCCTTGCTTCAGGGTTGATCAAAACTGCGATATTGAGTATATCGACTACATAAAGATCAGGCATAACAGCCATACAATGCCGAAATATCGGAAGTTGACCGGTGGGGGGAAGGGGTTATACGGCGCAAGTAGTTTGTTGGGAGCTGACATTATCTTTGTGGTCGAAGGGGAATTCGATTGTTTGCTCTTGACACAAGAGGCCGGCGATTTAGTCGGTGTTTGCACTTTGGGCGGTGCGACTGATCGCTTCGATTGGGGGCGATTTGGCAAATATATCAGTTATGCCAAATGGTTATTCATCGCTTATGACGGCGATATAGCCGGTGAAAAGGGCGTTGAAGTATGGCAAGCATTATCAGGGCGTGTGAAGCGTGCCTGTTTACCGGAACATGCCGGAAAAGATATTACGGACGCATGGAAATCAGGTGTCAATTTATCCGACTGGGTGATGGATATATTGACACAAAATAAACTCATATAAAGGAAACTTTTATGGAAAACTCTAAAGATATACGAATATTGGGTGTATGTTAGACAAAGCAAACAAAGAAGAGGTCACGGATCATGCCAACCTGTAAAGTGCTATTCTTCCGTTTCTGGTGTCTCTTCCTGTTCGTCATCGTCACCCATGTTATCCAGATTGCCGAATAGTATCTCGAGGGCGGCACGCTGCTTTTTGTAATCGTCGCTGTTTAGCCAGTCATGCGCTATCGCTTCCAGGCATGTTAAATTTGGTAGCATAAAGTTATCTGCTTTAGCAAACGCCTGCTTTTTGAATATCGCATACAGCAGCGCCGATTTTTTCGGCCGGCCCTTCCGGTTGATTCGGGGGTCCCCTTTGGTGAATTGTCCGCTTTTAGGTGGCTCTTTGTATCCTGTCATGTTTGCTGTTCCTTCCTGTTTTTACCTGTAAAATCACAGTTTAACTGGTTATTCATTCTTCTAATTATTATAGCTGTATTTATAACTATATTTATAGCTGGATTATTTATAAAGTGCTACGTAATGCCATTATCCGCCTTTCTATTGCATTATTTGCTGATACTATGGTTATTACTGATATCAATCAGAAAATGCAATGCTGGGCTTCTACGTTGTTCTGGGGCATTTTAGCGGAGCGTAGCGGAACACATGAAAGTTCGCAAAAGTTCGAACATAAAAAAGCAAAAAAGTGAACTTCACTGTTATGAATGTTTCGACCTTTAGCATACATTTCATTTTGCAGTGCTAAATTCACGAGCTGTTATTCTAAAATATACTCTTGACAGAAATATTAATGATCAATACAATCGAACATACATAAAATTGCAAGATTTTATATTATATATTTTTTTATTACGGCCATATGGCTATTTATTACGTTATCGTGATGATGTGTTTACATGATAAACAACCACATTAGTCAATTATTTTAAATTATGAGCATTCTTTTAAAAGGGGAGGAAAAAATGAAAAAGTTAATAAGTTTGATCTTGATTGTCGTCACCGCGTTATCATTCGCAACGCCTGCATTTGCTGCCCTAACTCCAGAAGAACAAGAAATGATGGATGCTATTGACAGTCACCATGACGAACTTCATGAAATTGCGACTAAGATTTGGGAACTTAAAGAAGTTGGGTGGCAAGAAGTAGAATCTTCCAAATTACTGGCAGCAGAATTCGAAGCTTTGGGTTTTGATGTTGAATTGGGATTAACTGGTAAGCATCCTACGCTTGGCCATGACATTGACATGCCTACTGCATTTAAAGCGACATATAAAGGTTTAGAAGGCGGCCCAACGATAGGTATCCTGTTAGAATATGATGCTTTACCAAATGGCCATTCTTGTGGTCATAACCTAATTGCTACATCAGGTGTTGCCGCTGCGATCGCGCTCCAAGAAGCATTTAAGAAAACCCCAGGAACTGTAATAGCTTATGGTACCCCTGCTGAAGAGTTGGAAGGTTCAAAGCATTTTATGGTTGAAGCTGGGTATTTTGATGGCGTAGATCTGGTACTAGGGTCTCACTCTGGTGATTTTTGGAATACGGAAGTAAATGGAAAAGCCATTGTTTGGCCAACCCATGATAATTGGCTGACATTTAAGGGTAAAGCATCGCACGCTTCGGCAGCTCCGGAAAAAGGGCGGTCAGCCCTAGACGCAGTTATGCTGACTGCGATGGCATTAGAGTTCACGCGCGAACATATGCCTGAAACGAATAGAATTCACTATATAATTTCAAATGGTGGCGCTGCTTCAAATGTTGTCCCAGATACAGCTACTTTAAATCTTGAGATTAGAGCAAACGAAACCAGTGAGCTGAATAATTTACGAAAACGTGTTGATGATATCATCAAAGGCGCGGAACTTATGACAGGCACTACGGCAGTTTATCAGTGGGATGCTGCTTGGAATACTGCAACTCAAGTCCCATCTTTGTATCAAAAGATGGCTGAATATTCTGTTGATCTAGGCGTTCCTTACGAAAAATTCGTATTTGGTACAAAGCCTTCAGCCTCTTCAGATCTTGGTTGTGTTGCATATGTTATTCCAACAGCAGAAATTAAGTATCCAATCCACCACGAAGGTGAGCAACCACCAGCAGGCCATAGTGATGAAAAAGCGGCTATAACGGCAACTGAATATGCTATTGATCAAAGCATTTTAGCAGGGAAAATCATGGCATTGACTGGTTTCAGAATTGGTACGAATCCCGAGGAATTAGCAAAAATAAAAGCTGAATTTGCGGAGAACTATAGTGAATAAGTCAATTTTTGACTATATCTGTTAAATTACAGAGCTTGGCTTAATGTGGTTGTTGGAGGTTTTTTTATAATTTAATAATTCTTAATAACCTCCATAAAAAAACTCGTGGCTCATTAAATACAAAAAAGGCCACGAGTTTTTATTACAGAGCAATAATTTTCTTAAAAAGTTATCTCACTGTTCACTTGATTATCATTAGATAATTTTATTAAAATTATCTAATAACAGAATTTTTTTGTTTCTGTTATTTATTCTTGTTCTATTTTTACTTTTAACCCTAATGGGGTAATAATCTTGAAAAGCGTATCTAACGTTATGTTTGTTTTGCCTTTCTCAACTCTTGCTATAAAGGATTGTTTTAACCCTGTTATTTCTTCCAGTTGTTTTTGGGTTATTTTCTTTTCATCTCTTGCTTTTGCAAGTTTTACAATAAGTTCTGCCTGAAACTCAGCTTCAGCTATTTCTTCAGGCGTAAATATTTCAGCTTGTACTTTTTCCCATGGAATTGTGAGCTCTGTTTCTGATCTCATTGTTCTTCTCTCTCTCGTCAAAATCTCTTAACTTATCCTTTGCTATGTTGAATTCTTTTACATTCATTTTTTGGCTTTTCTTTACATAGTAATGCAAGATGATGAATGTATTTCCACGTCTCAAAGCAAAGAACAGCCTAGTACTGCGGGGGCGCAACTCCCAGATATCGTCACCTATATACTTTACAAAATCCTCACCTAATCTCGTTCCTGATTCACTGAGTGCGATTAAGTAAGCATTTATCCTATTTAGCTCTATTCTTGCACTCTTGACTGTTACCGCTTTTGCTTTCAAATCTCTGATATATTCAACAGGTTGACTATAACCATTCCTGTCTTTATAAAAATCTATCAGATATGTTGCCATATAGTTAATATAACTTATAAGTTATATTATAGCAAGTTAAGAAAAGAAAATAAATAACACTACTCTATATCTTCCGTCAACCATTACGAGTTTATAGATTGATAATTTTATTATTCGAACCTTGTCCCATGGATTGTAATAACGCTATAAATAGAGGTATAAATCATGCACTATTTCAGGTAGTATATGAGTAAATCTATTTCGAATTAGGGCGCGAAATAACACTCTAATAATGGGGCGAATTATGGTGATAACGATGACCAACCAAAAGGGCGGTGTATCAAAAACAACAACCGCCTGGCTAATGGGAATAGGCCTACAGCGCCGAGGTTTCAAAGTCATGCTGGTTGACCTTGACCCGCAAACGAGCTTATCTTATCTATTACAGGCTGATAAGAAGAAACCGGCCATAAGCGACCTACTGACCGGATCAGCAACCATTCAGGAAGTGATTCAGGCAACGCCTGAGGGCTTATTCTTTATCGCCGGTAATACGCGAATGGTATCTATGATAAGCAGCATTGAACAGACAGCAATCAAAGAAACCTTTGACCCAGTAAAAGAAATCGTTGATTATATTATTTTGGATACGCCACCGGCTTTATCAGCTCTTACAGTCGCAGCAGCCATAGCGGCAGATCGGATAATCATACCAACACAGGCCAGCAGCATGGCGCTTTCTGGAATTATGAAGCTATATACCTCTGCTATTGTTATTGCTCAGAAGATCAATCCGGAGCTAATAATCGATGGTATTTTGCTGACAAGGTACAATGGCCGGTCAATCATAAACAGACAGCTAAAGGCTCTTTTAGATGATATAGCGACTGCCTGCGGCACAAAGGTATATCAAACAACAATTAGGCAAAGTGTGGCTGTAGAAGAAGCTCAATCAGCGCAAAAAGACCTGTTCGCATACGCACCGAACGCGCCGGTTACAAAGGATTATGAGAGCTTTATAGATGAGTTTTTGAGAGGTGAATCATGAAGAAAGATCAGAAGAAAATCAACATAGAAACGCCTGAAGCCGATGAAATCGCTGAGACGATCAGCGCATTTGCTCAGGCTGCTGCCGCTGCAAAGCAAGCTGTACAGCCGGATACGAAACCATCGCATGTTATACCGGCTCGTGTTCAAAAAAATAAACCTATCAGCGTTTATCTGGATAAGGATACACGCGCAGCACTTGAAGCGCTGGCGGCACAATGGCACACTAATAATCATGCAGTTATTACTTATGCAGTACGAAATCTGATTCGAGAGTACTATCAGACAGGCAAGCAACCGGAATACACAATCAGCGGCAAACTGAAATAAAAAATACCTTGAAATAGAGCTATAGAACAAACATTATTTATAGCTCTATTTTATTCTTGTGCTACTTGAAATAGAGCTATAAAACAAGCGCTATGAATACCTTTACTTATTGCTACCTATAAGATATAATTATAGTTATTCAGTACAAAAAGAGGCACACAAATGAGTGAAATCATACCTACAGGGAACAGACAGGTTGCAAAGGTACAAGAGATCAAAGAAGCATTTGACCAGGCAGCAAGCAGCAATGTGTTTATTGAATACGCCAGCAGAAAAGCGTTGAATACACAGAAGCGACATTTGAAGGAACTTGATAACTTTTCCGCATTCCTGCAATTGTTCGGAATTGATGCGGACCTGCGAAGGCCTGAGGAATGGACGCATGTTACATTTGGGATTATTGAGGGTTATCAGCGGCACATGCTGCAAAAAGGGTATTCAATAAACACAATCAATCAGACAATTTACATTCTCAAAGCATACGCCAGGCTGGCCATGAAGGCGGGATTTATCGACTATCTGCAGGCTGCCAAAATAGAGGCTATAGCAGGCTTCAAACCGATTGAAGCAAAGCATGTAGATGAGCAACGGCCAATAACGCGGATAGGCAGAAAGAAAGCCGAGAACACACGTCTGACTGCAGCAGCAGAAGCCAGGCTAAAGAAACAGCCTAATACCCTGCAGGGATTGAGAGACCGGCTTCTAATGACGATTCTGCTTGATCATGGACCGCGAATCAGTGAAGTCGCAGCACTGACCGGAAGCAATTTCAACATGGATGAGGGAACAATTACTTTTTACAGGCAGAAGACGAACCAGATTGATACACATTACATGACCGATGATACCCGTAAGGCAGCGATTGACTACTTCAAGCGTGTACCCCCGCAGCCTGGAAAATCTATTTGGGTTGGGACGCGCAAAGGTTACCCCGATAAACAGTGGGGCGGTTTTGGTTATGAAGCTATGAAGCAGCGTGTTAGGGCAATAGGAGAGGCTGCGGGAATCGAGCGGCTTTCACCGCACGATTGCAGGCATTATTTCGCTACGAAGGCAAAAAAGAACGGGCTGGATGCTATAGACATTATGCGCGCCGGTGGCTGGCGTAGTTTGGTGATGGTCAACCGCTATGTGGATCAGGAAGCAATTAGCTTTGACGGGCGGACAGAGACGGCAGTAAAAGGACAGGCAAGATGACCGACAAGAACAATAGAAATTTACAGCGCAAAACACCTTCCAAAAAAGGACATTTTACGTTGGGATTTACATTGTTCTTATGTTACGTAGTCATTTTGTGTTTGCATGATACAATTATTCAAGAATTTTGTACTCAAAAGAAAAAGCCATGTTAGCGCATGACTTTTTCGGAGTGCCTAAAGCAGCTGACGGGCTTTATAGGGCATTTTGTTTATGTATACTTTATGTTTACTCTTGTTATATCTATATATAATAAGACATATTTCTAAAATTGTCAAAGCCCTAATTACACGTCAAAAGTAACCAATTATCAGTAAATTGCTTTAGGCGCTCCTTTCAGGAATCAATCGAAAGGAACGTATTAATGATTTACAAACAATCCACAGAAGAGAACAAGCGAACATCTTTCAACTTTATGTTAAGTCCGGCAGAGCGTAAAAAGCTGCAGGAATTAGCAGATACTAACGGCTTATCTATGGCCGGATGCCTGCGGCTATTGATCATTGAGGCTCATAAGTACATCGGGACAAGGGAACGCACAATATGAGCACGGACAACAACCACGAAACAAACCAAAACACGGATAAGGAATTAGCAGTAGCGGTTATATTGTCCAAATATGTTGATAAGTACGGGGCAAACATATTAAATGCCGGACTGGATGGCTTACCAGAAGAAGTTCAGGGTTGGATCTATCAGGCGATCAAACAGCAACCGCCCGATGCCAGTTTGGCCGACCTGATAGAGCCAACCGACGCAGACCATGGCAAGAAAACCACATGGTCTGTGCCGGAATTATTGGATGCTGACTTTCCTGAGCCGGTCTGGACGGTACCGGATATGATACCAATTGGGCTTGTATCGTTAGCAGGGCGTCCAAAGGTGGGGAAATCGTGGATGGCTTTACAGTTAGCTATTGCGGTTGCGTCCGGTGGTTATTTCCTTGGCCAAAAAGTCAACAAAGCGGAAGTGTTATACCTTGCACTCGAAGATCATTCAAGGCGTCTGAAGGCGCGTATCAAACAAATCGGCGTCAACCGTGAAGCGCCGATTACTTTCAAGACGGAATATAAGCCGTTGGACGGTGAAGGGCTTATGGATCTTCAAGACGAAATCGCGTCTGGCAGATACAAATTGATCATCGTTGATACCTTCGGGCGATCACTGACTGCCGGCAAATTAGAAATCAAAGATTACAGCGATAATGTGATGGTTTTAGCGCCATTACAAAAGATGGCGCAAGACTTGGCGGTAACAATCCTTTTAGTTGATCATCATGCAAAGATCAACGGGGAAAATCCGATTACTGATCTCATTGGGAGCATTGGGAAAAGCGCGACATTTGACTGTGTGATGGGATTGTACAAAGAACAGGGCAGGCAAGGCGCGAAATTGATGATTGTTGGGCGCGATTTGGATGATATCGAGCTGTCGCTCGAATTCGATTCAACAACTGGATCTTGGCAATGCCTCGGGGACACAAAAAGCGTTATCAAACAGAACGTCTATGATGCGATACATACACTTGTGAGCAATGGAGAGCTCGCCACAACGAAGAACATCACCGCATATATCGGCGGCACTTATGAATCGCATGTAAGCCGAGCGATCGCCGACTTGCTTTCAGAACGGAAGATAAAAAAGCTTCCCAAAATAGGAGTACAACAACCTTATGATACCTTATAAGCTTAATAATAATGTAATAATGGTAATAATGGTAATAATGGTAATAATGGTAATAAGGAAGGGCGCAATATTACCATTATTACTCGAAAGAAAAAGCGATCATGTGTGTGTTTTGGGGGCTGAAGCATTATTACCAATGGTAATAATGGTAATAAAGGAACGGTCATTATTACCATTATTACCAATGCTTTTAAGCGGATTGGTAATATTGTATGAGCTATTATTACCATTATTACCATTATTACCAAACTTCTAAGGAAGAAGGCGGTAATAATGGTAAACATACAAAAATTACTTCAATCAGTTGATTTGATTGATTTGGTTGCTTCCGATTTAGGGCAACCGGTACGGAAAAGCGGAAAATATGCCTTTTTCCGATGCCCGTTTCATGCAGACAAGACGCCCTCTTTCGCGGTGACGAAAGACCGGTATTATTGCTTTGGATGCCATGCAAGCGGTGACGGTATCAAGTGGATCATGGAGCGACAAGGGTTATCTTTCTTGGATGCTTGCACGGCATTATCAACCGACAGCTCGATATCATACAGACCGATAAAAAAGATCACAGAACAAGAACACATTGCGCAGAAAAGGCCGGATGCATACCAGCCGGCTTGGCGTGAAATTATTGATGTATGCCAAAAGCAGTTATGGACCGGTCAAGGAGCCCGAGCGCTTGAGTACTTGCATAAACGCGGGCTGACAGATCAAATCTTGAAATCGCCGTTCTTCAGGGTTGGTTTTTCCACGGGGCAAACGATCGCTGGGGTGTGGGTGGATCATGGTATCGTCATCCCTTGCTTCAGGGTTGATCAAAACTGCGATATTGAGTATATCGACTACATAAAGATCAGGCATAACAGCCATACAATGCCGAAATATCGGAAGTTGACCGGTGGGGGGAAGGGGTTATACGGCGCAAGTAGTTTGTTGGGAGCTGACATTATCTTTGTGGTCGAAGGGGAATTCGATTGTTTGCTCTTGACACAAGAGGCCGGCGATTTAGTCGGTGTTTGCACTTTGGGCGGTGCGACTGATCGCTTCGATTGGGGGCGATTTGGCAAATATATCAGTTATGCCAAATGGTTATTCATCGCTTATGACGGCGATATAGCCGGTGAAAAGGGCGTTGAAGTATGGCAAGCATTATCAGGGCGTGTGAAGCGTGCCTGTTTACCGGAACATGCCGGAAAAGATATTACGGACGCATGGAAATCAGGTGTCAATTTATCCGACTGGGTGATGGATATATTGACACAAAATAAACTCATATAAAGGAAACTTTTATGGAAAACTCTAAAGATATACGAATATTGGGTGTATGTTAGACAAAGCAAACAAAGAAGAGGTCACGGATCATGCCAACCTGTAAAGTGCTATTCTTCCGTTTCTGGTGTCTCTTCCTGTTCGTCATCGTCACCCATGTTATCCAGATTGCCGAATAGTATCTCGAGGGCGGCACGCTGCTTTTTGTAATCGTCGCTGTTTAGCCAGTCATGCGCTATCGCTTCCAGGCATGTTAAATTTGGTAGCATAAAGTTATCTGCTTTAGCAAACGCCTGCTTTTTGAATATCGCATACAGCAGCGCCGATTTTTTCGGCCGGCCCTTCCGGTTGATTCGGGGGTCCCCTTTGGTGAATTGTCCGCTTTTAGGTGGCTCTTTGTATCCTGTCATGTTTGCTGTTCCTTCCTGTTTTTACCTGTAAAATCACAGTTTAACTGGTTATTCATTCTTCTAATTATTATAGCTGTATTTATAACTATATTTATAGCTGGATTATTTATAAAGTGCTACGTAATGCCATTATCCGCCTTTCTATTGCATTATTTGCTGATACTATGGTTATTACTGATATCAATCAGAAAATGCAATGCTGGGCTTCTACGTTGTTCTGGGGCATTTTAGCGGAGCGTAGCGGAACACATGAAAGTTCGCAAAAGTTCGAACATAAAAAAGCAAAAAAGTGAACTTCACTGTTATGAATGTTTCGACCTTTAGCATACATTTCATTTTGCAGTGCTAAATTCACGAGCTGTTATTCTAAAATATACTCTTGACAGAAATATTAATGATCAATACAATCGAACATACATAAAATTGCAAGATTTTATATTATATATTTTTTTATTACGGCCATATGGCTATTTATTACGTTATCGTGATGATGTGTTTACATGATAAACAACCACATTAGTCAATTATTTTAAATTATGAGCATTCTTTTAAAAGGGGAGGAAAAAATGAAAAAGTTAATAAGTTTGATCTTGATTGTCGTCACCGCGTTATCATTCGCAACGCCTGCATTTGCTGCCCTAACTCCAGAAGAACAAGAAATGATGGATGCTATTGACAGTCACCATGACGAACTTCATGAAATTGCGACTAAGATTTGGGAACTTAAAGAAGTTGGGTGGCAAGAAGTAGAATCTTCCAAATTACTGGCAGCAGAATTCGAAGCTTTGGGTTTTGATGTTGAATTGGGATTAACTGGTAAGCATCCTACGCTTGGCCATGACATTGACATGCCTACTGCATTTAAAGCGACATATAAAGGTTTAGAAGGCGGCCCAACGATAGGTATCCTGTTAGAATATGATGCTTTACCAAATGGCCATTCTTGTGGTCATAACCTAATTGCTACATCAGGTGTTGCCGCTGCGATCGCGCTCCAAGAAGCATTTAAGAAAACCCCAGGAACTGTAATAGCTTATGGTACCCCTGCTGAAGAGTTGGAAGGTTCAAAGCATTTTATGGTTGAAGCTGGGTATTTTGATGGCGTAGATCTGGTACTAGGGTCTCACTCTGGTGATTTTTGGAATACGGAAGTAAATGGAAAAGCCATTGTTTGGCCAACCCATGATAATTGGCTGACATTTAAGGGTAAAGCATCGCACGCTTCGGCAGCTCCGGAAAAAGGGCGGTCAGCCCTAGACGCAGTTATGCTGACTGCGATGGCATTAG
>ENA-UPSM01003755-UPSM01003755.1-activated-sludge-metagenome-genome-assembly--contig:-NODE-3755-length-16668-cov-142.451935_pt1 | contig 16668 bp, 10 predicted proteins | sample MGYA00238181_ERZ773283 | MGnify/ENA primary metagenome ERZ773283 (study PRJEB29023, sample SAMN05720199) | activated sludge metagenome | isolation source: Anaerobic digester | place: Japan...
GGATGGGCAATGCTGATGATTTTTTCAGCACGCATCCACGTGGGACAAGCAGTGAGCTTCACCGCGCCGTACTCCGTGACAATGTAATCCACCATCTGCCGAGGAATGGTTACCACTGAACTGAGCGGCAACTGCGGCACTATGCGGGACTTTACCTCGCCTTTTTGATTGGTGTGGGTCGAGGCAAGACATATGAAGCTTTTGCCCTTTTTCGACCACTGGGAACCGAGAACAAAATCCCACATGCCTCCATTGCCGGAGACCTGCCATGTTCCGCTGCTTTCCGCATTTACCTGAGTCAACAAATCAACTTCTATCGCATTATTGATGCTGATCATGTCGTCAAGTTGCGCGATTATCCGGGGGTCGTTGGTATAGTTTACCGGATAAGAGGCAAGGGCGGGATTGTTGTCCATGAAATCGTACATGCGTTTTGAGCCGATGGCGAAAGTATAAGAACATTTATAGCGGTCGATGCTTTTTTTCGATCCGTTCATTCTTCCTGATTCAATCATGTCCACATAGGCATCAACGAACATTTCCGTGTGACCGCCCAGGTTTTTCAGGTCGGAAGACGCGATCAGTTTCCCCACCATGTTTGGCATGCCGCCGATGCCAAGCTGAATGCAGCAACCGTCATAAATGTATTTCATAACGTTCTGGGCAATTTGTTTTTCCACGTCTGTAGGTTCAATCTGAGGCGCGTCGTACAACATCTGATCAGACGGCGCTTCAACGATGTAGTCTACTCGCGAAATATGAACGGATTCTTCGTTGCCGCCAAGACACTTGGGCATGTTAGGGTTTACTTCGACTAGGACAATATCGGCGTTCTCAATTTTGGCCGATGTTTCCGAGTTCTGCGGGCCAAGGTTGAAATAACCAGCATGGTCCATGGGGCCTACCTGCATCATAGCAATCCATTTTGTTGTACCCTTTTTGGAAGGGTCATTGTAGTAAACCGAGCGGTAGTCTCTCGTGAAATTTTCATTGGGATCCTGGGTGAGAAGTTCTCGGTAGTAAAAAGGTCCACGGTGGTAAAGGATGGGACAGTAGTAGGTGGGTTGCACGAACGCGTGAAGCATCCTGGTAAGCTTGCTCCACTGCCAGTCAATGTAGATAAAGCTTCCCTCGTGTTTGATGACTTCCGGAGAGGGTGGAACAGTGACCGCCGTGAATACGCTGACATCACGCAGTTCCGGGGCACGATCGGCCAGTGCTTTGTCCAGAATGACAGGTTTCCCGTTAAAAAAGCCGTAGTCCACAACGTCGCCAGAATTGACAACTTGCACTGCTTTATCAGCGGATACTAATTTGCTTTTATACTCCTTTGTGTAGCTCATGAATTTTCCTCCATTTTTATATTTGAATAAACTCAAAAAGTTTTAAGTTTTTTAGTACAAATATTTTTGTATACAAGCAGACTTGGTTTTGAAGCGTTGCAGAAGTTGTTATGTACAGTGGTTGAACAGCAGTAATTGCCATGAAGGCTTTGTATAAATTATTTAATCTCCTTGTGGTAACTTTGTAAAGATTTTGCCCGTCCGTGTCCTTGGCGGAAGGCGGTAATGCCTTTAACAGCGGCAACTGCGGCGGCGGTAGTGGTGATGTAAGGTATTTTATATTTGATGGCCGCTTTGCGGATGTAGGAATCATCGTATTTGGAAAGCCTGCCCGCGGGCGTGTTGATGACCAGTTGTATCTCGCCGTTTTTAATCGCGTCAACGATGTTCGGACGGCCTTCGTGCATCTTCAAGATTGGTTCGGAGGCAATTCCCTGTGCAGCGAGAAGTTTATGCGTTCCTTCTGTTGCCCGTATTTTGAAGCCGATTTTTTCAAACGCGCGCGCCACTTCCAGCATGCCGCTTTTGTCCGTATCCGCCACGGTGATGAGCACCACGCCTTCGCCCGGCAGGCTCTGTCCGGTGGCTTCCTGCGCCTTGAAATAGGCGAGACCAAAGGAATCGGCCAGCCCCAGTACTTCGCCGGTGGAACGCATTTCCGGCCCGAGCACGGGATCCACTTCCTGATACATGTTGAAGGGGAAAACCGCTTCTTTCACGCCGAAATGGCGTAAAACGCTATTTTTTAGATTTAAATCCTTGAGCTTTTTGCCCAACATGATCTGCGCGGCGACACGCGCCATGGAGATATTGCATACTTTGGATACCAGCGGCACTGTGCGCGAGGCGCGCGGGTTGGCCTCCAGAATATAGACGATATCATTGGCGATGGCGTATTGTATGTTCATTAGACCAACGACGCCGAAAGCCACTGCAATTTTTTTTGTGTAATCATTTATTGTGTCGATATGGCGCGCGGGGATACTGATGGGCGGAATCACACAGGCCGAATCGCCGGAATGGACGCCGGCCAGTTCAATATGTTCCATCACCGCCGGAACGAAAGCGTCCGTGCCGTCGGAAATTGCGTCCGCTTCGGCTTCAATGGCGTTTTCCAGAAATTTGTCGATAAGAATCGGGCGCTCCGGCGTCACCCCCACCGCGGCGGTAACGTAGCGTTTGAGCATTTCCTCGTCGTGTACAACTTCCATGCCGCGCCCGCCCAAAACATAAGAGGGGCGCACCATCAGCGGATAGCCGATTTTCTTCGCGATTTTCAATGCCTGTTCCAGATTGCTGGCCATGCCGGATGCGGGCATGGGAATACCCAGCTTTTCCATCATTTCACGGAAGCGGTCACGATCTTCCGCCAGGTCAATCGTTTCCGGAGAAGTGCCGATAATTTTGACGCCGGCCTTGGCCAGGTCCGCGGCGATATTTAAAGGTGTCTGTCCACCGAACTGGCAAATCACGCCTTCGGGTTTTTCTTTTTCGTAGATGCTCAAAACATCTTCCACGGTGAGCGGTTCAAAATAAAGTTTGTCGGATGTGTCGTAATCGGTGGAGACAGTTTCCGGATTGCAGTTGACCATGATGGATTCGTATCCTTCGTCACGCAGGGCGAATGCCGCGTGCACACAGCAGTAGTCGAATTCAATGCCTTGGCCGATGCGATTAGGCCCGCCGCCCAAAACCATTATTTTGCGCCGCGAGCTTACAGATACTGTGTCCGGAGCATTATAGGTTGAATAATAATACGTCGCGTTTTCCACGCCGCTGACCGGCACGGCATCCCACGTCTCGGCAAGTCCCGCGGCCAGGCGCTGTTTACGGATTTCCTCTTCTTTCTTTCCTACAATCTGGGCGAGATACCTGTCGGCAAAGCCGTCTTTTTTGGATTGAATCAACAAATCATTGGGAAGCGGTTTGCCTTTATACGTAAGAATTTTTTCTTCCAGTTCCACCAGTTCTTTCATCTGCCGAATAAACCATTTTTTGATGTAGGTTTTCGCGTGCAAGGCATCTACCGTCGCGCCCTTGCGCAGTGCTTCGTACATGATGAATTGGCGCTCGCTGGAAGGTTCGGCCAGCATTTCCATCAAATCATCGAGAGATTTTTTATTGAAGTCTTTGACAAAACCCAGACCATAGCGGCCTTTTTCCAAAGAGCGAATTGCTTTTTGGAAAGCCTCCTTGTAATTTTTGCCGATACTCATCACTTCGCCCACCGCGCGCATCTGCGTGCCCAGTTTATCCTGCGCGCCGCCGAATTTTTCAAAATCCCAGCGGGCGAATTTGACGACAACATAATCGCCGGAAGGCGTGTATTTATCCAGCGTGCCCTCGCGCCAGTAAGGGATTTCCTCAAGCGTTAAACCGGCGGCGAGCATCGAGGAAATCAGGGCGATGGGGAAACCCGTGGCTTTGGAAGCCAGCGCCGAGGAGCGCGACGTGCGCGGATTGATTTCAATAACGACAACTCTGTCTGTTTTGGGATCATGCGCGAATTGCACGTTTGTGCCGCCGATGACCTGAATCGCTTCCACGATATCGTAGGAATATTTCTGCAGGCGTTTCTGCAAATCTTCGGATATTGTCAGCATCGGCGCGGTGCAGTAGGAATCTCCGGTATGCACGCCCATGGCGTCCACGTTTTCAATGAAACACACGGTAATCATCTGGCCTTTGGCGTCGCGGACTACCTCCAGTTCCAGCTCTTCCCAGCCGATGACCGATTCTTCAATCAGTATCTGGCCGATTAAACTCGCCGATATTCCACGACTGGCAATAACACGCAGTTCCTCCAAATTGTAAACCAGACCACCGCCCGTGCCGCCCATGGTATAAGCCGGACGGACGACGACAGGGTAACCAAGCTCGGCGGCGATTTTTTCCGCCTCTTCCACGGATGTCGCCGGTTCACTTTTGGGCATATCGATGCCCAGTTTTTTCATGGTTTCTTTGAAAGCGATGCGGTCTTCGCCGCGCTCAATGGCGTCCACCTGCACGCCGATGACTTGCACATTATGTTTTTTTAAAATTCCTTTTTTGTGCAGCTCTGATGTGAGATTTAGGCCGGTCTGGCCGCCTAAGTTGGGCAGAATGGCATCGGGTTTTTCGTTTTCGATAATTTCGGTGAGTGCCTGAACGTTGAGCGGTTCGATATAAGTTACATCAGCCATGCCCGGGTCGGTCATAATGGTTGCCGGGTTGGAATTAACAAGAATTATTTTGTAGCCGAGCTTGCGCAGTGCCTTACAGGCTTGCGTGCCGGAATAATCGAATTCACACGCCTGTCCGATAACGATGGGACCGGACCCGATAATCAATACCTTTTTAATGTCTTTGCGTTTACCCATTTTGTAACTTTTGTTTATGCCTAAAAACGTTTCTGTGTCTGCCCGATTGTGTTTTTTGTATAAAGGCAATTATTTTTTATACTCGGCGTCGATTGCTATGCCAATACCGCCGCGCACGGCAAACTGTGCGCTAACCTTGCACCATCGTGGTTGGAGCACGGCAACCAAATCATCCAGAATAATGTTGGTCACATGCTCGTGAAAAACACCCTGGTTGCGGAAGGACCATAAATATAATTTCAACGATTTTGATTCGAGGATTTTTTTATCCGGTATATATTCTATTTTTATCTTGGCGAAATCCGGCTGGCCGGTTTTGGGGCAGATGCAGGTGAATTCATCCGTCTGTAAAACAACCACATATTCGCGCCGGGGATGACGATTGGGAAACACCTCTAATTTTTTTGAAGGTTTAGTCGGTTTACCCAGCAGTGTCAATCCTGAAAGGTCGGTTTTCTTTGTGCCTTTGACCATGCATTTTTCCTGATAAAATGGTATATCCGTTTACCGGAAACGAGTTATAATTTCAAGAATATTCGTCATGAATGATAAAAGGCATATTAATACCGGCATTTGTGCTAGATGAAGATAAAGAAATAATAAGGAGAAGGAACATTAAAAATGGCGGAAAATAATCAAAATATTACGAAAAATACGTGGAAATGTAGCAATTGCGGCAATACTGTGGTGGAAATCAAGCCACCGGAGATTTGTCCTTCCTGCAAACAGAAATGCGAATTTATGAACGTGACCTGCTATCAACCCGACTGCGGCTTTACGGGGATGGATAACCGGCTGAAACCGACAAAGTAAAATTCTATTTCAGCTCAAACTCGAACGTGCTCACCACCCTTATCTTTTTGACGGGCGTGCTTGTCGGGCTATAATAGGCCGATTCATCGTTACCGTCACTGCCGAAAATCTGAATGGTTCCCTGGTTAGCCGAACGGATTTTGCCGATTTTCGCTCCGGAATCGGAGGCAAATTGCTGCGCGGTCAGCCGCGCGTTTTTGGTGGCTTCCGCCAGAAGCTGTGGCCGCAGTTCGTTAAAAGCCGTGAGCATGTAACGGGGATTGGCCATGCCATCCATCTGGCCGTCAAGGAGCACACCGGCTTTGAACAATTTTTCTGTTTCTCCGAGGGATTTTATCACCAGGTCGATATTTTTGGTCATTACGCGCACGGCACTGGTGGCAACATATCTGTAGCGTTCATTTGCCTGCCCGGAATCATAATCACGCGCCAGCTTATCGACAATTTTCATCGGCTGTAAGTTAATTTCTTCTTCTTTGAAGCCCTGCTTTTTGAGAAAGGCAACAGTTAATTCTTTATCCGCGGTTATTCTGGTGTGCGCGTCTTTCAGGTTTTCACTGGCCCGTCGAAAAGACAGTGTCCAAACGGCTTGATCGGTTTTTACTTCTTTTTCTACCAATCCCTTGACAGTTACCGTGCGGACATCCGATTTGAAGCGCGTTGAACCTTTCCCGATATAATAACCTCCTGTAGCCAGTCCTATTAACAAACATATCCCGATTATTATTGCCGAGACTATTACAGCTTGCTTATCGTCTGAAGACATGTTCGCCTCCTTGATTGTACTTGTGTAGTTATTTACAGATATTCTTTTGCCACTCGTTTGCCCTCTTCTATGTTTACTCTGGAGAGTAAAAACCCGCCAGCAACGAAAAGCACGGTAACAGACAAAATTCCATAGCGGACGTTTTCGGTAAGAATAGTGATGACACCCATCATCACCGGTCCGAAAACCACCGCGAATTTACCTAGCATATTGAAGAAGCCAAAAAACTGCGCTGATTTGTTCGCGGGAATAATCTGAGTGAAAAGGCTTCGGCTAAGCGCCTGAATGCCTCCCTGAAAAAGGCCGATGCAGGCCGCCAGCGTGAAGAAATGCCATTTTTGTGTCATGAAAAAAGCCAGCACTGTTATGAGAGTGTAGGCGCAGATAGCAATCATAATGGCTTTTTTGGTACCGATGCGCATGGAAAACAAACCGTATAATATCGCGGCGGGAAAGGCGATGAACTGCACCATCAGCAGGGCGGCAATAAGCGCGCCGCTGTCAAAACCCAGTGATTTTCCGTAATCGACGGCCATGCGGATTATCGTATCAACGCCGTCGATATAAAACCAGTAAGCCAGCAGAAAAAGCCCCACCACTTTCAAATGCCGGATGTCGCGCAAAGTTCCGATAAGCTGTTGCCATCCTTCAACGACAGCATGGAAAAGAGGCACGCCTTTTTCGGCTTTCGGCTCTTTGACAAAAAGAAACAGAGGTATGGAAAAAACCGCCCACCAGATGGCAACGGATAAAAACGAAAGTTTTATCGCCATGACTTTGCCGGAAATTCCGAAAAAAGCGGGGAACTGAAACATCAGGACGTTGAGCAAGAAAAGTAGACCGCCGCCGATGTAGCCCAGGCCGAATCCCAGCGTGGATGTAAAGTCCATTTTCTTTTCCGAAGAAACGCCGGTAATCAGCGAATCGTAAAAGATGTTGCCGCCGGAAAAACCCACGGTCGCGGCCACATAAAAAATAACCGCCTGCATCCAGTGCCCCTGTGCCACCATATAAAGGGAGCCGGTCATGACTACGCCTAAGAAAGCAAAAAAGAATAGAAATTTCTTTTTGGCCGAGCCGCGATCAGCCACCGCCCCCAGAAAAGGAGCCAGCGCTGCGACGATGATGGAGGCAAGGGAATTGGCCATGCCCAGATAAAAAGTGCTTTGCTGCGGCAGGTTGGGGTCGGCCCAGTACTCTTTAAAAAAGATGGGGAAAAAACCGGCCATCACGGTAGTGGCGAAAGCCGAGTTCGCCCAATCGTACATTGCCCAGGAAATAACGGATTTTTTCTGATCCAGCATGTCGTTTTCCGAAAAAAGAGAAAATAATTTTTCAAGTACTCGGGGAATGCTACTTTATTTGATAAAAAATAGGAAGAAAGAAATTTCTTGTTAAGAGCGTAATAAAACGGATAAACGGGGGGTGTGTTTCGAACAAACGGGTTTTTTGTTCAGCTTTTTTCCATGGTTTTGTGGAATTTTACTTTTGGCCACTCTTCCATGATATGAGCAAGGCGCCATTCGCTTGCCGCCAAATAAACCAGATTCCCTTCCGTATCCACGGCCAGGTTGGACTGATTCTTTTTCTGAAAGTCTTCAATAATTTTCGCGTCGTCACAGGTGACCCAGCGGGCGGCGGCGTAATCCGCTTTTTCGTAATCGGCGTAAACACTGTATTCGTCTTTGAGGCGCGCCATGGTCACGTCAAACTGCAGCGCTCCTACCGCGCCCAGGATATTGTCCGAACCCCAAACAGGACGAAATACCTGGATAGCGCCTTCTTCGGAAAGCTGCATCAACCCTTTCTGCAGGTGTTTCATGCGCAGGGGATCTTTGAGCCGCACGCGGCAGAAATGTTCCGGCGCGAAATGCGGAATGCCGGTGAATTTTAGGAATTCTTTCTGCGTAAACGTGTCACCAACCTTTATCGTGCCGTGATTGTGCAGGCCGATGATATCGCCCGGGTATGCCTCTTCGACATTGGCGCGGTCCTGCGCCATGAAGATGGTGGCATTGGCCAGTGACACTTCTTTGCCGATGCGATGATGCATCACGCGCATGCCGCGCTGAAATTTTCCCGAGCAGACGCGCAAGAAGGCGATGCGGTCGCGGTGCGCCGGGTCCATGTTGGCCTGAATTTTAAAAACAAACCCGGAAAAATCACCCTCGTCGGGACTCACCGCGCGCGTGGTGGTCGGCCGTGCCACCGGCGGCGGGGCGATTTCCACAAACGCGTCAAGCAATTCTTTGACGCCGAAGTTGTTGATGGCGCTGCCGAAAAAAACCGGTGTCTGGCCGGCTTTGAGATATTCCCTGATGTCAAAAGGATTGGCCGCGCCCTCGAGCAGGGCGATGTCCTCGCGCAGTTCCTGGGCCTGGCTCTCCAGAAGTTCATCGAGCAGCGGATCCGATAAATCGTTGATGATGATTCCTTCTTCCGAGCGCCTGTCTTTTCCCGGCGTGAACAGATGCAGTGTCTTGGTATAAATGTTGTAGACGCCTTTAAAGCGTTTGCCCATGCCGATCGGCCAGGATAAAGGCGAACATTCAATCTGTAACTTGTCTTCAATGTCCGCCAGAATTTCCAGCGGCGGCAGACAGTCACGGTCGAGTTTATTAATAAAGGTGATAATAGGCGTGTTGCGCAGGCGGCAGACTTCCATGAGTTTCTGCGTTTGCGTCTCCACTCCTTTGGCGCCGTCGATAACCATCAGCGCGCTGTCTACGGCGGTGAGCACGCGGTAAGTGTCTTCGGAAAAATCTTGGTGGCCGGGCGTGTCCAGAAGATTGATATCGCAATCAGCGTATTCGAACTTCATTACCGAAGAGGTGACGGAAATACCACGCTCTTTTTCGATGGACATCCAATCAGAAAGTGCGTGTTTGGAGGCCTTGCGGGCTTTTACCGCGCCGGCCATCTGAATCGCGCCGCCGAAAAGCAACAGCTTTTCCGTGAGCGTCGTTTTGCCCGCGTCCGGATGGCTGATAATCCCGAAAGTGCGCCGCCTTTCTATTTCTTTTTGCAATAACTTGCTCACGCTAACCTCATGTCAGGAAACCTTATACACGAAAATATTGTTTTCCATTTTTTCCGATATATTGCCTGCGGATTTGAGTTCCTGCAAATACACGAATGTTTCGTTGAGCGCCAGAAATTTTTCAAAATCGGGCAAATCTTCACCGAATATTTCTTGGGCCACTTCGCGCGTGGTTTTCGGAACATTGTTTAAGAATCCGCCGAGCCAGTTTTTGCGCCTGGTGTGATGAGCGCGGATTTCCTCGATTCTTTCCCGCACGCCGGAAAAGGAATTGCCATGCCCCGGATAAATTTCCGCGCAGCCCAACTTTTCAATCTTGCCCAGCGATTCCAGATAAGTTTTTAGTGGCTGATAGTTTTCATCAAATATATTAGGAGTAAGGCTCGGCGCGATATAAGGTAGTATATGATCTCCCGCCAACAGAAATTTATCTTCAGGGAAGAAAAAGCAGATATGACCGTTGGCATGCCCCGGCGTGAATATTACTTCGAATTGTGTTGAGCCGAATTCACAAATTTGCTTGTCTCGCAAAAAATCATTGGCACTGAACTCCGTGATAATACTGCGGATGTCTTCGAACTCGTCTATAATCGCGTTTATTTCCACGGATGTCATGCCGTGGCGTGAGTAAAAACTTCTAGCTTGCGCCACCGCTTCATCCGCCTTCCGGTAATGACGGTATTCCTCAAAAGCCGGCGCGGTGAGATGAATTTTTGCGCCGGTCATTTTCTGCAAAAGCCCGGCCATGCTGCAATGATCGGTATGCACGTGTGTCAGATAAATTTGTCTGATGTTGTTAATATGAAGACCAACGCTTTGTAAATCGCCCTCCAGTGCCGCCAACCCGTTTTCAGTATTCAGCCCCGTATCGAAAAGCGCCAGATTTTTATCCTGCGCCAGAAGATAAGCGTGCACGTGCCGCAGGCGGTAAGGCATGCGCGAAGTGATGCGGTAAAAATTTTTTGAAATTTCAGTAATCATATCGTTTCTGTCATTAACAAAATATTTTAATCGTCTTTGCGGCTTTTCATCTGACGCTTTGTCGCGTCGAGTTCCATTTTTCTCAGGCGGATACTCTTAGGGGTTACCTCCACAAGTTCGTCTTCGGCGATAAATTCGATGGCCTGATCCAAGGATAAAATGCGCGGCGGTCGGAGAATTATCGTTGAGTCGGATGTGGATGCGCGCATATTCGTCAGCTTCTTTTCTTTGGTAATATTCACATTGAGATCGCCGCTGCGGTTGCGTTCTCCCACGATCATGCCCGCGTAAACCTCTGTGCCGATTTCCACGATCATTTCTCCGCGGTCTTCCATCGAGTAGCTGGCGTAAGGAGTAACGTGTCCGGAACGGTCGGAAACCAGCACGCCTGTCATGCGCTGAGGGATTGAACCGAACCAGGGAGCGTAATCTTCCAAAAGAGAATTCATCACGCCGCCGCCTTTGGTATCGGTCAGAAACTGGCTGCGAAAACCGATCAGGCCGCGCGATGGAATCAAAAATTCCATGCTGACCCTGCCTGATCCTTTATTAATAAGGCTTTCCATGCGGCCTTTTCTGATGGAAAGTTTTTCCGTAATTTTGCCGACAAATTCTTCCGGTATGTCCAGAAACAGCCTTTCCACCGGCTCATATGTTTTCCCTTTCTGCTCCCGTGTAATTACCTGTGCGCGGGAAACCATCATTTCATAGCCCTCACGGCGCATTGTTTCCACCAGAACAGCCATCTGCAGTTCGCCGCGTCCGCACACTTCAAACGCGTCTGCTCTTGCCAGTTTTTTTATGCGGATGGAGACATTGCGCAGTGATTCTTTTTCCAGCCGCTCCAGCAAGTGGCGCGAAGTGAGAAATTTCCCTTCGTTGCCGGCAAAGGGGCTGTTGTTGACATAAAAAATCATGGACACTGTCGGTTCATCCACCTGCAGGCGCGGGAGTGCCCGTGGTTCGGTAATGGATGATATGGTATCGCCGATGCTGACATTATCCACGCCGGACAAAGCAATGATATCTCCGGATTCGACACTGGTGACCGGTTTTTTTGTCAGGCCGTAAAAAGTGTAAAGCGCCGTTAATTTTACGCCGCTGATAGTTTTTCCCTTGGTGCACAGACTGTAGCTGTTGTTTATATCCAGCCGCCCGCTTTGCAGGCGTCCGACGGCTATTTGTCCCACGTATGAATCGTAATCTAGATTGGTGACCAAAAACTGCGGGATGCCTTCGTCGTTTCCCCGCGGCGCGGGTATATAATCGATAATTGTCTGCAAAAGCGGTTCCAGATTGTCGCAATCGTCGCCTAATTTTTTGTGGCTTATACCTTTTTTGGCGTTGGTATAAAGAATAGGAAATTCTATTTGCCTGTCTTCCGCGCCCAGATCAATAAAGAGATCGTATGTTTCAATGATTACCTCTTCGACGCGCGCGTCGGAACGGTCAATCTTATTGATGACCAGAATAATGGGCAGATGCATCCCCAGCGCTTTTTTTAAAACAAAACGGGTTTGCGGCAGAGGGCCCTCGCTGGCGTCCACCAGGAGTATCGCGCCGTCCACCATGTTCAGACTGCGTTCTACTTCGCCGCCGAAATCGGCGTGGCCGGGAGTGTCCACAATATTAATTTTTACGCCGCGATAATCAACCGCGGTGTTTTTCGCCATAATGGTGATGCCTCGCTCTTTCTCCAAATCCAGCGAATCCATCACCCGGTCTTCCACGGTCTGATTTATTCGGAACACTCCGGTCTGCTTTAGCATCGCGTTAAGCAGCGTGGTTTTGCCGTGGTCAACATGGGATATTATGGCAATATTTCTTATATGGTTTTTTTTCATTACAGCAAATTTATGCAAGCATCTTTTTTAGCCGGTTTTTGCGATGGATAATGGCTGGAATCAAACCAATTTTAACCAAGGATGGCCAAGCTTCTTTAGAAAAGAAGAGGCGATTCCATAGCAAAAAAAGTGCTCTTTAGCCAGTTATTTTTTTGTTTTCTGATCATGGAAAAATGTTACTGAAAATCCAGCTCTTTACAAAAGAGTATCGGAACATTATATTAAAAACATAGTTTGTAAATTATCAACCGGATAGGTGACAGAAATGAACTTTATTAAAATTAAATTCGGCAACAGTTTTGATGACGAATTTCAAAGAGCGGTTAATGAAATTTTTAATTTGGTGAGTCCGATATTCAAATATCACGAGACAGTATGGCGGCCTGCTATTGATGTTTATGAGTCGGCGACCGAAATTATCATTCTGGCTGATGCTTCCGGCATGAATAAAGACGAACTGCATATAGAGCTTGACCAGCGAAAAATTAAAATAGCGGGCGTCCGCAGAGCTATAGCCGCGGAGCAGGAGATACGCTATCACCTGGCGGAAGTTCCGCGAGGATATTTTGAAAGAATTATCGCCCTGCCCGAAACGGTGGACGTGGAATCGGCTGTAGCTTCCTACGCAGACGGTGTTTTGATGGTCAGAATAAATAAATTTTCAGCAACTAAAGCACGTCGTATTGAAATTAAGACCAAAGAATAAAGGTACTCAGGAAACCGGAGGGTTTGATGGCTGAACAAATAAAACCAGAAGAGAATAAGAAATTTACAATACCGGAAGTGATTCCTATCCTTTCCTTGCCCAACATTTTGGTTTTTCCCAAGATGATGGTGCCGCTGGAAGTATCGGGCGGCAAATCCACGCAACTTGTAGATGAAGCCATGACCAAAGATCGTCTGATTGGCTTGATTATGCCCAAAGGGGAACTCGCGGATGAAAATGATTCCTATAAACTGGAAGATTTACATGAGGTAGGAACATGTTCCGTTATTCTGCGCATGGCGAAAACAGTCGAACACCGCACGCAGATGCTTTTACAGGGCGTCAGCCGTTTTAAGATTTTAGAGTTGGTGGAAGGCAAGCACTACCAGCAGGCGCGGATTAAGGTTATTGAGGACACAGAAGTAAAGGATATCGAAAGCGAGGCGCTGGTTGCCAATCTGCTGGTTTTGTTTGACCGGATTCTCAAACTTTCGCCCTTTCTGCCGCCGGAATTCGGGCCAATGGCCAAATCCATTACCGAAGCCGGCACGCTGGCGGATTTGATTGCCTCCATTATCAATGCGCCCATTGAAGAAAAACAGAAAATACTTGACAGCATTGATATCAAAACGCGCCTGAAGGAACTGACGCGCATGGTCAATCACCAGAAGGAAGTTCTTGAACTGGGCAATAAAATCCAGACCAAAGTCAAGGATGATATCGATAAAAGCCAGCGCGAATACTACCTGCGTCAGCAGCTCAAGGCCATTAAGCAGGAGCTGGGCGAGGCGGATGAAAACGCGGTCGAAACGGAAGAATACCGCAAAAAAATCGAAGAGAAAAATCTTCCCGAGGAAGCAAAGAAAGAAGCGCTGCGCGAACTGGAGCGGCTCTCGCGGATGAATCCGGCCTCGGCGGAATACACTGTTTCCTCGACTTATCTGGATTGGATTACCGCCCTGCCGTGGAACGAATCCACGCCGGATAACCTGGATATCAAAAAAGCGCGCGAGGTGCTGGATGAAGACCACTACGGGCTAGCGAAAGCCAAAAAGCGCATTATCGAATATCTTTCCGTGCGCAAATTAAAGCCCGATTCCAAGGGGCCGATTCTTTGTTTTGTGGGGCCTCCCGGCACGGGAAAAACATCGCTCGGCACATCGATTGCGCGCGCTCTCGAGCGCAAATTCGTGCGCATTTCCTTGGGCGGCGTGCACGACGAGGCGGAAATTCGCGGCCATCGCCGCACCTATATCGGCGCTTTGCCGGGCCGTATCATTCAGGGACTGCGCCGCGCCGAATCGAACAATCCTGTTTTCATGCTCGATGAAATTGACAAGGTCGGCAGCGATTTTCGCGGCGATCCGTCTTCTGCTTTGCTGGAAGTGCTCGATCCCCAGCAGAACAATTCGTTTTCCGATCATTATCTGGATGTGCCGTTTGATTTATCGCACGTGATGTTTATTACCACGGCCAACATTCTGGATACGATACCGCCCGCGCTTCTGGACCGCCTCGAAGTGATCGAGCTTACCGGCTACACGCAGGAAGAAAAAGTTAAAATCGCCGAGCGTTATCTGATTCCGCGACAGTTGAAAGAAAACGGACTGACGGCGGAGCAACTCAAAATTACCGCGGCCGCGCTCAACAATGTTATCAGCGGCTATACCAGGGAAGCGGGTGTCAGAAATCTCGAACGCGAAATTGCCAATATCTGCCGCGGCGTGGCCGCCGAAATTGCCGAGGGAAAAATTAAGACAAAAACAGTAACGCTGAAAGACCTGCACAAATACCTGGGGGCGGTGCGCATCGTGACGGATATCGACGCGCGCATTGCCAAGCCGGGCATCGCCATCGGGCTGGCGTGGACGCCCGTGGGCGGTGATTTGCTCTTTATCGAAGCCACGGCCATGAAAGGAAAAAAGAGTCTGACGCTGACTGGCCAGTTGGGTGACGTGATGAAAGAATCCGCCGCCGCCGCGCTGAGCTTTATCCGCACCAACGCCAAGGCGCTCGGTGTGCCGGCGAATTTCTTTGAGGATTTGGATATTCACATCCATGTTCCCGCGGGCGCGATTCCCAAAGACGGCCCCTCGGCGGGCGTGACGATGCTTACCGCGCTGACCTCGCTTTTGACTAATCGTAAAGTGAAAAAAAATTTGGCGATGACGGGAGAAATTACTTTACGCGGCGCGGTGCTTCCAGTGGGCGGCATCAAAGAAAAGGTGCTGGCCGCTTACCGCGCGGGCATCAAAACGATAATTCTTCCTGCATGGAACAGAAAGGATCTGGAAGACATCCCGCCCAGCGTGCAAAAAAGCATCAAGTTCCATTTTGTGGGTGATATGATGGAAGTGCTGAAACTGGCACTGGAGAATAAAGGTAAGAAAAAAAGTTAATTTGTCAAAGTAATGAATTATTCTGATGATAAAAACATAATTAAAAATTATAATTTGGATGCACAGGAATGGAATAAGGAGCTATTCGAGAACAGTTCAGAGTTTGGATTTATTAAATCAGTCAACCTGATAGAGCTAATCGAGCTACACCAGTGCTGATTTTTTCGTTGTTTATTTCGTATAAAAGAATCGCATTTTTTCCTGTTCAAAGCCCCGCTTAAACCAGCTCACGCGTTGGGCGGAGCTGCCGTGCGTAAAGGAATCGGACACGTCATAACCATGCTTTTTTCTGGACATTTGTTGCTACGGGCAACGATTTTAAAATTGACCGATTTGTCGTTATGTGCGAAATTACATCATGGCAGAAAAAAGATAAAGAGCATTGCCTTTATACAGACTGCCAACTTTTGATTGATGCCATAATTTAACCGGAGAGCATTGAAAAGATTCATGAAAGCTCGCTAATTTATATGTCTATTGAACAGATTATTATTATCATAGCCGTATTTCTTGTTATCAGCACGTCCATGAGCAAGTTTTCGGACATAACTGGTGTTCCGGCTTTGTTATTGTTTCTCAGTCTCGGGATGCTTGCCGGCTCCGACGGGCCGGGCGGTTTTTATTTTGACAATGCCTGGTTAAGCCAGGCGATGGGCACAGTGGCGCTGGCCTACATTCTGTTTGCGGGCGGATTGTCTACTGATATGCAGTCGGTGAAGATTGTCACCAAACCCGCCCTGGTATTGTCCACGGCAGGCGTCGTGATAACGGCTTTGCTGGTCGGATTATTTGTGAGATATTTTCTGAACCTCCCCTGGCTCAACGCTTTTTTAATCGGCTCGATTGTTTCTTCCACTGATGCGGCGGCGGTATTTGCCATTCTCCGCTCGAAAAATGTGGGACTAAAAGAACCGTTAAAGCCGCTTTTGGAGTTGGAATCAGGCAGCAACGATCCAATGGCCATTTTCCTGACTATCGGATTTATTACACTGTTACAAAATCCGGAAGGTTCTTTGTTTTTGTTGGTTCCTTTGTTTCTTAAACAAATGTTTTTCGGCCTTGTTCTGGGATACGGGCTGGCCAAATTTTTTATCTGGGGCGTCAATCGGATAAAATTATTTTATGACGGCTTATATCCTGTTCTGTCTTTAGGCTGGGTGTTGTTAATTTACGGCGTCACCGCCCAGCTTGGCGGCAGCGGTTTTCTGGCCGTTTATATCGCGGGGCTGGTGCTGGGGAAAAGCCCGTTTATTCATAAAAAAAGTATCTCTCGTTTTCATGATGGAATTTCCTGGCTGATGCATATTCTCATGTTCTTCACCTTGGGGCTGCTGGTGTTTCCCCGTCAGCTCATCCCAATAGCCGGCATCGGCCTTTTAATTTCCGCCGTGCTGATCTTTGTGGCCAGGCCTGTGGC
>ENA-UPSM01003757-UPSM01003757.1-activated-sludge-metagenome-genome-assembly--contig:-NODE-3757-length-16666-cov-5.026910_pt1 | contig 16666 bp, 18 predicted proteins | sample MGYA00238181_ERZ773283 | MGnify/ENA primary metagenome ERZ773283 (study PRJEB29023, sample SAMN05720199) | activated sludge metagenome | isolation source: Anaerobic digester | place: Japan...
ACTTTTGTATTCTACGAATACTGCAGCACTTCGAAAGTTTTAAGCAAAAAAAATCCCCTACTTGCTAAATTAAGAGTAGGGGAAATGATTTATAAAGTCGTAAATTAAGACTTATTTAGATAAATTTGAAGTTGCTAAAATGAGTTAACTATTTATTAGATAAAATTTTATAAAAATATTCATTGTTGTCCGATAAAATTTTAAGAATAATCAACAGGTCGCTCCTCTGGAGCTTTGTTTACCAAAAATCACTGTTTCCTACAAACAGTTAACTCCTATCGGAGCTATTTTAGTCCCATCGGGACATACTGTTTTTAGAAAAAGTAAGACGCCAAAAACAAGCTCCAGAGGAGCGACCTGTATGTATTTACTATAAACATTGAGTTCGAAATTTTATTTATGCTTTTTATCGGACAACAATGAAAAATATTTTGACAACTCATTTGTTCAGGGCATTCGCTTTTAAAAGTTTCAGACATAGCCGGCGGAACAGTTTAAATTGATTCTTATTTGAAGATATATTTAACTACTCCAGTTGTCACGCTGGAAGTGTCTCAAAGCAAGAGAGCAAGATAAATTAGCCGCTTCGAGCATGACAATTAGCAAGAATACAATTTACTTCAAAATTATAATTATTAATCTTACCCAGATTAAAGGCGAATGCTCTGCATTTGTTTAGATAATTACTGTTTTTTTAATTTTCAATTTTTTTGCTGACAACTTTTTGGTTTTCCAATGTTATTTTTACGACTAAGATTTGGTTGCCCAATTTTGCGTTTTCAATACTGGTTTCTTGGGATTTTATATTCTTTTTTTCGAAAATAAAACGGCCACTAATGTCAAATAATTTTAGGTTGTCAATGTTTGTTTTGCCCGATTTGATGTGAATGGCTCCTTTGCTTTTGTACACCAAAATATTATTTTCGTCAAGTACTTGCTGATGGTTACCCAAAGTTTTTTGGTATTTCAAAGAAAATCTTGAATTGTCGACTCCAGCTACTGCTGCGAAAGTATATTCGCTTGATTTTAAGTTAGTTTCGATTCCAGTTAAATGGTCTACTAAAATAATGTCTTGGTTCGCCGAAAATAATCCTTCTGTGTGATCAATGGCAATGGTGTAATTACCCGCATTTGTAGTTTTGAATACTAATGGAACTTTGTCAGTAGCATCAAAAGGTAACGGACGTCCTTGAATCACATATTCTTCGTTGTCAAGTAGGGTGTTCAAAGCAAACTCGCTATCATTATAATATTTTCCGTCAAAAGCATCGACTCCAATTTGGATATTAAAAGTTATAGCTTTATAATTACATTCGATTTTAACCAAAATTAAATTTATTTCTTATTTTGGAAATTGTTTTGCAGAAGCCAAAAATAGTTATATATTTGCCACCGCTTTCGGGGTGTAGCGTAGCTCGGTTATCGCGCCTGCTTTGGGAGCAGGAGGCCGCAGGTTCGAATCCTGCCACCCCGACCACTTAAATCCTTTCTGTCTTTCAGAAGGGATTTTTTTATTGTTGAATAGCAAAAAATGATTATTCTATTTCCATAATCTAGCTTTTATAACTTATTTTTGTGTCGTTAAAAAAAATCAATCCTAATTATGTCTGATACTATCGAAAAAATTAAATGCCTTATTATAGGTTCTGGCCCAGCGGGTTATACAGCAGCTATTTATGCTGCAAGAGCCAATATGAATCCAGTTTTGTACCAAGGAATGCAACCCGGAGGACAATTGACTACAACTAACGAAGTGGAAAATTTTCCAGGTTATGTTGATGGAGTAACTGGTCCTGAAATGATGATTCAATTGCAAGCACAAGCACAACGTTTTGGTGCTGATATTCGTGATGGTTGGGCCACAAAAGTTGATTTTAGTGATGGTATTCATAAAGTTTGGATCAACGATACAATCGAATTACATTGTCAAACCGTAATTATTTCAACAGGAGCTTCTGCTAAATATTTAGGTTTAGAATCCGAGCAACATTATCTAAAAATGGGTGGTGGTGTTTCGGCTTGTGCAGTTTGTGATGGCTTTTTCTATAGAAATCAAGAAGTAGTTATTGTTGGAGCAGGTGATTCTGCTTGCGAAGAAGCCCATTATTTGTCAAAATTGTGTTCGAAAGTGACTATGTTGGTGAGAAGTGATAAATTTAGAGCTTCAAAAATTATGGAAGAACGTGTTCGTAAAACCGAAAATATTTCTATTTTAATGAACCATGATACTGTCGAAATTTTGGGAGATGGTCAAGTGGTAACTGGTGTAAAAGCAAAAAATAAAACTACGGGTGATATTTTTGATATTCCTGCTACAGGGTTCTTTGCTGCCATTGGTCACAAACCCAATACTGATATTTTTGCAAACTATCTAACGCTCGATGAAACAGGTTATATCGTTAACATTCCAGGAACATCAAAAACGAATGTTGCGGGAGTTTTTGTTGCCGGAGATGCTGCCGATCACGTATATCGTCAAGCAATTACTGCTGCGGGAACAGGATGTATGGCTGCTTTGGATGCCGAAAGATATTTGGCAACTTTAGAATAATTTAACGCAATGTTTTGAATTGAATAGTGCTAAAAAATTGAATTACCTCCAAAAAGGTTAAGACTATTTGGGGGTATTTTTTTTGGAACTAAATTGTTGCCAAACGAATTTTAATAAACTTTCGGGAACATTATATTTTATAGTGTCTTACAGTATTTTTACCAACTTTTTTGACTATTAAACAAAAAAAATCACCCATTTTTGATGGATGATTTTTAGGTAAAAAGGATTTATTTTTCGTCAATGCTTCCGCCAGAAGAGATGTCTTTTGAAAGCGTTTTTGGAACTTTATAGTAATCAATAGAACTCCCGCTAGATACCTTTGCGTCTAGTTTGAGAATAGGATAGACCGAGGTGCTACTTCCGCTTGAGGATTGCGAAAAGACTTCGTTTACCATAAGAGCTTTTGCGTTAATATGACTTCCGCTTGAGGAATTCGTTTCTAGTTTTAATGCTTTGCCTCGAGCCTCAATCTCGCTTCCGCTGGAGCTTTCTAGTGTGATTGCGTCAGCTTCAATATCAATATTTATGAGGCTTCCACTGCTTGAATTTGCTTTTATATTGTTGGATGTTAGGGTATAAGAACTATTTATTTTTGAACCGCTACTAGCACTTAATCCATTGATAATGGGCATTTTTACTCGAACCATAGGTGTTGTTGAATTGTATCCTTTGTTGGCTTCAATTTTCAAAACTCCATTTTCTATTTTGGTGATAATGTGTTCTTGCAAGTTATCGTCGGTTTCAACCGTAATTGATTTGATGTCGGCTTGCTCCACAAAAACTTTAATGCCACTACTTACTTCAATATTTTTGAAATCTTGGTCAGCTACTCTTGTTTCGGTGGTTAAATTACCACTTCCTTTTATTCCACTTTCCAAATTGAAGGAGTGATTGCAGGAAGCAAATAATAAGGCCATTAAAGCGGCAATTATGAATTTTGTAATTATCGTGATAATTTTAATCATGACTATTTGTTTTTAACTATTACACCGTCTTCATCAACAGACAACCCTTTTTTTGTGGTTGTTTCTTTAACTTTAACAACTTCTCCGTTTACAGTTACTGTTGTAGTAACAACGCTATCAGCTTCTTGTTTCGTATCTATTGTGACATTTTCGTCGCCCTCATTAAAGCAGTTTTGACACTTTATTTTATCACTTTCTACTTTGTAAACTTCATTTTTATTTTCTGGATTCCATAAAAAATAATCGCCATCCGTTTGGTCATAATTCTTCATAGATTCATCCATTTTCAATAAAGTGCCTAAAGGTAAGAATAAAGTTATTTCTATTTCTTGATCACGGAACTTTTCTTTTACATCGGTTAATAAATAGTTGTCAAAAATTATTTGATTACCAATGACTTTGTAACTGTATTTTATTTTTTCGGCTCTTTGTTTGGCTTCGAATAAGTTCTCGCCTTTGGCTTCTTTTTCAATTTGGATGTAGGCAGATTGTGTATCTGATTGCGCAATTTTGAAACTTACGTTATTAGAATACAAGATATTGTTGCCAGTTGAATCTAAAGTGATTTTAAAATTATCATTGTCATACAGATTTTTGGCAAAATAATCATTGTGTTTGAATTTTAGCAAAAGTGTATCTGTTGGTTTCAGAATAATGTTTTCTTTTACTACAACTCGTCCGTCAATTGCAAAAGCAGAAGCTTGTTTTAATCCAATGGCGATTGCTAATGAAACTGCTATTAGCCACACGGCAAGCAAGGTATATTTTGCAATATTTCCAATAGATTTCAAGTTGGGTGATAATAATTTGAAACCTAATAATGACAAGAAAAAGAATGGAATTCCAACTGCCAAAAACATAATTGCACCAAATATCCAAACGGGGTATTCTGTAAAGTTGCCAGCTTCAATGAAATTTGACCAAGGATAATGGAAAAATGAAGTGCTACCCAAGACAAAAATTCCAATAAATAAAGCTGCCAATATAAAAAGACCTGCAATAATCAAAATCACACCTAGGAATTTTGAGAAAACTCTAAATACGGCTATTATAAAATCCCCAAACGAGCTACCAATTTTTTCGGCTCCCGTTTTTACACGGTTTCCCATCTCATCATAATCAGCGTTTTTGATTTTTTCTGAAACATTTTCGAATTCTTCACGTACTTTTTTTTCAATATTCGAAATTGTTACTGGCTCACCAGTCATTTCTAGTTTTTCGGCTGTTGTTTTTGCTTCTGGCATTACGATCCAAAGGATGATATAGGCTAAAACTCCAGTTCCCCAAGCAAAAAACATGATTAAAAAGAAGATTCGCAACCAAACTTTATCGATTCCAAAATAGTGACCTAAACCAGCTAAAACACCGCCTATCATACCGTTGTCTTTGTCGCGATATAGTTTTCGATTTCCTGTTGAGGAACTTGAAGAATAATTAGTTGTTGTATTGCCAATACCTTCTTCGTCAATTCTATAATCTTCAGGTTGACCCATTACCGCAATAACTTCATCAACATCTTTAAGACCTACAACATGTTTCTCCGTTTTTTGTTTTTCGGTCAATAATTCCGAAACACGCATTTCGATGTCTTTTATGATTTCGTCCTGACCAGATGAATTCGATAAAGAGCGTTTTATGGCATCAAAATATCGCGTTAGTTTTTGGTATGCATCTTCGTCAATATGGAAGAACATTCCGCCTAGATTTATGTTTACAGTTTTGTTCATGGCTATTGTTTTTTGGTTGTGATTAGGTTTACTGCATCAGACAATTCAGTCCAGGTGCCATTCAATTCGTTTAAAAAAGTGTGTCCAATTTCGGTCAGTCCATAATATTTTCTTGGTGGACCTGACAACGATTCTTCCCAACGATAGCTAAGTAAACCGTCGTTTTTCAATCGGGTAAGCAACGGATAAACCGTTCCCTCCACAACCAGTAATTTTGCGTTTTTCAAAGTGTCTAATATTTCTGAGGTATATGCTTCTTTGTCTTTTAATACTGACAAGATGCAAAACTCAAGAACACCTTTGCGCATTTGGGCTTTTGTGTTTTCAATGTTCATAACTCTCTTTTTTGTTTTTTGATTGGATTGAACTGTTCATTTTTTGATTGATTATTGATGATTATTTTAGAAAGGGTATTGTGAGCGGATACTCAAATTTTTCTCCATTCGATGCTTTGACCGAAGCATAAATAATTAAGAAAAACTCTGCGACTTTCAAGCCTACAAACAAAAGAATGGCAACAATGGCTACGATTGCGATTCCTGTAATGTTTTCTACGCTGAAATGATTTCTCATAAACACCTCTTCGTCGATAAGGGTGTGTAAAGGAACATTGTTGAAAAATGTAATGATTAAAATTGGAATAGCAATGACGGCAAGAATTAAAGAATACAAAAACATACTCAGTTGAAAGTTAAGAACTTGTTTGCCATTGAAGTCTATGAATTCAGATTTGCTTTTATTGGAACTCCAAATTAATATCGGAAAAATGTAATTTCCAAAAGGAATACAATATTGGGTCAAAGTACTCAAATGAGTAAATGCTGCTAGGTTTTTATTATTGGTTGTTTCCATAATGTAAAAGTATATAGTAATTTCTAATGCAAATATATATCCAAAAGACAGTATCTTGCATCACATAGTAGTGTATATTAACAAAATATTAACATATTGGGATTAGAAAAAATTAAATCAATTAAAGTTTAACTTCTTAAAATACGGGTGCTAATACGGATTTTTATAAAATAAAGGAAGAACCTAAATGTGTAGTCAATTTTTGTTATTTTTACAAGAACTAAAAAAAATAAAATGAAATTCACGGTATCAAATCTTAATAAATTTCTGTTTTTCAAGTTGCCATCGGCATACATTTCTGGAGTTCGAGTCAAGCAAATAGAAGCAAATAAGTGTGTAGTTACTGTAAAACACCGTTGGATAAATCAAAATCCTTTTAATTCAATGTATTTTGCTGTACAAGCTATGGCTGCAGAACTTTCTACAGGAGCTTTGGTAATGAATCATGTTCAAAATAGTGGAAAAAAAATATCGATGTTGGTGGCCAATAACAAAAGCAACTTTACTAAAAAAGCTACCGGAAGAATCACTTTTGAATGTCTTGATGGAGATTTGGCAGAAAAAAGTATTCAAGATGCAATAGTATCTGGAGAAGGGAAAACGTTTTGGATGAAATCTATAGGAACAAACGAAAATGGAGAGCAAGTCTCAGAAATGGATTTTGAGTGGAGTGTAAAGTCTAAGTAAATTCGTTTTTTAATTGCATAAAAAAAAGCTTCGTCTGCAGGACGAAGCTTTTTTTAACTATAATAACTAGTGAATTAATAATAATTTAAAGCCCAAAAAGGAGCTAACCTTTGTTTGTTTTTATTTAGAATCTTCACAAATTTAAAGAAACTAAATCGTGATAGTCTTAAAATTATATTAAATTTTTTGGCAATCAAAAGAATCATTTTCAGCCTATAATTATATAGCCATTCATCATATAATAATTAATTAATGACAATTTGACATTTTAGAAGATTTGGCAGTACTTTTGCAATCAACAGAAAAGAATAAAAAATGAAGTTTAAAAATATATTTAAAAACAATACAAGAATGGCGACTGAAAATAAGGTAAACGATGAAATTGTTGATCAAGCTCCAATTGAAAACAATGAAAATAATACAGATGCTTTAGATGCTTCAATTGAAGAAAGAGTAGAGGAAATATCCAGAGAAGAACAATTGTCACAAGATTTAGCTTCTGAAAAAGATAAATTTTTGCGCTTATTTGCTGAATTTGAAAACTACAAACGCAGAACAGCAAAAGAGCGTATAGAGTTGTTTAAAACTGCCAATCAAGATGTATTACTTGCTATGTTACCTGTTTTAGACGATTTTGATAGAGCATTGGCCGAAATCAAAAAAACGGACGATAATATTTTGATTCAAGGTGTTGAATTAATTCAAGAAAAATTAAAAAACACATTGGTTTCTAAAGGATTAGAGCAAGTAGAGCTTCAAGCTGGCGATGCTTTTGATGCCGATTTTGCTGAGGCTATCACTCAAATTCCTGCACCATCGCCTAAGTTGAAAGGAAAAATTGTAGATGTAATAGAAAAAGGATACAAATTGGGAGACAAAATTATTCGTTTTCCAAAAGTAGTAATTGGCAACTAAAAAAATCAAATCATAAATCTAAATCGACTAAGCAATTGGCATTTAGAATTTTAAAATTTGGAACTTATTTTAATTATGAAAAAAGATTTTTACGAAATACTAGGCATTTCCAAAAATGCTGATGCTGCCGAAATTAAAAAGGCATATAGAAAAAAAGCACTCGAATTTCACCCTGACAAAAATCCAGGAAATGCTGCTGCAGAAGAAAGTTTCAAAGCAGCTGCCGAAGCATATGAAGTACTAAGTGATCCTCAGAAAAAAGCCAAATACGATCAATATGGTCATCAAGCTTTTGATGGCTCAGGAGGTTTTGGTGGCGGAGGTCACGGCAGTATGAATATGGATGATATTTTCAGTCAATTTGGAGATATTTTTGGTGGTGGTTTCGGAGGTGGTTTCGGAGGTGGAGGCGGTGTTCGTCGTGCAAAAGGAACTAACCTTCGTATAAAAGTAAAGCTAACTCTTGAAGAAATTGCTAACGGAGTCGAGAAAAAAGTAAAAGTAAAACGAAAAGTTCAGGCAAAAGGAGTTTCTTATAAAACCTGTTCTACTTGTAACGGTCAAGGTCAAGTAATGCGTGTGACCAACACTATTTTGGGAAGAATGCAATCAGCATCTACTTGTCCAACTTGTGGTGGTTCAGGTCAAATATTAGACAAAAAACCATCCGAAGCTGATTCTCAAGGAATGGTTGTTGAAGACGAAACGGTTACTATAAAAATTCCTGCTGGAGTTGTTGATGGCATGCAACTAAAAGTTTCAAACAAAGGAAATGATGCACCAGGAAACAGCGTTCCAGGAGATTTAATCGTGGCAATCGAAGAAATTGAGCACGAATTCCTAAAACGTGAAGGAGAGAATTTGCATTTTGATTTATACATCAGTTTTTCAGAAGCAGTTCTTGGAATTTCAAAAGATATTTCGGCTGTAAACGGAAAAGTGAGAATAAAATTAGACGAAGGCATTCAATCTGGTAAAATCTTGCGATTGAAAGGAAAAGGAATCCCGAATATCAATGGTTATGGTTCAGGAGATTTGTTAGTTCACGTTAATGTATGGACGCCAAAAACACTCAATAAGGAACAAAAACAGTTTTTTGAAAGCAATCTCGAAAATGAAAATTTTATTCCAAATCCTGAAAAAAGTGATAAATCCTTTTTTGAAAAGGTAAAAGATATGTTTTCATAATTTTTAATTATGTCAATTTTTCCCATCCTTGTATGACAAGGGTGGGTTTTTTTGTTTTATTTAACACCTTATTAGCACTATTTTTCTACTTTTACACACCCAACGCCAAAGGGTTAAATAGCTAAAATAATCAAAATACCTTTATGAGTACTATACTTGAAGTAAACAAAGTTGTTAAAAAATATGGCGATTTCGTTGCCCTGAATGAAGTTTCTTTAACCGTTCCCAAGGGAAGTATTTACGGTCTTTTAGGACCAAATGGTGCTGGGAAAACATCACTTATTCGGATTATTAACCAAATTACAATGCCTGATAGTGGCGAAATTATACTAGATGGCGAGAAACTAAGTCCAAAACACATTCAAAATATTGGCTATTTGCCCGAAGAACGTGGTTTGTATAAAACGATGAAAGTGGGTGAGCAATGCTTGTATTTAGCTCAAATGAAAGGACTTTCGAAAGCCGAAGCCAAAGAACAATTAGAATATTGGTTCGAAAGATTAGGAATTCAAGGTTGGTGGAACAAGAAAATTCAAGAACTTTCAAAAGGAATGGCACAAAAAGTTCAGTTTGTAGTCTGTGTTTTGCACAAACCCAAATTGTTAATTTTTGACGAGCCATTTTCAGGTTTCGATCCCGTAAATGCTAATGTCATTAAAGATGAAATATTAGAATTGCAAAAACATGGTTCCACTATCATTTTCTCGACCCATCGAATGGAAAGCGTGGAGGAATTGTGCGACCATATTGCTTTAATTCACAAATCCAATAAATTAATTGAAGGTAAACTAGACGATGTAAAACGTCAGTTTAGAACTAATAGTTTTGAAGTTGGAATTCTATCAGACAATGTAGAAGGTTTGATGTATGACATCACCCAAAAATTCAAAGTGGGACAAACCAATTTTAAATCCCTAAATAACGAATTGAAACTCGAAATCCAACTTGGTAATGCCACGCCAAATGAATTGCTAAACGTCTTGGTTCAAAGAGGACAAGTAACTCATTTTATGGAAAAAATTCCAAGTGTAGCTGATATTTTCATTCAGTCTGTTACCGAAAATTCCAAAATTTAATATCATAACTCTAAAAGTAAAAATCTTGAAATGAGTATTATATCGCTAATAATAAAAAGAGAATTTATTGCCAAAGTGCGCAATAAATCATTCATAGTAATGACTTTTTTGAGCCCCTTGCTTTTTGTAGGTATAGCAGCTTTTGTAGGATATTTAAGTACTATGAAGGCCGATACTAAACCAATAGCTATTCACGACGAAACGGGTTTGTTTGCCAATGAATTTCTATCATTAAATAAAAAAGATACCGAATATCGGTATTCTGATTTAACCTTAATCGATATCAATTTTCTAAAAGATAGCATCACAAAAGAAAATTATGAAGGCTTGATTTATATTCCTAAAGTGTCTAATAACAAGGATTTGGAAAACAAAATTCAATTCATCTCCAACGAAAGTCCCAGTTTGTCTTTTATAGAAAATGTTCAAGATATTATAGGAAGAAAACTCACTAAGGAAAATTTCAATAAGGCACATTTAGACACTCTAGCCATAAAAAATGCTGAATCCAAAGTAGTGGTTAATTTAGCCAAAGCTTCTGGTGAAAAAAGTGTAAAAGGACTTAATGAAATTAAAATAGCCATTGGAGGTGCATTCGGATATCTTATTATGATGTTTATTATTATTTATGGTAATATGGTGATGCGCAGTGTTATAGAAGAAAAAACCAATCGTATTGTCGAAATTATTATCTCATCAGTAAAACCATTTCAATTGATGATGGGAAAAATAATAGGAACTTCATTGGCAGGATTGCTGCAATTCTTTATTTGGGCCATTCTTGGATTTGTATTAATGATTGTTGCTTCGACTTTTTTGGGTATTGATGCTAGTCCAACAGCAAAAATACCTCCTTCAGTAATAAAAGAAGTTCACCAAGAATTTGGGGGAATGGCGCAAATGTATGTTCGGGAATTATGGGGCTTGCCTATTTTTACAATCCTTTTTAGTTTTGTGATTTATTTCATTGGGGGTTACTTTTTGTACAGTTCCTTTTACGCTTCTATTGGCGCTGCGGTAGATAGCGAAACCGACTCTCAACAATTTCTTTTGCCCATTATTATGCCTTTGGTTCTAGCAGTTTATATTGGCTTTTTTACCGTAATCAATGATCCTCACGGAACAATCGCTACTGTATTTTCGATGATTCCGCTCACTTCGCCCATCGTAATGTTGATGCGAATTCCGTTTGGCGTACCTTGGTGGCAAATCGCTATTTCAGTAACAATCCTTTTTGGAACATTCTTTTTTGTGGTTTGGTTTGCAGCAAAAATATACCGAGTAGGAATTTTAATGTACGGTAAAAAAACAACTTGGAAAGAAATGTATAAATGGTTGAAATATTAATTTAGAGTACCTAAGTTGCTAAGATTCTGAGAGACTAAGTTTTTAGTTTCGGATGATTTAAGAAAACACTAAACTTAGAACCTTAGCATCTAAGAATCTCAGAACCTTAAAAAAATGAGTAAAATACTAATCATAGAAGACGAAGCCGCTATCCGAAGAGTATTAACCAAAATACTTTCGGAAGAAAGCGATACTTATAGTGTAGAAGATGCTGAAGATGGAATCCAAGGCTTGGAAAAAATAAAAAACAACGACTACGATCTCGTTTTGTGCGACATCAAAATGCCCAAAATGGATGGCGTTGAGGTTTTGGAAGCGGTTAAAAAAATAAAACCCGAAATTCCGATGGTGATGATTTCTGGTCACGGTGATATGGAAACGGCTATTCAAACGATGCGTTTGGGCGCTTTTGATTATATTTCAAAACCGCCCGATTTAAACCGATTATTGAACACGGTTCGAAATGCTTTAGACAGAAAACAACTCGTGGTTGAGAATAAAATCCTGAAGAAAAAAGTCAGCAAGAACTACGAAATGATTGGCGAAAGCGAACCCATCAATCGCATCAAATTGATGATTGAAAAAGTAGCTGAAACCGAAGCTAGAGTTTTAGTTACTGGACCAAATGGGACTGGAAAAGAACTCGTTGCCCATCAATTGCACGAGAAAAGCCAAAGAGCCAGTTTTCCTTTAATTGAAGTCAATTGTGCCGCAATTCCTAGCGAATTAATAGAAAGCGAATTGTTTGGTCACGTCAAAGGCGCTTTTACATCAGCAGTCAAAGATAGAGCAGGGAAATTTGAAGCAGCCGACAAAGGAACTATTTTTTTGGATGAAATTGGCGACATGAGTCTTTCAGCTCAAGCCAAAGTATTACGCGCTTTACAAGAGAATATGATTACCAGAGTAGGAGCCGACAAAGACATCAAAGTCGATGTTCGTGTCATTGCTGCAACGAATAAAGATTTGAAAAAAGAAATTGCTGAAGGTCGTTTCCGTGAGGATTTGTACCATCGATTGGCAGTGATTTTAATTAGTGTTCCATCGTTAAATGATAGGCGAGATGACATTCCGTTATTGATTTCCCATTTCACCGAAAAAATCGCTTCTGAACAAGGAAATGCAGTGAAGCATTTTTCAGCAGCAGCTGTCAAATTATTGCAAGAATACGATTGGACAGGAAATATCCGAGAATTGCGAAATGTAGTGGAACGCTTGATAATATTGGGCGGAAACGAAATTTCGGAAACGGATGTACAATTGTTCGCATCAAAATAAATACTATTTCACAAAGATTCACAAAGTTGGCGCAAAGAAGCACAAAGTTTTTTTAATTTAAACCTTCGTGAATCTTCTTTTTTACTTTGAGAATCTTTGTGTAAAAAACAATAAAATGAAACTAAAAAAAATAAACAAAATTCTGCAAGACAATCTAATTGCTAATGGTTTAACCGAGGCCAATGAAATGCAATCAGAAACTTTTTCGACCCTAAAAAGTGGTGCCGATTGTATTGTTATTGCTCCAAAAGGAAGCGGAAAAACTACGACAATCGTAATCAATGTCATTCAGAAATTGGTTGGTCAAATTGAAGAATCGCCACGCGCTTTGGTATTTGTAGAAACTAAAGAAAAGGTGCTTGAAATGGTCGATTTGTTTAACAAATATGCCAAAGGGACTAATCTTGAAATATACGGAATTCACGACAAAGGAGATACTGATTATGATAAAAACTACATTTCAACAGGAGTAGATATTTTGGTAGGAACACCCAAAAAATTGAGTGATATGTTTAGTGGAGCTGGATATAACGTAAATAGACTAAAAATGTTTATCGTTGATGATGCCGATGCTATTTTGAAATTACGCCACGAAACTAAAATTATGCGTATTTCGGATGGTATTGCCAAAACACAACGCATTGTTTTTACAGATGCTCTCACAGAAAGAATAGAAATTCTGGCAGACAAAATGTTAATAGAACCTTTTGAATTTGATTTCGAAGAATATGACGATGAGGATTTTGAAGACGAAGAAATCGATTCAGAAGAAGAATAATTACTGTTTATGAGTAACAATAAACTATCAACAACAAACAATAAACAATAATATGGGATTAATGAAAGTGTTTTCGGGAAGCGAAATTTTGGCTTTGGCTTTGCAAGAAAAAATAGAAGAAGCGGGAGTCGATACCGTATTGAAAAACAACATCCAATCGGCTAAAATGGCAGGTTTTGGGACAAGCGGTCAAGCCGTTGAATTATTCATTCAAGAAACCGATTTTGCAAAGGCGAATCCTGTTATTGAGGAGTTTAGGATGAGTATATAAAGCGGAATTATAAAGGTTTAAGTGGTATTTGTTCAATTCTTGTTCCATATAATAAAAACAAAAGTATTAATGGGAATTCGTATATTTGTATAATAAAAAGCGGTATTATGGATTTATCGGCTAGAAAATATAGTTTTATTGAGGAGATTTTCAAGGTAGAAGAGGCTACTTTTGAGAAACTGGAAAAGGTTTTGAAAAAAGAAAAGTTGAATAAAATTGGAGTTCCCTCAGAGCATAAGGATGAATTGGATAAGCGATTAGAAGCCTATAGAGAAAATCCAAAAGATTTATTGGATTGGGATGCCATAAAGAAGGATTGGTAATGGAATACAAGTTGAAATTATTGCCAATTGTTTATCAAGATTTAAGAAAAGCAAAAAAATGGTATTTAGAAATAAATACAGGATTAGGCGAAGATTTTAAGTTGAAAGTAAACGAAGAGTTAGATTATATAAAGCAATACCCAAAACATTACCAAAAGAGATACAAGGAATTAAGACAAGCTATCGTGGCAAGATTTCCTTACACAATTTATTATTTAATCGAAGAAGAATTAAAAACAATTGTCGTTATTGGAGTTTTGGCACAAAAACAAAGTTTTGATAGAATTAAAAAACGAATAAACAAATAGCAACTACCGCTTCAAAAGAGCGGTTTTTTGATGATTTTTTTATAAAATAAAAACAATGAAATACAAAATGCTAGTGGTCGATATGGACGATACTTTGTTGACAGACGACCACGAAATATCAAACGAAAATAAAGAAATGCTTCTCAAAGCACAGGAATTGGGAGTTTATGTGATTTTGGCTTCAGGCAGACCCACATCGGCGATGATTGAATATGCCAAAGAATTGCAATGCGATGTCAATAACTCCTATATGATTTCCTATAACGGTTCTACTATCACTGATTTAAAAGAAGACAAAATTCTTTTTGAACACTCTTTGACCAAAGAGCAAATTCATTCCATTTACGATTTTAGTCAAGAAAATAATACACACATCATCACGTATTTAGACGGAAAAATAATTAGTGAAACGAGTTCAGAATATATTGATGTCGAAAGTACCATTACGGGTTTGGAACATATAATTGTGCCAAGTTTTAAAGATTTTGTGACCACCTCTGCGGTAAAATGTTTGTTGCTTGAAGAACCCAGTTATCTAAAAACAGTTGAGCCATTACTTAAAACAGCGATGCCCAATTTAAGTGTTTGTATGTCAAAACCGTTCTTTCTGGAAGCCGCACCGAATGGCGTTGACAAAGGAGCTGCCATTAAAGTATTAGCCGAAAAATTGAACATTCATCAATCTGAAATTATTGCCATTGGAAATGCCGGAAACGATTTGACTATGGTGCAATATGCCGGATTGGGTGTTTGGGTTGACAATGTCGATGATGAATTAAGAGAATTTGGCGATGTTATCGTAGCTTCAAATAATGATCACGGTGTTGCCGAAGTGGTGAGGAGATTTATTTTGGGTTAAAAAATTATGCAAACTGTCCGGTTTATAATTCTATCGCTTTTAACTCTTTTAGGAGGGATTTATTTGCTTTACGTTGGTTATGTTTATTGTAATCAGGGAGAACTGATTTTTGTGGCAAATAAATTGCCAAATGATTATAAGTTTGAATTTAAGCAAGATTTCGAAGAATTGAATATTTCTTCATTTGATAACAAAAAATTAAATGGACTATTGTTCAAAACGCCAAACCCAAAAGGATTAGTGTTTTATCTTCACGGAAATGCAGGTTCGCTCGACACTTGGGGAAGTATCGCCGAGAATTATACCGATTTAGGATACGATATTTTTATTTTGGATTATAGAGGTTTTGGGAAAAGTGAAGGAGAAATCGAGAGCCAAGACCAAGTTTTCAAGGATTTAACTTTTGCGTATAACAAGCTGATAACGAAATATGACAGGAATAAAGTCGTGATAATTGGATATTCCATCGGAACTGGATTGGCAACCTATTTAGCATCAGTTGAAAAACCTGAAAAACTAATTCTACAAGCTCCTTATTATAATTTTATTGAATTTTCAAGCGGCAGAGTTCCTTTTGTTCCAGATTTTTTGAAGAAGTTTAAATTTGAAACCGACAAATACATTGTAAAAGTAAAATCCCCCATTTATATTTTTCACGGAAACAAAGATCAGGTGATTTCTTGTGAAAATTCCATTCGATTGCAAAAACTTCTGAAGCCGACTGATAAAGTTTTTATTTTGGACAATCAAGACCATTTAGGCATAAATGAAAATTCTGATTTTCAAGACGAATTGAAAAGGATTTTAGAGTAATTAATTTTTTGAAATTAATTCTACATTCCTAAAAATTGCCCAATTCCTTATTTAAGCTATCTTTGCCACTTTTAATTTTTAGGACTTTGAATCTTCAAACTTCAAACTCCCAACTTCAAACTTCGAAAAATGATTACAGTTAACGATATCTCCGTTCAATTTGGCGGAACCACTTTATTTAGTGATGTTTCTTTTGCTATCAACGAAAATGACAAAATTGCCCTTATGGGTAAAAATGGTGCGGGAAAATCAACGCTTTTGAAGATTATTGCAGGGCAAAGCAAACCCTCAACAGGAAATATTTCGGCACCAAAAGAAGCCGTGATTGCTTATTTGCCTCAGCATTTATTGACTACCGATGGCGCAACGGTTATGGAAGAAGCTTCTAAAGCTTTTGGAGAAATCTTTGCAATGAAAGCCGAAATCGATGAAATCAACGAGCAATTGACCATTCGTACGGATTATGAAAGCGATGCTTATATGAAATTAATCGAAAGAGTTTCGGACTTGAGCGAGAAATTTTATGCCATCGAAGAAGTGAATTACGAAGCCGAAGTCGAGAAAATCTTGACTGGTTTGGGTTTCGAACGAGACGATTTCTCTCGTCAAACCTCCGAATTTTCAGGCGGTTGGAGAATGCGAATCGAATTGGCCAAAATTCTTTTGCGAAAACCAGACTTGATTTTGCTGGATGAGCCTACAAACCATATGGATATCGAAAGTAT
>ENA-UPSM01003759-UPSM01003759.1-activated-sludge-metagenome-genome-assembly--contig:-NODE-3759-length-16657-cov-6.453018_pt1 | contig 16657 bp, 14 predicted proteins | sample MGYA00238181_ERZ773283 | MGnify/ENA primary metagenome ERZ773283 (study PRJEB29023, sample SAMN05720199) | activated sludge metagenome | isolation source: Anaerobic digester | place: Japan...
ACAAACAGCATTACACGAAAAAGATGGAATTTCAGCTCCCGAAATTATCAGTGCACAGGCTGTGGAACAAATCCAGAAATTTAGAAAAAAACAACCTTCTTCAAAAGAATTAATTGATGGCGTTTTATCGGGAAATATTCCTGATTTAAGCCGAGCAATAACGTTAGTCGAAAGCACCAATGATAACCATTTGGCGAAGGCCAATGAAATTATCAATGCTTGTTTGCCACTTGCCAATAAATCGGTCAGAATAGGAATCACTGGGGTTCCAGGCGTTGGCAAAAGTACTTTTATCGAAGCTTTTGGCAAACATTTGACTTCATTAGGAAAAAAAATAGCTGTCCTTGCAGTTGACCCTTCTAGCACCATTTCGCACGGAAGTATTCTAGGCGATAAAACCCGAATGGAAGAATTAATTAAAGACCCTAATGCCTATATCAGACCTTCGTCTTCAGGAGAAACGCTTGGCGGTGTGACTCGAAAAACTAGAGAAACCATTATGCTATGTGAAGCTGCTGGTTTTGACACTATTCTCATTGAAACTGTTGGTGTTGGACAAAGCGAAACTGCAGTTCATAGTATGGTCGATTTCTTTTTGCTTTTGAAAATTTCAGGCGCTGGCGATGAATTACAAGGCATCAAACGAGGTATTATGGAAATGGTCGATGCTATTGTCATCAATAAATGTGATGGCGATAACATCAAAAAGTCCAAATTAGCAAAAACTGAATTTGAACGTGCTTTGCATTTATTTCCTGCCAAAAAATCGGGTTGGATTCCAACAACCTCAACTTGTAGTTCGATAACACGAGAAGGAATTCCGGAAATTTGGCAAACAATCGAGCAATTTATCGAAATCACTAAAGGGAATACTTATTTCTTTGAAAAACGGGCAGCACAAAATCAATATTGGTTACTTGAAACCATTAATGAACAATTGAAAACTAATTTCTACAACAATCCTGAAATCCAGAAAGTTTTGGAATCTACTAAAAAAGCGGTACAAAATGATGAAATTTCACCTTTTGCAGCCGCTCAATTCGTATTGGAAAACTATTTCAAAAATTTAAAATAATCTCCGACTAAATAGCATCAGTTACAGCTCTTTTTGTTATGGAAAAAATTTTTGAAAAAATATTATTCTTTTTCGTAACGTTCCATTTCTCGGTCATAAAAGGCATTGGCTTGTTCAATCAAACCTTCCATTTCGGCATTTAATTCAGCTTCATCAAGATCTTCAGCTTCTTCCATAAATTCTACTTCATCGTCTTTTAGATTGATGATGAATCTTGGATAATCCAAATGAATGATGAAAATATCATCTGGAAAATCAGTGTTATCGCCTAGTAAAAATTTTGGTAATTCCATTTTATAATTTTTGAATTTAGATTTTAGATTCCCTTTGAAATTTTGAATTTCAATTTTGGAATTTAAGTTTATTTATCAGACAAAATTACTGGTGCACTTCCCCCTTTTCCCATAAAAATAATTTTGGTATTTGGCGAAGTTGCAATTTCTTTTTGCGCTTTTATTTGTTCGTATTGCAATTGTTTATCGGTCAATCCCATAGAAATAATCCTTTGATAATCAGCGATACCTTGTGCCTCAACTCTTTTTCTTTCGGCTTCTTGTTTTTCTTTTTGTAGCACGAAAGTCATTTTTTGAGCCTCTTGCTCTGCATTAATCTTGCTTTCGATAGTTGCTTTTACAGATTCGGGAAGATTTATATTTCGAATCAATAGTTGTTCTAAAATCAAACCTCTAGCTTTAAAATCGTCTTCTATACTTTTTCTAATTCTTTGTTGAAATTCATTTCTTTTGGTCGAATACAAAGCCACGGCATCATAATAAACAGCATTATCTCGAATACGAGTTCTAGTAATTGGACGCACAATTTTATCGCTGTAATTTACTCCAATTTGCTTGAAAATCTTTGGAGCATCAGTAGGAGTTATTCGATACAAAACGGTCAAATCAATCACCACTTCGAGTCCATCATTCGACAGAACTCGAATAGCATCATCGCCTTCCTGAGCGCCTTCGCCGTGAACGGCTGACATAGTGTAGTTCTGGGTTTGAATGTCAAAATCGGTTACATCCAAAAGTGGGTTTATCAAATGCAAACCACTTTCTAAAATATCGGGTTGAACGCTTCCATAAAGTGATTTTACACCTACTTTTCCCGCATCAATTTGTTTGAACATCGACGAGAAAATTCCCAAAGCAATTACAACAAATCCAACTAATTTAAGCGTATTCGAAAACTTGAAAAACGGATTGCTGGCATTACTTTTTACAGCAAAACTCACAATCAATAAAATAACCCCAATAATAATTAATAGTATCATTTTTTTTCAAAATTAATTTGTTCGATGATTATACGATAAATCAGATTATAAGTTACAATGTTTTAAGAAAAAACCTAAAAATTTTATTAGTTTTCCAATGCTAATCTTTTGGTCAATCTCGCAAAGCGAATGTACAAAAATAAAGCTGCCGCTGTTAATCCTGCCAAAAGTCCAATCCAGATTCCAGTTGCGGCCAAATTGGTGTGTGTTCCTAAAAAATACGAAATCGGGAAACCCACAATCCAATATGCCACAAAGGTAATGTACATCGGTATTTTTACGTCTTGCAACCCTCTTAAAGCCCCCAAAACTACCACTTGGATTCCGTCAGAAATTTGAAAAACAGCTGCCACCAAAAGCAATTGGGATGCTATGAATATTATTTCGGCATTATCCAATTCTTGTGTGACATCGGACATATTCAAGAACAAATGGGGCAAGAAATTATGAAAAATTACGAAAACCAACCCGAAGAAAGTTTCGACCATAATCGCCAACAAGAAAATTGAGCGAGCCACGGTAATTAATTGCTTGTAATCTTTTGCCCCTTTGGCATTGCTCACTCGAATCATCGCTGCCACGCTAAACCCCATTGCCACCATAAAAGTGGACGAAGCCAAAGTCAACGCAATTTGATTGGCTGCCTGACTGTTTTTTCCAAGCGAACCCGAAAGCCAAATCGCTGCAGTAAACAAAGCTACTTCAAACAACATTTGCATAGCCGAAGGTAAACCCAAATTAATGATTTTCTTTAAAATTGATTTCTTAATTTCTTTGAAAGTAAAATTCTTGAAATAATGTTTGAATGCTGAATTTTTCCTCAAAATAAAGTGCATAAAAACCACCATCATAATTCTAGAAATTACAGTTCCCAATGCTGCGCCCAAAATACCCAATTTAGGAAAACCAAAAACCCCATAAATCAACACATAATTGAAGAAAATATGTACCACATTGGCCAGATAAATGGCATACATCGAATATTTAGTTTGCGACAAACCATCGGCAAATTGCTTATAACCTTGGAAAATAATTACGGGAATTAAGGAAAAAGCCACCCAATTAATATAAGGTGCGGCCAATTCGACAACCGCTTCTGGTTGGTTCATTAATTGCATTATGGGCTTTGCTAAAATAATCAAAACAAATATGACGATTCCCAAAAAAGTGCACAATAACAGGCCGTGATGAAATGTAGTTCTGATTTTTTTGTCGTCTTTCTCGGCATCAGCTTCCGCAATCAAGGGCGTGATGGCGGTAGAAAAACCAATTCCCAACGACATTCCAATAAAGATAAAACTATTGCCCAATGAAACGGCTGCCAATTCGGTTGAACCCAAATTTCCAACCATAAAATTATCTACAATACCAATTAATGTATGCCCTAACATTCCAAGAATAACTGGAAAAGCTAGTTTCAAACTATAAGAGAACTCTTTTGTATATTTGGAAATATTCACATTAATTTATTTTGGTTGGCAAAGATATAGCAAAAACACAACACAAATTCGATTGATTTTTACTAATTTCGAAAAGTTTACAATTGTCCTCCATTAGAAAACCCAAACTGTCTCTTCATTATTATATGGAAAAATTTACACTCGAAGCCTTATTTAAAATCATCGGTCTTGGCTCAGCTTCTGGGCTAGTTTACAAAGACAATTCCTTGTTTATCATTTCTGATAACAGTACTTTTCTATATCAATATCACATTCAGGAAAAGCAACTTTCTAAAATACAATTATTAGAAAAAGGCGAAGAAAACATTCCAAAAAAAGACAAATACGATTTTGAATCCATTGTTTTAAAAGGAAATAAACTTCATCTTTTGGGTTCCGGTTCCACTTCCAAAAGAGAAAAAAGAATAACCTATAATCTTGAAACCAAAGAAATAATTGAAAAAGACTTATCAAAATTATATAAAAATCTAAAACAAATCGCTCCTATTTCTGATGAAGAACTCAATATTGAAGGAGTCGTTTTCGATAACGAAAAATGGCTTTTATTCCAAAGAGGCAATGGTGTCAATTCAAAAAACGGAATCGCAATCCTAAATGGCAAACTCAATAAAAATAGTAAGATTGAGTTTATTTCAATACCATTACCAAAAATCAAACACATAGAAACTTCTTTTACAGATGCCATTTTTGTCGATGAAAAAATTTACTTTTTGGCAACAGCCGAAGATACTACTTCCACTTACGATGATGGCGAAATATTGGGAAGCCTAATTGGACGAATGGACAGCAAAACATTCGAAATAGAGTTTACCCAGAAAATACCCGATACCCAAAAATTTGAAGGATTAACAGTTTATCAAATAAGTGAAACCCAAATTGAGTTCCTACTTTGTGAAGACAATGATTCGGATGTTTTGGAAACCAATATTTATAAAATCTCGGTTCCAAAATTTTAAATAACAAAAATATTTCAACCGCTTCCCAACCTTTTACCCTTAATCATCCTCTTTAGTAGAAAGACAACAATTGTGATAAACGAAAAACTAATTTCTGATTGCAAAAAAATGCACCGCGATGCCCAGCGTCAGGTGTATGAGCTGATGGCTCCCAAACTGTATCGTACTTGCAAGCGCTACCTAAAGAAAGAAGAAGAAATAGAAGAAGCCTTGGCCGACGCTTTCTATACAATTTTCACCAAACTCGATCAACTCAAGGAATTGGGGGCTTTCGAAGCTTGGAGCAGAAAAATTACTGTCAATCATTGCTTGGCAACCATCAAAAAGAAAACAAATTTCAATTTGTACCTCGAAGATGTCAAAACTATTTCTCAACCTTTTACCGATGAAGTCACCGAACTCGAAGAAGAAGATTTGCTGAAATTGCTCAACCACATTCCCGAAGGTTGCAAAACTATATTTAATCTTTTCGTTATCGAAGGTTATGGTCACAAAGAAATCGCAGCAATGCTCAACATTTCCGAAGGCACATCCAAATCACAATTGAATGCTTCGAAAACTAAATTAAGGGAATTAGTAAACAATTTGTATTACCAAAAAGCGAAATAGTCATGGACAATCAAGATAAAATATTCGACAAAATAAAGAACGCTGCTCACAAAGCTGAAGAAAAAGACTTTCCCGGAATGGAAAGGATTTGGCAACGAGTGGATGCCAAATTGGAACAAAAAGAACTACAATCCAAAAACAAAAATTGGAAAAAAATTGCCATTGCAGCATCGGTTATCCTCTTGGTTTCCTTGGGATATCAATTCTTAAAACCAACTGAAATCACTTCAATAGACAATGAAGTTGTAGTAAAAAAAGTGCCTTCCAAAAACATTCTTAAAAAAGCGATTGTTAGTTCGCAAATTGACACCGCCAAAGTAATAAATGTCCTTAATGAAACAAAAACAACTCTTGTTGAAAAGGAAAATCAAAGCCCAGTTGTTGCATCAAGCGCAATGGCTTCAGCAGAAAAACAGAGTGAAATGGCAGATGGAATTATAGCATCGGATTATACAAAAAGTGAAAAGGAAACTATTTTAAGGAATAAAACCAATACTTTCCGAAACCAAGTTTTTGATGCGATCGTGGTGCGATCGGCTTATTCCGAATTAGAAAAAAAGAAGCAAAAAGATAGTATTGCACCCCAGAAAGCAGCCGAAACCAATGGGCCTTTGGTTGTTGTGAATGGAAATTTAGCACAAACAAAATTCAAATCAGTTCAAGAAGCAAAAAAAGAAATGCCCAAAAAACTAGATAACGAAGAAATTGAATCGCTCATTGTTCTCAAAGAACCTTTGTATATCATCAATGGTGTCGAATATACTGAAGAATCGCTTTTCGGAACACATCCAACAAGTCCTTATGCTCCTTTGAATAAACAAAAAATTGAAACTCTAACCATTTTACAAGACGACGAAGCCATAGAAAAATATGGAGAAAAAGGTAGCAAAGGAGTCGTAATTATTACCACCAAAAACAGAGTACCCATCCAAAAATAATTCGAAAAAAATCATTTCTAACATACTAAAAACAACTATTATGAAAACTACAAAACGTATTTCATTAGCCCTACTTATGCTTTTTTCTGTCCTAAGTTTTGGCCAAAAAACGACTATAACAGGTATCGTAACCGAAGACACGGGCGCGCCACTTCCTGGTGTATCTATTTACATTAAAGGAACTAAAAATGCAACTAGCACGAACATCGATGGGAAATACAGTATTCTCGCAGAAAAGGGTGATAAACTCGTTTTCTCTTACATTGGGTTTGAGACAAAATATGCTACAGTTGGAAAATCAACCATTATAAACATTACTCTAAAAAGCAGTTCGAATCAATTGAATGAGGTGGTTGTTGTGGGTTATGGAACATCCGAAAATGCTGATTATTCAGGCTCGGTTGCAATGATTTCTGCTAATAAATTAAATAAACAAAAATCAGCTAATGTTAATGATGCGCTTCAAGGAAGAGTAGCTGGAGTTCAAATAAGTTCTAAATCAGAAGAAAAAAAACGAATAAAAAATAGAAAAATTAAAGACACTATAATTACTGCAAAACCTATAAAAATTACTGACGAAGATTACGGAACATTCATTGAAAACCCTTTCGAAAGTCCAAAATTCGCTCCACTTTCTACTTTTTCTATTGATGTGGACAATGCTTCTTATACGAATGTAAGACGTTTTATCAACAACGGGCAAACCGTTCCTAAAGATGCCGTAAGAGTCGAAGAAATGGTGAATTTTTTCAAATACAAATACCCGCAACCACAAGACGAGCATCCGTTTTCGATTAATACCGAATACAGCGAATGTCCTTGGAATTCGAACCACAAAGTATTGAAAATTGGCTTGCAAGGCAAAAATATTCCAACCGAAAGTTTACCCGCTTCCAACTTGGTTTTCTTGATTGATGTTTCGGGTTCGATGAGTTCTGATAATAAATTGCCTTTACTGAAACAATCGCTAAAAATTTTGGTCAACGAACTCCGAAAAAAAGACAAAGTGGCCATTGTGGTTTATGCGGGAGCAGCAGGAATGGTGTTGCCTCCAACCACTGGAGACGAAAAACAAACTATCATCGATGCGTTAGAAAAACTCAACGCTGGCGGAAGCACTGCTGGCGGTGCAGGAATTGAATTGGCTTATAAATTGGCTCAAGAAAATTTCGTCAAAGGTGGAAATAACCGAGTAATATTGGCTACTGACGGCGATTTTAATGTGGGAGCATCTTCGAATACTGATATGCAAACCTTGATTGAAGAGAAAAGAAAATCAGGTGTTTTCTTGACTTGCCTAGGTTATGGAATGGGAAATTACAAAGATAGCAAAATGGAAACTTTAGCCGACAAAGGCAATGGAAATTATGCTTACATCGACAACATTCAAGAAGCCAATCGTTTCTTGGGCAAAGAATTCAAAGGTTCCATGTTTGCCATTGCCAAAGACGTGAAAATCCAAATTGAATTCAATCCTAAACAAGTGCAAGCCTACCGATTAATTGGTTACGAAAACCGAAAATTACGCCCCGAAGATTTTACAAACGACGCTATTGATGCGGGAGAATTAGGAAGCAATCATACGGTTACCGCTTTGTATGAAGTGATTCCAACCAGAGTAAAAAGCGAATTCCTGAACAACCAACCCGAATTGAAATACACCAAAACAACTGCATCCGAAGATAATTATTCCGATGAATTGGCTACCATCAAATTCCGTTACAAAAAACCCGATGGAGATAAAAGTATAGAAATGGTAAAAGTGATTGAAAACCAATCCATTCCATTGAAAAATGCTTCTGATGATTTCAAATTTAGCACTGCTGTCGCTTGGTTTGGATTGAAATTAAGAGATTCCAATCTGGTACCAAATAAATCTTCAGAAGAAATAAAAAAGCTATCCAAAGAAGGATTGTCCAATGATGAGGATGGTTATAAAGCAGAATTTATCCGCTTGGTTGAAACTGTGAAATAAGAGATTCTATAAAAAAAACACCCGACAGGTTTCAAAAATCTGTCGGGTGTTTTTTTAAACTTCAACATTCAAGAATTCCAATCTCACACTTCCATCTTCATCTATTTTAGTCAAATTGATTTCGTGTAAAGTGTTGGCCAATTCTGGATTCCAAGGCGTTTTTACTCTCACGTAATTTTCGGTAAATCCGTGAATGTAACCTTCTTTATTTTCAGCTTCAAACAAAACGGTTCTGTTGGTTCCAATTTGACTTTCATAAAAAGCTCTACGTTTTTTAACTGATAATCCACGCAACATTTTGCTTCTTTTGGCACGAACGTTATTAGGAACAACACCTTCCATTTCTGCAGCTTCTGTATTATCTCGCTCTGAATAAGTAAAAACGTGTAAATACGAAATATCTAAATCGTTCAAAAAGTGATACGTTTCAAGAAAATGTTCGTCAGTTTCGCCCGGAAAACCAACAATCACGTCCACACCAATGCAAGCATCTGGCATCACTTCTCGAATTTTATTTACTCGTTCCGTATAAACCTCCCGAAGGTAACGGCGTTTCATCAACTTCAGAATTTCATTGCTTCCAGATTGCAACGGAATGTGAAAATGCGGCACGAAAGTTCGGCTTTTCGAAACAAATTCTATTGTTTCGTTTTTCAATAAATTTGGTTCGATGGAGGATATTCGCAATCTTTCGATTCCTTCTACTTGGTCTAAAGCCTGAACTAATTCCAAGAAAGTATGCTCGTGTTTTTTATTTCCAAATTCTCCTTTGCCGTAATCACCAATGTTTACACCGGTCAAAACGATTTCTTTGATTCCTTGTTCCGAAATTTCTTTGGCATTTTTGAGTACATTTTGCAATTCGTCACTTCGGGAAATTCCTCTTGCCAATGGAATCGTGCAATAAGTACATTTGTAATCGCAACCGTCCTGCACTTTCAAGAAAGCACGGGTTCTATCGCCAATAGAATAACTGCCCACGTAAAAATCGGCTTCCTCGATTTCGCAAGAATGCACTTCTCCAAAATCATTTTTGGATAAATCGTTGATGTAATCAGTAATTTTAAACTTTTCTGTAGCACCCAAAACCAAATCCACTCCATCGACATTGGCTAATTCTTCGGGTTTTAATTGGGCATAACAACCAATGGCGGCAACAAAAGCCTTGTTGTTGAGTTTCATCGCTTTTCGAACGACCTGTTTGAATTGTTTATCGGCATTTTCCGTTACCGAACAGGTGTTGATGACATACATGTCGGCCACTTCTTCAAAATCAACGCGTTCAAAACCTTCATCCTGAAAACTTCTGGCAATGGTTGAAGTTTCCGAAAAATTCAATTTACAGCCTAAAGTATAAAAGGCTACTTTTTTCTTGTTTTCCATAAAATAGCTCAATTAATGAAATCGTTGTCAAAAAATTGAGGTTGCAAATTTACAAACAATATTTCTATAATTGACAAAATAAAAATCCCGAAAATAAAACCGCTGATTCGCAAATGAAATAATTAATTTGCGAATTTGCGGCAATCAAGATAACGAATCTCTAAAACAGCAACTCCATCTTTTTCCACCACCAAAACTCCAAAGGAAAATCAGGATAATTTTGTATAAATTTATTGTATTTGCTTGACTTTACTTCCTGCTCGCCGAACTTTACTTCTACTGCAAAACCTTTTAAATAAGAGGTTTCTACCACAAAATCGACTTCATTTCCATCGGCGGTGCGCCAATATTTTACTTGATCTTGATCAAACCTTTCAAAAAGTAATCTAAAGCACAAATTTTCCAAAACCATTCCTTTATCAGCTCTTTGTTCTAAAGGCGAAAAATAATTAATCAGCACATTTCGCAAGCCCAAATCGTTGATATATACTTTGGGCATCTTGGTCAATTCCTTGCGTAAATTGTTGTAAAATGGTTTTACCAGCGTAATATGAAAACATTTTTGCAACACATACAAATAATTTTCGACAGTGGCATTGGTCATTCGCAACGTATTCGAAATTTCGTTTACATTCAACAAATTCCCTGATTGACTTGCCAAAAGCATCAACATTCTGTAAAACTTGGTTTCATCCGTAATACCCGATTCTAGAATATCTCGCTTGATAAAGGAATCTCGAATATCTTTCAATAATTCTATTTTTTGAGCAATATCATTTTCTAAAACCACGGCAGGATAACCACCATAATTCACAAATTCATCCATAAAAGCCCAAAGTACATTCTCTTGAATGGATTTTTGTTTTTTTTTGTTTTTGAGTTTCAAAACTTCTTCTACCAAATCATTTCTTCCCTTAAAGATCAAAAACTCCTCAAAATCAAGTGTTCCCATCTGAAAAATTTTCTTTCTCCCTACAAGCGAATCATTAAATTGCTTGTCGATATAAAAAGCAGAACTTCCTGTGGCAACAATCTTCAATCGATCGGAATATTCGTCGAAAAGTAATTTTACAAAAGTAGTCGCATCTTTTAGGTATTGGATTTCGTCAATAAAAACAATGATTTTTTTATCGGTTTGCAACGGACAAATTTTAAACAAATTTTCAGGACTTTCGTCCAATTCGTCTAAAATTTCTTTTCGATCTAAATTCAAGAAATAAACCGTTTCTCCTTTTTGGTTCAAATCTTCGAACAATTGCTTCAATAGCGTGGACTTCCCTATTTGCCTAGCGCCAATAAGAATAGTAAACTCTTTTTTCGAAAGATGTTTTACAATTTCGATATATTTTTTCCGTTGTACCATACTACAAATGTAAACATAAAACACAAAATATCGGATAATTTTAAAATATTTTTTAAAATTATCCGATATTTTTTACTATACACAATAAAAAATATCCGATAATTTACATTGTGTAGTATGTAAATTATCGGATATTTTTAGTTTTAAACTCTTAAAAGAAACTTATTCTTTCCTCCAAATTTTGGTTTCGTCAAAAACGTGTTGCAAGATGGCTGCTTCCTTTTCGTCAAATTCAATATTTCTGCGACTCATTACTAGTCGAGCCGTTTCAAAGGCTTTGCGAGTCATATAAACCGTTATACCAGCTGCTCCTCCCCAAGAAAAACTCGGCACAAAGTTTCGTGGAAATCCAGCACCAAAAATATTAGCACTCACTCCAACCACAGTTCCTGTATTGAACATCGTGTTGATACCGCATTTACTATGATCTCCCATCATTAATCCACAAAATTGAAGTCCTGTTTTTTCAAAACTTTCAGTTTCATAGTTCCATAGTTTTACTTCTTCATAATTATTTTTTAAGTTGGAAGTATTTGAATCGGCACCAATATTACACCATTCACCAAGCACTGAATTGCCTAAAAATCCATCGTGACCCTTATTAGAATGGGCAAATAAAACAGCATTATTCACTTCACCACCAATTTTCGAATAAGGTCCAATGGTAGTTGCTCCATAAATTTTCGCCATCATCTTAACGATAGCACCTTCACACAGCGCAAACGGCCCTCGAATAACAGAACCTTCCATTATTTCGGTATTTTTCCCAATATAAATTGGTCCATTAGTAGCATTCAGTGTAACGAATTCCAATTTTGCTCCTTCTTCTATGAATATATTTTCAGGTGCAATGGTATTGACACTTCTAGGAATAGGTTGTGATTTTCTTTCTTCGGTCAAAAGCTCAAAATCTTCTTTAATGGCAGCTGCATTTTTAGAAAAAATATCACAAGTATGTTCAATTCGGATACATTCGCCTTGAAACTCTATAATTTCATAAGTTTCAAAATCAACTTCTTGCTGATTTTCGTGCGTATGAAAGGCAATTACATCATCGCCTTGAAAAATAGCTTGATTGATTTCAAGATTAGTTACCATTTCCACCAAATCTGAATTGGGCAGAAACGATGCGTTTATCATCACATTCTCCTCCATTTCCACCATCGGAAATTTTTCGGATAAATATTCCTCAGTAATAGTAGTCGTGGTTGAACCTAACCGCATTTCCCATTTTTGACGAATCGTCATAATACCCACAAGAATATCAGCAACAGGTCGCGTGAAAGTAAAAGGTAATAATGCATTTCTGGCTGGTCCGTCGAAAAGGATATAATTCATTTTGTTTTTTTTTATTTTGTTAGAGACATTGCACTGCAACGTCTATACTTTAGAAATTCAAAGTTACAAAGTTTTGGATGCAATAAAAATAAAAAAAGTCCCGATAAAATCGAGACTTTCTATATTATTAAACTGATAATTATTATTTACCGTGTTTAGCGTATTTAGTTTTGAATTTATCAATACGACCTGCAGTATCGATAAGTTTAGATTTACCTGTGTAAAAAGGGTGAGAAGTTCTAGAAATCTCCATTTTTACAACTGGATATTCAACACCATCAACTGTGATAGTTTCTCTAGTTTCTGCAGTAGATTTAGTGATAAAAACGTCTTCATTGGACATATCTTTGAAGGCAACTAATCTGTAATTTTCTGGGTGAATTCCTTTTTTCATCTTTATTTTTTTTATTTTTTTGAGCGTTTTAATTTTGAAGCTTTCTCGACTTTCGAAAAAGGTGTAAATGCAACTACTCTTTTTGTTTAAAATCCTTTTCTCATTTTGAGTTTGCAAATTTACACTTATTTTTTAATAAACAAACCTTTAGAATACTTTTTTTATATAATTCTAAAAACCGATTTTTACTCGTCAATATATTGGGAATTACTATATTTGTAGATTAATAAATAAATACTTTCAACGATGAATGAAATTATAAAGAAAAACGGAATTTCCTTTGGGATTATTACTGGTGTTGTGAGCGCATTACTAACCACAGCCATATATTCAATTGATTTAAACCTTTTCACTAAATGGTGGCTAGGCATTTTAATGATTATAGTTTACATTATTATTGGAATAGTTCTATTATCAAAAACTAAAAAAGAGCTAAAAGGCATCTTCTCCTTTAAAGAAGCGTTTACCACGTATTTTATTTCTGCTGTAATTGGAATATTAATTTCAGTTGCATTCAATATTTTATTATTCAATGTTATCGACCCTTCAGTAAAGGACACATTAAATGAAATTGTCATAAAATATACAGCTGAAACAATGCAAAAATTTGGCGCACCATCTGCTGCAATTAATGAAGCAATAAAGAAAATGCAAGAAAACAATCCTTATTCTACAATTGAACTATTAAAAGGTTGTGTTTTTAGCATAGTTGGGAGTTCTCTTTTTGGATTACTATTGGCTTTAATCTTTAAAAGCAAACCTTCTCAAGAATAAAAAATAAATGAATTTATCCATACTTATTCCGCTTCTCAACGAAGACGAATCGATCAAAGAATTATATACTTGGATTATCTCTGTAATGAAATCCAACAATTATTCGTACGAAATCCTTTTTATTGATGATGGAAGCACCGACAAATCTTGGACTATCATCGAAAATTTGGCTGCCGAAAATCCAAATGTAAAAGGCATTCGTTTTATGAAAAACTTTGGAAAATCGCAGGCTTTGCACGCTGGTTTTGCCAAAGCTCAAGGCGATGTTATTATCACGATGGATGCAGATTTACAAGACAGTCCAGAAGAAATTCCAGGTTTGTACGAAATGATTACAGCCCAAAACTTTGACTTGGTTTCAGGTTGGAAAAAGAAACGCTACGATTCGGTTGTTGCCAAAAATCTTCCTTCAAAATTATTCAATTGGGCAGCCAGAAAAACTTCGGGCGTACAATTGAACGATTTTAACTGCGGATTGAAAGCCTACAAAAACGTGGTCGTGAAAAACGTGGAAGTTTCGGGCGAAATGCACCGTTACATTCCAGTTTTGGCAAAAAACGCCGGTTTCAATAAAATTGGCGAAAAAGTAGTGCAACACCAAGCTCGAAAATATGGCGAAACCAAATTTGGAATGGATCGTTTCATCAATGGTTTTCTAGACTTGATTACCATTTGGTTTTTGTCTCGTTTTGGAAAAAGACCGATGCACTTGTTTGGCGCTTTGGGTTCGATGATGTTTATGATTGGGTTTGTTGCGGCTGGTTACATCGGAATTTCAAAATTATATCATATGTATAGCGGAATGAAATATACTTTGGTTACCAACAATCCGTGGTTTTTTATAGCTTTAACGACAATGGTATTGGGAACACAATTGTTCTTGGCTGGATTTCTGGGCGAAATTATTTTGAGAACCAAGAATAATGAGGAAAGATACAAGGTTTGGAAAGAAATTAATTAGCAATTTGAGGTCACAATTTGTTACCTCAAAAGACAATAAAAAAGATATTCAAAATTTAAAAACTAAAATAAATGGAAATCAAACAAAACATTTTAGACGCAGTAAACGAATGGTTGACACCAGCATTCGACGCACAAACACAAGAAGCCGTTATCGAAATGATGACTTCATCTCCAAAAGATTTAGAAGAGAGTTTTTATAAAAATTTAGAGTTTGGAACAGGCGGAATGCGAGGGATAATGGGTGTTGGAAACAATCGCATCAACAAATACACCTTAGGAAAAAGCACGCAAGGATTGTCGAATTATTTGAAAATTGCGTTTCCAAACCGACCCTTAAAAGCTGTTATCGCTTTTGACTGTCGTCATAATAGTAAGACTTTAGCAAAAGTGGTTGCCGATGTTTTCTCTGCCAACGGTATTCAAGTGTATTTGTTTTCAGATTTGAGACCTACTCCAGAGTTGTCTTTTGCCTTGAAATATTTAGGTTGCCAATGCGGAATTGTATTGACAGCCTCCCACAATCCACCAGAATACAACGGTTACAAAGTGTATTGGGAAGATGGTGGACAAATTGTTCCTCCGCAGGATGGTGCCATTATTGACACTATCGAAAAATTGAATTACAACCAAATCAAATTTGATGCTAACGAAGATTTGATTCAATATATAGATGCCGAAATTGACCAAGCCTTCATCAAATCGACTATCGAGAATGCTAGTTTTGGCACTTCGCAAGCAGCCAAAGACAATTTGAATATTGTTTTTACTTCTTTGCACGGAACTTCTATCACTTTGGTTCCAGACACTTTTGCGCAAGCAGGATACAAAAACGTGAACATTGTTGAAGAACAAAGAGTACCAAATGGTGATTTCCCAACGGTAAAATCTCCAAATCCTGAAGAGCCAGAAGCTTTGACATTAGCATTGGCATTGGCAGACAAAACCAACGCTGATATTGTGGTTGGAACCGATCCTGATTGTGACCGTTTGGGTGTTGCAGTTCGAAATAACGAAGGCAAAATGATTTTGTTGAACGGAAATCAAACAATGATTTTGATGACTGCCTTTTTATTGGAAGAATGGAAAAAAGCAGGAAAAATCAACGGAAAACAATTTGTAGGTTCGACTATCGTTTCTACTCCGATGATTATGGAATTGGCTTCGGCTTATGAAGTAGGATTTAAAGTTGGTTTGACTGGTTTCAAATGGATTGCCAAAATGATTAAGGATTTCCCAGAATTGGAATTCATTGGTGGTGGCGAAGAAAGTTTTGGATATATGGTAGGCGATGCCGTTCGTGATAAAGATGCCGTTGCTGCTACTTTATTGATTTGCGAATTGGCAGCTCAGGTTAAAGCCAACGGAAGTTCGGTTTACAAAGAATTACAACATTTGTATGTGGAACACGGTTTTTACAAAGAACATTTGATTTCCCTTACCAAAAAAGGAATGGATGGTTTGGCAGAAATCAACAAAATGATGGTTTCTTTGAGAGAAAATCCAATGAAAGAAATCAATGGTCAACGTGTGATAATGTTGGAAGATTACAAATCATCGGTTGCCAAAAACTTACTTACTGGCGAAGAAGAAACGATGGATATGCCAAAATCGGATGTATTGATTTATTATACTGAAGATGGTTCTAAAATTTGTGCCAGACCAAGCGGAACAGAGCCTAAAATTAAATTTTACATCAGTGTCAACACCGAATTAGATAGTGTGGAGAATTTCACGAAAGTGGAAGCTGTTTTAGATAATAAAATTAAAAACATTATTGCAGCAATGCAGTTGAGCTAAAAGACTATTACTCCAAAAATAAAAACAAACCCGACATTTTTTAAAATTGTCGGGTTTTAATGCCTTAACAACAACCGAAAATAAATGAGTAATTACAAAAAAATAGTTCCTTTTATAATTCCCTACAAAAAATATGCTTTCCTAAACATATTTTTCAACATTCTGTATGCTATTTTCGGAACACTTTCTTTTGTTTCGCTTATGCCAATGATGGATGTTTTGTTTGGTCAATCGAAAAAAAATTATATTCTTCCAGTCTATAAAGGAATTTCAGGATTAAAAACCTATTTATCTGATTATTTGAGTTATTATTTGACTTCAATTACAGATACTAACGGAATTGGGTATACCTTATCCAT
>ENA-UPSM01003766-UPSM01003766.1-activated-sludge-metagenome-genome-assembly--contig:-NODE-3766-length-16633-cov-5.515020_pt1 | contig 16633 bp, 9 predicted proteins | sample MGYA00238181_ERZ773283 | MGnify/ENA primary metagenome ERZ773283 (study PRJEB29023, sample SAMN05720199) | activated sludge metagenome | isolation source: Anaerobic digester | place: Japan...
CACGTTCATCGCCGCGATCAGTTCATAGGCGCTCACAGCCTGCAAGGGGGCTGGATCGGATCTTGCTGATGTTGCCCGGGTGGGCGCGGCGGCGCTGACCGCCGTCAGCAGAAGGCAAAGGACCAATATGGCAAATTTCCGCAAATTTTGCATGAGATCTATATACCATAAAATTGGAAAGGCGAAAAAAATCCACAGCGTCACATGTTTTCGCTGACTAAAAAAGCGCTCACCTTGTGCGATACCTGCTCTGCCAATTATTGCCAACCAGCAACGTTCAAAGAAAGCGGAGCCTGAAGACATAAACAGCTCCTAATCTCGCCATATCCGCTCTATTCCTTCCAAATTAAGATAAAATTACCCCGAGGGCAATATGACCAAACTCGTTGTTCAGATCCCGGCTTATAACGAAGCCGAAAGTTTGCAGACGGTCCTTTCGGAAATCCCGCGCCAAATCGATGGGGTCGATGAAGTGATCGTGCTGGTGATCGACGATGGCTCACACGATCGCACTGCCCAGGTGGCGCTCGAAAACGGCGCGGATTACGTCCTGCGCCACCGCCGCAACCGAGGGCTTTCGCGGGCTTTTATCAGCGGCGTCCAGTTCGCGCTGGCGCTTGGGGCGGATATCATTGTCAACACTGACGCGGATAATCAATACCCTGGCAGTGAGATCCCCAAATTGATCGCTCCAATCCTCGCGGACCGAGCGGATATGGTCATCGGTGACCGTCAGCCGCTCACCAATCCCCATTTTCCCCGCGGCAAGCGCCTGATGGAGCATTTGGGCAGCTTCCTAATGCGGCGGGTCTCGAAGACCAATGTCCCGGACACAGTCAGCGGGTTCAGAGCGTTTTCACGTTATGCGGCTCTGCGGCTGCAAGTCTATAACCCTTATTCCTACACGCTTGAGACACTCGTGCAGGCGGGCAAGGGGCTGATGAAGCTGGAAACCGTTCCCATCCAAACCAATCCTCCCTTGCGGGAATCGCGTCTGCATAAGGGTATCTGGAACTTTATGTGGCATCAGGGCGGCGCGATTATCCGCTCTTACGTGCTCTATCAACCGCTGCGCACCTTCGTCAGCACAGGATCGCTGTTCCTCCTGGCAGGTTCGTTCCTCCTGGCGCGCTTCCTGATCAGCTACCTATTCCTTGACTTGGGCTCGCGCTACATCCAATCCGTTTCAATTGGCGGAACCTTGCTGAGCGCCGGTGTCACTTTGATCATGTTTGGCTTCCTGGGGGATGCCGCGCGCGCCAATCGTCAGGTGGCGGAAGAAACGATGATCAGCCAAAGAGATCAAATCCGCCTTTCCCAACCGTTTGACTTGCGCGAGTTTCAAGGGCATCCGGTTTATACCGTCAGCAATCCGCCTTATTTCAACACCCCTGCCTGAAACAACCTTAAAACATTAAAAAAAGAGGTTTGCCCTGCCCGCTGTGCTATACTCTTATTCCACACGGCGTTACAAAGTATCCGGGATTATAAGCATGTCTTTTGTTCATCTTCACGTTCACTCAGCTTATTCTGTGCTTGACGGCTTTGGAAGCCCTTCGGCATTGGTGAAGCGAGCTAAAGAACTGGGTATGCCTGCTATCGCGCTGACCGACCACGGCACCATGTTTGGCACTCTGGATTTCTTCAAAGCCGCCACTGCTGAGGGCATCAAGCCAATTATAGGGCTCGAAGCGTATTTAGCGCCGCGCAGTATGTACGATAAAGAGGTCTCGCGCGATAAACACTCCTCACACCTGGTCTTGCTGGCAGAAAACATGACCGGTTATCACAATTTGCTCTCGATCGCCTCCGCAGCGCAGTTGGAGGGCTTCTATTACCATCCCCGCATCGATAAAGCCTACCTCGCCGAACACTCGGAGGGTTTATTTGCCTTATCTGCCTGCCTCTCCGGAGAACTTTCGCGTGCGCTGCTGGATAACGACCCCGAACGGGCGGAACGCAGCCTGGCTTGGTATCTGGACGTATTTGGCAGGGAGCGGTTTTTCCTTGAGTTACAGGACCACGACATTTCCGAGCTCTACCGCGTCAACCGCGGTTTGATCGAACTTTCCAAAAAGACTGGGGCACAACTGGTGGCGACCAACGATGTGCACTATGTGCGGCGGGATGACGCGGAGCTGCAGGATATCCTGCTCTGCATCCAGACGGGCAAGCAGCTCAGAGACAGCAACCGGATGCGCATGAACAATGACACCTACTACCTGCGCAGTCCGGAGGAGATGCAAAACCTCTTTTCCCAGGTACCTGAAGCCATCAGCAACACCCTCGCGATCGCTGAAAGATGCGAGGTGGACCTGACGCGCAAAGGCTACCACCTGCCCAAATTTGAGGTGCCGGATGGGCAGACCGCCAGCAGTTTTCTGCTTGAGCTTTGCCAGGAAGGGCTCCACCGCAACTTGCCAGACCGAGCGGACAGCGAGGAATTCCAAAAGCGGTTGGAATATGAACTCAGCGTTATCAACCAGATGGGGTTCGCGGAATACTTCCTGATCGTCTGGGATCTTTGCCGCTTCTCGCGCGAGAAAAAAATCTGGTACAACGTGCGCGGATCGGGCAACGGCTCACTGGTGGCTTTCGCGCTGGATATCACCTCCGTGGAACCACTCAGCCACAACTTGCTTTTTGAACGCTTCCTCAACCCGGACCGGGTCACCATGCCGGATATCGACCTGGATTTCCAGGATGACCGCCGCGCGGAAGTGATGGAGTATTGCAATCAAAAATACGGCGCTGATCGCGTTGCTCAAATCATCACCTTCGGCACAATGGCAGCCCGCGGTGCCGTGCGGGACGTTGGACGGGTGATGGCGATACCGCTCGCGGAAGTGGATAAAGTCGCAAAGCTCGTGCCGGGACCAGTGCAGGGCAAGAACGTGCCCATCACGGAGTCCCTAAAAACCTCTGCTGATCTGAAGGAGGTGTATGAATCCTCCGATCAGATGAAGACCCTGCTCGATACCGCCGGACGTATGGAAGGCAGCCTGCGCAACGTTGGCACACACGCCGCGGGCGTGATCATCAGCGACAAACCGCTGACGGAATACCTCCCGCTGCACCGACCAACCAGCAACAGCGATGAACTGCCGATCAAGTCTGTGGCGCAATATGACATGGACGGCATCAACTACCTTGGCTTGCTGAAAGTGGATTTTCTTGGGCTTGTGACCCTCACCATCATGTCTAAAGCCTGTGAGTATATCGCTCAGCGCCACGGCGTCCAATTCACCCTCGGCACTATTCCCATCGATGACCCCGAGGTCTACCAATTCATCAGCGAAGGGCATACGGTTGGTCTCTTCCAACTGGAAGGCAGCGGAATGACCCGCTACCTGATGCAGATGAAGCCGGAAACGATTCATCATGTTATTGCCATGGTCGCCCTTTTTAGACCAGGTCCGATGGAAAGCATCCCTGAATATATCGCCAACATGCACGGTGAAAAGCCAGTGATCTATCAGCACGAAAAACTGGAGCCCATCCTGCGCGAGACTTACGGACACGCGGTCTACCAGGAGCAGATCATGATGGCTGCCACGCAGTTGGCAGGCTACACTCCAGGTGAGTCGGATGACTTGCGGTCGGCGATCTCGAAGAAGAAGGTCAAGGAAGTCAAAAAACACCGCGAAAAGTTCATCAAAGGCGCGGTCAAAAACGGCATCGAAAAGGAAATCGCCGAAGATATTTTTGCTCATTGGGAAGCCTTCGCGCATTATGGGTTTAACAAAGGTCATGCCACCAACTACGGCATGATCGCGATCAAAACCGGATACCTGAAGTATCACTATCCGGTCGAATATATGACTGCCCTGCTCTCTGCCTGGAAAAACGATAACGATAAGTGTTCGGTTTATATTTCGGAATGCCACAACATGGGCATCGAAGTACTGCCGCCGGACGTTAACCACAGCGGCTATGACTTTACGATCGAAGAGCGCACAGACGGCAAAGCGAGCATCCGCTTTGGGCTTGGAGCGATCAAAAACGTGGGGCAGGGACCGGTTGACACGATCATCCAGGCTCGCGGGCACCAGGCTTTTTCGGATCTGAACGATTTTATCCTGCGGGTGGACCTGCGCCAGGTGGGCAAACGTCCGCTGGAATGCCTCATCAAGGTGGGCGCGATGGACGCCTTCGGCGCGCGTAAGGCGCTGCTGCGCTCGATCGACCAGATGGTCAGCGTCTCCACAAGCAACATGAAAGCGATCGAGATGGGTCAGTTGGATCTTTTCGGCGGAGGAACCGCGGCGCTGCCGCATGTGGTGTTGCCAGCGAATGTGGGTGTGGATACCAATGAGCAGCTCGGTTGGGAAAAAGAACTGCTCGGGCTGTTTGTTTCGGACCATCCTTTGCGTTCGTATATGTCGCGAATTACCGACAAAATCAGCCACAGTTCCAATCAGCTCCCGGAGACAGAAACCAACAGCAAAGTCATCGTTGGGGGGCTGGTCAAGCGCGTGCAGCCAATTCTGACCAAAAAGAACCAGAATATGGCTTTTGTGACCATCGAAGACCAGTTTGGTGAGGTGGATTTGGTGTTGTTCCCGTCTGTGTGGGAGCGGGATAACCAGATGGTAGAGCAGGGCAGTCTGCTGGTGGTGGAGGGCAAACTGCAGCACCAGGAACGAGGCACCTCCGTTTTGGCGGATAAGATCAGGCGAATTGGGGTGGATGACGCCGCCGCGGAGCTATACAACCAAAACAGCAGCAAGCAGTACGAACGCCTGCTCGAACATTACCTGCCGGATATCCGCGTCCTCTCGCGCTACAGGTTTGGCGGGGAAGCCGGGGAGGATCCTCCGTTTGAGGAATCTGATCTCCCGGATGACTTCGATGAGCCCGAAGACGAAGCCTGGCGGGTTGGGTTTGACTTGGATGAAGGCATGCCGGAGGAGCAATTCCTGACAGAAGAACCCGGCACGCTCGAAGAACCGTCGTTGGTGGAATCGGAAAACCCCGCGCAAACCTCTGAGCCTGAACCCGGGTTTCCTGCCGCGGAGCCTTCAACGGTGGAAATGACCGCGTCTGCCGCGGTGACAGTGACCGTGGTCGAACGGAAGGTGCTGGTTGTGAAGATTGACCCCGACCAGGACTCCGATCGAATCACCCGGAAAATCCAGCAATTACACGGTTGGCTGGGCTCGCATCCCGGCGAGGATCAATTCGCGTTTAGGTTTTTTGACCAGGGGAACTGGCATGAATACGGCTTTCCTAATGAAAGTGTGCAAATTACTGATATGCTGCTGGATCAGTTAAGTAGGTTCGTGGAAAAAGACAGCTTCTTCATCCGCACCGAGCGGTTTGAAGTTCCAAATGATTGAATAGGTGGGAATCTGCGGACAGCCTTGCTGCCGGCGTAGTCTTTGATCCGGTTTGCTGGAATAATCTGATTATTTCCAATCTTGGAAACACTTATCTCTATGGTGCTATGCCCATAATCACCAATGGTACGGCAGGCACACCACGACCTTGTCTTAATACATTGTAGATCTCGCCTTCGTAGTATGACGGACCTGAGCTCATTTCCTTTTGCATTGATTTCATAGGGAGTATTTCGACGTCTATGTCGTCTATTCTCTCATATAAGGGCGAACAACAAAGTCCTTTCAGGAATACTCAGCCTTTTTTACTATTCAAACCACCTGGTGTTTCCTGCATAGAGTGAGAGATATAATCAACGGAAACTAACTTCTGATCTAATTAGGTGATTGTCCTAGAAAAAAGGTAGGATTGCTCTGATAACCGGTAAACTGACATAGTGGAAAACGCGGAGCGGATCGAAATGGGTTTGATTGGAGACATGTGTTTGCACCAACGCCGCAATGACTCCCTCAGGAGATAAGACAAGTGGAAGATTTGCAAGGAAAAATCAAAAGGTTGGAAGCCGAAATCGCTTATTTGCGCCGTTTGTTGGACGCAAACAGCATTCAATATAAGACCGATTTCGAAGATGAAGAAGAGCTTCTCCCTGCGCCTGAAGCTGATCAGGGTAAAAGGGTTATTCAAAGGGAACCCACTATAGCAATGGTGCGCTTTTTTTACTCATATTTCAGGGGTCGAAAAGATGTCTATAGTAAGCGCGCTAAGCTAAAAAACGGCGGTTTTGGATATTTTCCCGTTTGTGATAATTTTTGGCGCCACGGAATTTGCCCTAAAGCGGATCGACAGAGAATTCGCTGTCAGGATTGCGCCAATCAAAAGTACAGGGAGCTTTCGGTTTCAGTCTTAATGGACCATCTGAAAGGGTCCAAAACAGATTGCAGTGATGTAATTGGCTTGTACCCGATGCGCCCGGATAATACGTGCTACTTTCTGGTGTTCGATTTCGACAATCACGCGGGCGACCAGGTTTCTGACATCGATGAAGGCGCAAATACGGGCACAGATTGGATCAGCGAAGTGGATGCGATGCGTCGTATTTGTAAAATGAATGGCGTTGATGCGCTGGTTGAAAGATCGCGATCTGGAAGAGGCGCTCACATCTGGATTTTCTTTGAGACACCAATTCCTGCAATCCAAGCGCGGCGATTCGGTTCTGCGTTACTCACAAAAGGAGCGGATAGCGTAAATCTAAAGGACTTCAAATCGTATGACCGAATGATTCCAATGCAGGACCATCTTCCGGATGGCGGGCTGGGCAATTTGATCGCTTTGCCTTTGCAAGGGCAGGCACTGCGAAAAGGCAACAGTGCCTTTATTGACGAGGATTGGAATGTGATTCCGGATCAATGGGCTGTCCTCAAGAATACCAGGAAGTTATCCCAACAAACCATTGAAGAAAAAATTCAGGAATGGAGTGCAGAGAATGGCGTTTTAGGAATTCTGGGAGGTGGCGTTAGCGAAGAATGCTCAGACAAAGGCGATTTGCCTGCCTGTAAACCTTGGGAAAAGAGGGAAATACGGTTTAATAAGGAAGATGTTGCAGGAATAGTACAAATGACACTGTCTAATGGGATTTACATCGATAAATCCAACCTGAAAGCAAGGTTGCAGAATCAAATCAGACGGCTCGCCGCTTACAATAATCCCGAATTTTACAAAAAACAAGCAATGGGGTTTTCTACGTTTGACACGCCGAGAATTGTTTATTGCGGAGCGGATATTGAAGATTACATCCAACTGCCGCGAGGATGTTTCGAGAAGTTGACAGAAACGTTAAGTGAAGCAGGCATCCCATATGCTATTAATGACGAGCGCCAGCATGGCAAAACAATCAATGTCGTATTCCGCGGTCAACTCTACCCTGAGCAGGAGATCGCAGTTGAAAAAATGTTGAAATTCAACACGGGAGTCTTAAGCGCGGCAACCGCCTTTGGTAAAACTGCGGTTGGCGCGTATTTGATTGCAGCGAAGAAAAAGAATACGTTGATACTTGTCCGCAATACTGAGATTATGAAAAACTGGCAGGAGGACCTTAATAAATTCCTATTGATCAAGGAAACACTGCCAACTTATACTACCCCATCCGGAAGAATAAAACAGCGAAAAAGCGCTATCGGCAGACTGCAGGCGTCCCACAATTCTCTGACTGGCATTATCGATGTTGTGATGATCACCTCTCTTGGAAAACGGGACAACATTGACCCGATCGTAAAAGATTATGGGTTAGTTCTGATGGATGAATGTCACCATGCGGGTGCAGACACAGACGGAGATGTGCTACGGGAAGTTTCTGCTGAAACGGTTTATGGGCTGACAGCCACTCCGAAACGGGAAGACGGTCATGAAAAGAAAGTTTTCATGCAATTGGGACCGATCCGCCATCAATATACCGCCAAAGAAAGGGCGGAAAAACAGGGGATTGGTCATTATATATACCCACGGTTCACGCGATTAGTGGACTCTGGAGGCGGGAAGCTTTCGATGGCGGAGATAAACCGCTTGGTTGTTGATAGTGATACCCGTAATGAACAGATCATCAACGATACCCTTCAATGTGTCCGTGAGGGGCGCACTCCCATTGTAATGACGAAATATCGGGAGCACGCGCAGCATCTGTACCAATCCCTCTCAGACAAAGCAGATCATGTTTTTCTGCTTCAGGGAGGCAAGAGCGACAGAGACAAAGACGAACTGAGGAAGAAAATGAGGCTGGTCCCGCCGGACGAAACCGTGATCGTTGTAGCAATAGGAAAATATATCGGGGAGGGATTCAACTATCCACGTCTAGATACCTTGCTGCTCGCGATGCCTATTGCATGGCAGGGGAACGTTGAACAGTATGCGGGGCGTTTAAATCGCGATTATGAAGATAAAAAAGACGTGATCATCTTTGATTATATTGATGCGCATATCTCCACATTGGAACGTATGTACCATAAAAGGCTTCGCGCTTACAGACAGATTGGCTTCACGGTTTGCGCCAATCTAAACACACAGATCGATCCGGAAAACGCGATTTTTGATTCCAAAACTTACCGAGAAACATATGAAGCAGACCTGATCTCTGCCAATTCAGAAATAGTGATTTCGAGCCCGGGAATCAGCAGACAAAAAGCAAAACAATTCACCTCTATTATGAAAAATCGGCAAGAATCCGGCGTAAAAGTCGTTGTTCTCACATTGTCTCCGGACGTCTTTACTGGTGATGCGGTGGAAAGAGTCAGAGGTGTTCTTTCCTTACTGAAGCAATCCGGCATCGTCGTCAGGTGTTCCAGTGAATGCAGTGAGCGCTTTGCTGTTATCGATCACGAGTTGTGCTGGTATGGAAGCATGAACCTGCTCTCCCGCGAAAAAGAAGATGACAATCTGATCCGAATCAAAAGCAAACCCATCGCGGAAGAATTACTCCTGCTTGGAACAGCAGGGATGGATTGACCTGTCGGGTTTTAAAAAACTATCATGACGGAATTTTATCTGATAAGCGCATTCGACATTCTAAAAAATCCGGAGATTTTTAAGCTCCATCTGGAATCCTGCGACGGGTTATATTCGGTGATTGCGATAAGCAGTTAATGCCCGCATATCAAGTTTCTGTTTCAAAAGTCGATAGAATGGAGATAGACGACAAAAAAGAGAGTTCCTGTCATAATTGGATTTGCGAAAAACAAGAAGGAGGAACTCTCAAATGACAGGATTAGCTGTCTCAATCATTATAACGGTAAAAGCAGGGGAAGTGAGCGGAAACGATCGAAAAAGCATTGACGCCGGCGCCTCCTGGCTTTCCTACAACTCAGGCATTCTCTATACGTCTGTCGATTCGGTTAGCATTCATCCTGAAGACTCCACCATTCTTTATGCTATTCTGCATTTAACGGGAATTTATTCCACAAAAACATGGGATTACGCCACTTACCTACCCTCAGTGTTTAAATAATTTACTTAAAATCACTCACCTGCCCAGTTGCTTACCGCGGACCGTTTCGCATCAATTGCGGTTTGTGGATGATTGGGTTTTCGTCCTTCCATAAGGCAGGCGTGATAAACCAAGCACTTTATACCCACCTTTATTTACCACAAACAGTCTATTCTTCGATCCATTAAGGGATTCTTCCAGTCCTACTTGCTGCGGATTGGGACGCTTTCCAATTGTTAGGGCGATACAAGACACCGCTCAGGGAAGGGTCTTGATGTATCCATCCAGCAGGTCTTGTTTGATGCGTTCAAAAAGGATCAGGCGTCCTTCAGAGAGCAGCTCCCGATTTACCTGATTCAGGTTGATGCCCGCCCTGACCATGCCCACGGACTCTCCCTGCAGCAGCCTCCCCAATATCGGCTCAATGTCCATCCCACTGCTGAGCAAACCCATCAACCTCTGCGCGCTTTCGATGTTCGGCTGCCCTTCGATGCCGATCAGGGTGATGTTTTTGCTGTTCAGGTACGCGATGAGCTCAGGTGAGCTCAATTCCGGCTGTACAAAAATCCCGGTCACGGATTTTGCCAGGAGGGCGTCTGCGGCAGCCTGCCAATCGGCAGGGTTGCCCGGATCGCTGACTTCGGCGGTGAAGGGGTAGTATTCAACCGGCGCGAAGCGGGCGTTGCAGAGCCCGCAATAAAAGCGCGCGCCGGTCACGAAGGCATCGCGCGTGGTCTGCCCTTCGGGGGTCGAAGACAGGCTGAGCACGCCCACGCGGAAATCCGGGACGCCGAGAGCCAAAACATACCCCGCCAGAAAACTGAGTTGGTCGCGGCTGGATTCGCTCGAAATGACCACGTTCAGGTTGCCTGTCGGCGTGAGGTTGGGGGCGTTCAGCGCCAAAAACTGCACCTGCGGCAGCACCGCCGCCAGCGATTCAATCTCCTCCTGCGATGCGAGGCTCACCACCACGCGCACGTTCGGGCTCAACTGCGCCGCGCTGAGCGAGGTCGTTTTGGTGAAACTGCGTCCGTTCGCGTCCGCGTACGCGCGCAAGGTGCTTTCCGTTTGGTCCGCCAGCGCGCGGTCGGCGCTTTCTGGCGCCCAGAGCAGCAGCTCCGCATCCAGGATGAGGATGGGTGTGGCAGTCGGCAGTTCCGTCGGAACCGCGTCTGTCGGCATCTCTACCACGCCTGTCTGAGGCGTCGTCTCGCTGGCAGGGGGCTGGGTGGAACGGTTGCAAGCGGAAGCCAAAAGCGTGAGCGCAAGCAAAATCAGCACAAGGAGACTTCTATTCTTAAACATACGCCAATTTTACCTTAAGCTTGCTATTTGATGAGAAGGTGCAAGCGTAAATAAATTCCCGCATAGGCACGGATAGTGCAACTACTGATCAACACGACCAGGCACAACCGAAAACACAGGACAGCACAATGAGCATACCTACCACTGAAACGAAACCGGATGGGCTCCACTCCCTCTCCCCAAGGCAGAGGCGTTCGCTGCGCAAGCACATAGGCAACGCCAGCACTCCCGACAAGATCGACGTCCTGAGCGATATCGCCCGGCACGCTCTGCCGCGCGCGACGTATTACTGGCAGTTGCTGATCTGCCTGGCGCTGTTAGTTATCAGTGCGTTTCTGGGGTCAAGCCTGGTTTTCCTGGCAGGCATTATCGCCATTCCGATGGCAAAACCTTTGCTTAGTCTGGTTTATGCTGGCGCTCTGCCTTCGGTGAAACATTTCTGGCATGCGCTGTTGAGTTTTGTGATCACGATCGCGGGATTCTTCCTGGCTGGCTGGGTCGTTCGGGGGATGGAATCGCTGCAAATCGACCGCTTTTTCTATGGAACAGACCTCTCCTATGTGGGTGAAAACGGGTTATTTTGGGTCTTGCTGATCCTCACATCCGCCCTGACAGCTTATTGGTTCCCGTTTCACGAAACGCTTGCCAGGCTCGCATCGATTTTCCTCGGTTGTCTTGTGCTGCCGCCGTTCTTCGCTGCCGGTCAGGCTGTTGAAGCGGGGTTCATGGAAAGCGCACTGCCAATCATCATCGTCGGGCTCATCCAGCTGACTCTCGCGGCGCTGGTGATGCTGCTGACCACCTGGGCAATCGGATTTCCGCCGCGAAAGTCATTTGGGCTCTTTATCGCAATACTGGTGCTCGCGGCAGCGACGCTGAGCGTTATCGATCTCATCTACCGCGGACAAAACTCCTTGCACGCGCCGCGCCAGGAAGCTACGCTGACCAGCGCACCAAGCGCCACTCCCGCGGCGCCCACCTCAACCGCGCTTCCGCCTACCGCAACTATGCTTCCACACACCGCGACTGCCACGACCGAGCCAAGCCCCACACCGGAGCCGCCCGCGACTGCCGAGCCAACTGCGCTTGACCCGACTTATACCGCCGCCCGCGTGACCGCCCCAAACGGACTGGTTTTGCGCACGGAACCTTCCACTTCCTCAATCATTCTGGCATACCTCGATTTTAAAGAGACGGTATGGCTGACTGGCGATCAGGAAACTAATCAAGGAATCATCTGGGCAAAAGTCGTCGCGCCAGATGGTATTGTTGGCTGGGCTTCCGCCCAGTACCTCCAGAAAATCACTCCGTAGGGTCTGCGTCCAAGAGGAGCAAATTTGTGACCGGAACGCGGATGATTTCGCCATCCTGTCTCTCCACGACGGCAGCCCTGGCAATCAATCCGCTGGCAAAACGCTCTTCCATCTCCGGCAATTCCGCAACCCTTCCGATATTACCAAGATAAGGTTCGCCCAGCATCCGCACAATACTGCCCACCTGGAGAACCGCTTCCTCCTCAAAAAGCGTGCTTCCCTGCCCGCCATTACCCGGCAAAACCAATTCCGCCATCTTCCCCGCGCCATCAGAAAGCAAGAAAACCTCCTGATCCTGCATCTCTGCCAGGAACCCGAGGCTAATGGCATCCGCCGCCTGATCACCAAAACCGTTCAGGCTCATGACAGCGCTGGAGCAGCGCAGCACCTCTTCAATCAGCGCGGGTACCAGGGAAGGGAGTACGATCCCCGCAGGTTTCTTCGCCAGAAGCATCCGGAAACGTTCCGGGCTGATAAGCGCATCGGTATAGATGATTTTGCCCTCCACATCCGGAAATTGTCCTCTCTGCTGGGGATCATTAAAATCAAAATTCAGCCGGGTAAAGCTGCCGCTGGCATTCAAACCGTTGCTCCAAACGCCCTGGATGAGCGTACCGGTGAGCCCGATGACCGCCCCAAACCCCGGGATGATCTCAACGACCGTGCCTGCGACAGGCGCGCACGCCTGAAGTTTTCGCTCGCCCATCGCCAGGGTCACCCGCCCCTCCCGCAATGAGACGACCCTGCCGTCCCTGGCAGCGCGAAAGATGCGGGTAATAAAACCAGGTTTTTGGGCGATCACATCGCCTTTGCTGACTGCTTCGCCATTCAGACGTTTGAGATACTGGTCGAGTTTATCCGGGGGGATTTTCAGCTGATTGACGATGTCGAACACCTGAAATTCCTCCGGCAGCACGGCTTCCGCCAGTGTATCGCCGATGTTCACTTCCTGACCCGTGCGCACCAGGACGCTGCCCGGCAGCGGCAGACGCACCTGCTTGTAGACCGGTTGATTGGATCGAATTATCACTTTTCGCACGGTCATCCTCCCAGTTCCCAGAGCCAGTTGCGCAGGGTTTCAGCGCGAGCCGCCTCGTCCGCGGGCAAGCTCAGCGGTCTGCCACGCGCGTCGATCACCACGCCCACCTTCGAAGCCATCACGCCAATCCAACCGCCAAGCCCGCGCAGCCCCATTCCGACGTCACTTTCATCTTCAGGAGCAAGGTAAAGTTCGGTCTTGCCGCTGCGCAGGGTCTCAATGCGTTTGAGTTCACCCATTTGTACTTTATGGAAAAGCCTTGGCGCTTGCTGGCCTTCGTTGACTTCTATCTGGAGCACTTTCTGCCCCTCAGCGGCAGGCGCGTCCACGGTGACGACCGTTGCCAGGTTGGTGAACGCCTCCGCATCCATCACCTGCACCGGAAGGAGGGGATCCTTGGGCGCCAGGCTGCCCATGGCGGTGAGAAGTTCCCGCTCGTCCTGTAAAACGGTGGTGATCCCGTGCGGCAAAATGCCGTCCAGAGCGGTCATCAGCACCTGATGAGGCAGGGCGAGGCAAGCCTCGGACCCAGAGAGAACGATCGGTTCAAAAGCATGCGTCAGACCCAGGCTGGGGTTGTAGCCAAAGTCCCCGTCCAGCGACTGAAGCGCGTTCAGCGCCTCGCGGACGCGCAGACGTGTGAGGGCATGCTCGATGCTCAGGTCTTCCAGGGTGGCGGGAGTAAAAAACGGGAAAAGGCTGCGGTTGTGGGCGTAGGTCGCGAAGCTGTTCGGGTCAGTTACATGCGTGGAGAACCCGCGCGCGGCTTCCAAGGCGTTTTCGTTCAAGGCGAAGCGATGGCAAACCCCGTTGATTTTTTGATCCCACGCCGCGATCACACTGACGCTGTCTGGCTCCACGCGCAGCATCAGGACGCCTTTGCCGTTATCGCTGCTGCGTTCCAGAAAGCGCACGAGCCTGGCAGCCGAAAAGTCGCTCGGGATCACGCTGGCGTGCAGTGCGCCGACGACTTCCGCCAAACCCGGGATCTGTTGGATGCGCAGGCGCTCAAAAGCCGCGAGCATGGCTTTCCAGACCAAAGAAGGGTCTTCGGAGCCGGGAGTGGTTTGGATATTGCTCGCAAGGTGCATGTCCAGCCCGGCTTCGATTTCGCTCTGGGCGTAATCCGCCAGCCGCTGGTTGCCGCAATAGACGATTTGCGGTCGGATGGTTTTGGGAATGAGGTGATAGACCAGGCGTAAGTTTTCGATGGCTGCCTTGAGGGTTTTGCTGGCTCCGCTGTTTGCGCCTCCGCCGATCACATAGAGTTCCACATCGCTCGTCAGCAGGCGTTCAAGCTGAGCTGTCGCGTTCAGGTTTTCCTGGAGGTTGACTTCGAGCACCACCTCACAGTTGAATAAACTAACCAGGCGGCGCAACGGCGCGATGGAGTAATCCTCAGAAAGCCCGATCAATGCCGTACGGACAGGCTTTCCCGCTGAAAGGCTCAACCCGACAAAATCCGGCGCGCCCTCCAGCCGGCAGAGGTCCGTGAGCTGACCGCGGTCGTTCAGCAGGCGCACATTCCCCTCCCTCTCAACCTGGCTCAGGAGGTCCTGTATGTTTTCGCGGAACCGCGAGCTGTCGCCCTCGATCGCGGTCGGCACGCTGGCAATACTCTCCACCGCCCAGGCGCCATCACGCTGGGCAAAAAGGCTCGCCTGGGTGCGGCTTTTTCCAATATCGAGGCTGAGAGAGAATTTCGGCACGCTGACCTCTAAAACCACAGGGTGATGAATTGAATGATTTCCGACAAACTGCTGATGAGCGCGATCAAAGCGGAGCTGAACAACCCGACAAACAAGGCTCCGAACGTGATCCCGATGAAGATCTGACCGATACTTCCGATTCCTTCCAGGTAGACTGACCGGGATACCCCGCCTGGTCCGGACTTGCCCTGGTGGTGGAAAACGAACAAAACTGAGATGACTCCCAGCAGGATCATCAAAGCCTCAAGGATGACGGTCCACTGCGGCTGCGCCTGATGCAAGAGTTGCCCGGGCGCGAAGCGGTCGATCATGCTCAGGAGCTGCGGAGCGAGCGTGCCGCGCGTGACCCCGACGATTGCCAGCGCAGCCAGCACCCCGCCGAGGAATGCCAGCGGGACCGCGCCAAGGTGGGTGCCCCTGCGGAAGAGCATCAACACCAACAAGCACGCCATTATCAGCGGCACCAGGGCTAAGTAAAAGCCTGGTTCGGCAGGATCAGTCAGGGGAAGCAGCAGATAGGGCAGGAGAACTTTCTGGATCATCACCAGCGCCAGGAAACCAGCGCTGACCCCAATCAGCAGATGGGTGGCGATGCCAAAGAACAGCCGGTCGCCAAGGATATAACTGAATACCATCACCGTCAGGGCAATGCCGATAATCAGCGCGATCAGATCAGAAGGAATCATTCGAGTCGCTCCTCTTCTCTCCGGATGGCATCCGCCTCGGCTTTTGAGATCATTCCCAAGAGCAGCATCACGAGCATCAGCAGCAGCCCGACTCGATAGGCACGGTAGCTAAACGCGGCTTGCGCGCCAAGGCTGCCGTCGGCAATGCCCGCGGCGTAGCCCACGAGCTGACCTGAGTCAAAATAGGGCAAGAGCACCGGAGCTTCCATCTGGGTGCTAACAGCGGCAAATTCGAGCGATTGGACCCAGGGGGCGATTTGTTCCAGCCATCCGCGGATGCTTTCGGAAGAATCGCTTACCAGAATCGCCATCTTGAAAAACGCGATGTTCTTCCCTCGCACCAGGCTGTCCCCGGTGGAGGAAATGGCAGGATTTGTTGCCCAACTGATCATGTTCAGATAGCTGCCGGGCAGGAAGTCCACAGGCGTAGATTCGGGCAGCCCTGCCTGCGCCAGCAGCTCGGGCGCAAGATAGAGCCCGGAAGGCTGGGAAGTCAGGAAGGTCAGCGAAATGCCCCGGGCATGCAAATCAGCCAGAATCGGCGCAGCAAGAGCCTCCAGCTCCCTGCTGGCTGCCGCGTGATAGTCCAGCAGGACCAGCACCTTGTCGCCTTCCGCCAGATTTTGCACACGTTCTTGCAGCGCCGCCATCGGGAGGCTCCTTGGCGCGTCCGCCGGCAGGGCAGCGGGACCAATCAGAACGGAAACAATCAAACCCACCAGCAGGAGCAATGCCACTGCCAAGTGCCCGATCTTGCTCACGGGCTTGGGAGCGGCTTGTTTCCCGGCGGTAACGCGCCCTTCCTCTTCAATCAGCGAAGCCAGGAGGCTGGCGCGGTTTTGCTGATCGCGCAGGAGCAGCAAGTCCGGAGGAACAGCATCGCTCGCAGGGGGCAATTCGGATCCAGCGGGTTCTTCTTCAGGTTCCGCGGCTGGCTGGGCGCTTTCTGCCCCATCCGCTTCATTTTCCGGAACCTCTTCAGGCTCCGCTTCAACGTTTTCCGCGTCTGCGGGCATCTCTTCTGGCAAAGATTCCTCATGCGGAGGTTCAGCCTGCTGCGTGGCGTCAACCGGATATTCCTCCTCCGCGGTTGGGGTCAAATTCTCATCAACAAGCGCTTGAGGAGTTACTTCCTCTTCTTCCGGAATGTTGTGGAAATCTTCCAACCGCTCAGGCTCTTCCGCTGGAGTTTCTTGCGGCTCTTCCACGGAAGGCCCACTCATTTGCTCCTCCTCAGACGCGAGCGGCTCGGTTTCTTCGTCCCTTTC
>ENA-UPSM01003773-UPSM01003773.1-activated-sludge-metagenome-genome-assembly--contig:-NODE-3773-length-16606-cov-21.362758_pt1 | contig 16606 bp, 13 predicted proteins | sample MGYA00238181_ERZ773283 | MGnify/ENA primary metagenome ERZ773283 (study PRJEB29023, sample SAMN05720199) | activated sludge metagenome | isolation source: Anaerobic digester | place: Japan...
CGCACCTGGGTGGAGCAAATTCAGCCGCTGATTGAATCGCTGGATTGAATCACTGGATTGAAGCGCTGGATGAACCCGCCGTACACCAGCCCGCAGAATCCCTCCATTACTATTTATAGATAAACTAGATTTTCTACTTGAGATATTAGGGCATCAGAGTGGTAAAATAATAATATAGAGTGACATTAAGGAGATTGCAAAATGCCAGGAAGAGGAACTGCACCAAAAAGTGGAAGTGAATTAAAGAACAAAGTAGTTGCTCTTGCAGAAAGTCTTGGGTTGAAAGCAGAAAAGGAGGTTAAAGCAGCTAGAAGGCTGTGGGGACAAAGACGCTTTATCGATGTCGTTATTACCGACGAAAAAAGTGGAAAACGTTTAGGCGTTGAATGCAAATATCAAGCTGGCGGAGGTACTGCTGAAGAAAAAATTCCAGCCACAATCGAAGATATAGCTCATTGGCCAATCCCTGGAATTGTTGTAATTGATGGGCAAGGATTCTCGACTAATATGCAAGGGTATCTAATGGCTACTGGAAAAGTAGTGTGGTTTGACGAACTCGAAGATTGGTTACGCCTTTATTTTGGGTTGTAGCATGGGTGATTTTCTTATTCCGCGACCTTTTCTAAAATGGGCTGGAGGAAAAACTCAACTGGCGGATACTCTTTTAGAGCGCATGCCAATGTCATTTAATGTATACCATGAGCCCTTTGTTGGAAGTGGTGCCATTTTCTTCCGTTTATACCGTGACCACAAAATACATTATGCAGTTCTTTCTGATTTAAATGCTGAATTGATAGACACATATTTGGCTATTCGCGATTGTGTTTCAGAAGTAATCAAGATTCTATCAGAATTTCCTCATGAAGAAGAATTTTATTACAATATCCGCACAAAAAATCCCTGGAAATTAAACCTTCCTGAACGGGCAGCTCGTATGATCTATTTGAATAAGACGGGTTACAACGGTCTTTATCGCGTAAATCAGCAAGGAATGTTTAATGTTCCATTTGGCCGTTATAAATCACCTAAATATCTAGATAGAGAAAACTTAATAGCAGTATCTCATGCGTTACAAAATGTTGAGATTCTTTGTACACCATTTGAAACAATCATAGATAGAACCGGTGAAGGTGACTGGGTCTATTTTGATCCACCTTATGTTCCAGTATCACAAACAGCAAACTTCACTTCTTACTTGGCTAATGGATTCGGACTTAAAGATCAACAGCGTTTACGAGATATCTGTAATGAGTTAAGTAAGAAACATGTGTATATAACTCTCTCAAACTCTGATACAGAAATCATCCGTTCGCTTTATAGAACAGATTACTTTGCTATTACCGAAGTGCTGGCAAACCGTGCCATCAACTGCAATGGTGCAAAGCGTGGAAAAATTACAGAACTTGTCATAACAAATTATCCTGCTGAACGAGCTGTTCAGTTACGTTTACTTGAAGAATTTGGCACCTATATTGTAATGGATGATATGTTGTAAAGTCCCCTAATTTTTGTGATTTTGCCTTGTTTTTTGGAGACTTGTGGAATAGCTTTACCCAATAGTCATAGCTTTTATGGGAGTTTTTCCATCTGCCCATGCTAATTAAGACTTGACGGTATAATAGAGGCAGTTTGACCCCGCACGGGGGAAAGGAAAACCAATCATTACCTTATGACACAAAACAACGATCTTTTAAGCCTGCTGGAACGGATTGCCGTGGCATTGGAACGGCTGGCAGGCTCTGCTGACCTGCACGGCAGCAGTGATGCCAACGGGCGGATGGAAGCCCGGGTGGAGCCAGCCCTGGCAGCCGCCCTGGCGCAGGCGTCCCTCAACGGGGACGAGGAAACGGAGGAGGACGAGGACCTGGACGAAATTGAGAGCTTCCTTGCCTCCCGCAACGTCAAAATCAAGGTCATCCCGCCGGAGGATGCGGCAGACGAGGTGATCAACTCGCTCAGCGAGTTCCTGGGCGAGCATTACGGCGCGCTGAAGGAACTGCTGGCGAAAATCAAGAGCAACATGCAGCGGGGCGGGTTCATCAACCTGTCCATCAAGGACTACACCCAGAAGGACATCAGCGACATCTGCCAGTTCTGCACCCGCCTGCACGAAATTGCCTTCCTGGAACAATACAAGTACTACAAGTCGCCTCAATACCTCATCAAAGCCAAGACGACCACCCTGCCCACCGCCCAGAATTTCTTCTCCGGCAAGTGGCTGGAGCGGTACGTGCTGCTGGTGGTGCAGGACGTGGTCAACACGCTGGGCGCCGAGCTGGGCAGGGAACTGGATTTCACCTACCTGATCAACCCGCAGATTGTGCTGCCCAACGGCAACGATTTTGAGCTGGACCTGATCTTCCACATCAACGGCTCGTTCTACTGGATTGAAGCCAAGACCGGCGACTACCAGCAGCACATCAACAAGTATTCCAAGATTTCCCGGCTGTTTGGGCTGGACCAGGAACACTCGATCATGGTGTTGACCGACATCCCGGTGGAAAAATCCGGAGCGCTGACCTCGCTGTTTTCGATGCGCGTCTACGGGCTGCAGCAGCTGCGGACGGGCTTGCTGGAAACCGTCCGGCGGGACCTGGCTGCCCAGTAAGGCAGGCGGAACAATTTCCCGGCGGGACGCCTGTTGAATCCTTTCTCTTTGATAGGACGGGATCAATCCGGTGAAACGCAGCAACCTTGTTTCCATCACGCAAGCCGCCCTGGCAGCGCTGCTGTTTGGGGCAAGCACGCCGCTGGCAAAACTGCTTTTGGGCGAGGTGGACCCGGTCTTGCTGGCAGCTCTGCTGTACCTGGGAAGCGGAATCAGCCTGGCAGTCATCAAGCTGATTCAACGCACACGCAGCCAGCCGGGTTCACCGGAAGCCCCCCTCATCCGGCAGGATGTTCCCTGGCTGCTGGGGGCAATATTTTTTGGTGGAATTGCCGCGCCTATCACCCTGCTGTTCAGCCTGAAAAGCACTCCGGCGGCAACCTCATCTCTATTGCTGAACTTTGAAGGCGTGGCAACCACGCTGATTGCCGCCCTGATCTTCAAGGAGGCGGTCAGCCGCCGGGCGTGGGTTGCGGTGGGGTTGATTACACTGGCTGGCATCCTGCTGTCGCTGAACCCGGGGGCAGGCTGGGGGTTTTCCCCGGGTGCCCTGGGAATTGTGATTGCCTGTGGTTTCTGGGGACTGGACAATAACTTCACCCGGAACATTTCCGCCAGGGACCCCCTGACAATCGTTGCCATCAAGGGCATGGCGGCAGGCAGTTTTTCCCTGGTGCTTGCCCTGCTGTTGAAGAATCCCGTGCCGGGGACGGGGGTCATCCTGGGGGCAATGGTTTTGGGCAGCCTGAGTTATGGGGCAAGCATCGTGTTGTTCATCCTGGCAATGCGCGGCATGGGCGCAGCCCGGACCAGCGCGCTGTTTGGCATGGCTCCCCTGGCAGGAATGATCCTGTCCCTGGTGATTTTCCGCGGATCCATCCAGTGGATCCTGTTTCTTGCCGCACCCCTCATGGCAGCCGGTGCGTTCCTGTTAATTGGCGAAGAACACCAGCACGAGCACCGGCACGCGGAAACCAGCCACGAACATGCCCACACACACCCGGACGAGCACCATGACCATGCGCATGATGGTTTTACCGGCAGGCATTCCCACCCGCATGACCATCCGGAAGTCGTCCACAACCACCATCACATGCCCGATATTCACCACCGGCATAGCCATCCGCAGGGTTCCTGATGCCAACCGCCAGCCCGGGCTGTGGAACAGTTAAACTTCTTGGATCATTCGTTTGTCTTTTCTTACAATGACATCGGGCTGGGATATGCAACCGCCAGCCCGGGCTGTGGAACAGTTAAACTTCTTGGATCATTCGTTTGTCTTTTCTTACAATGACATCGGGCTGAGATATGCAACCGCCAGCCCGGCGTCATCGTTCATCACCACTTCCATGTGAAAGCCCGGGGCGAAGGCGGCAACCTCCACCAGCCGCAGGCAGCCTTCCAGGGCGGGCGGCAGGGCGATGAATTGTGCCAGGCAGGAGGGCGCATCATAGAAGAACGCCCGGTTGAAGGTGGTGGCGGGGTCGTCCAGCGCAATTGCCAGCGGGAAGATCTGCGCCTCCATTAAATCCTGGAAGAAGTGCGTTCCCAGCGATGGCTCCGGTGCCGGTCCAATCCCCGGACCGGATAGCTCCACCAGCGCATTGGCGTTGAAAATATCGGCATAGCTGATGTAGACCCCCAGGTCGGGGTTGGTGGTGCCCCAGCGCCCGGGTCCCACGGCAAGGTAGGGCTGGTCCTTGAGGGCGGCGTTCAATTTAGAGATGGCGAGGGTCAGCTGGCGGCGGGTATTGGCATCCGGCAGGGAGAAATAGCCTTCCGGCGTGACGAACAGCACGTAGCGCACCTCCGGCAGGTAGCCCTGCGGCACCACGAAGCGGGTGGAAAAGATGATCCGCTCCGGCGGCAGGTCGCGCGGCAGGTCGGGCGCCCGGCTGGAGCGGAGAAACGCCTGTGGTCGGCACTGCAGCAGGGAGATGACCGCCCGGGGGTGCGGGGTATCGGCATCCGCCAGGTGAACGCAAAACTCCACATCCACCGGTGATTCGGTATGCTCCTCCAGCAGGCGCAGCACCTGGCGCATTTGCGGGGCAAAGGCGGTGCGGCGCAGGAATTCATCATAGGTGATGGCAGCCCGCGGCAGGTCGGACTGCATCAGGCGTCCACGCGGGGTCAGCAGGACACCGTCCTCGTCCACCTGCACCATGTAACGCAGCGGCGGGTAATCCGGCGTCATCACCTTGCGCACCGGCAGGGTGCAGACGGCGTTCTCCTGCAGGTCAATCAGGTCCACTTCGGTTTGCGAGTAATGGCGGATGGCGCGCGGGTCGTCATCCGGCTGCAGGGTGGGGTGACTGAGCGCCACCAGGCGGGGGTAATCGCTGCCCACGCGTTCCACGGCGCGCGTCCCCAACCCCCATACCATGCGCACAAAGCCGTCCTCGCGGCGAATCTGCGGCGCCCAGCGGTAGAGGTTGCGGCTGAACGCCACCCCGGCGGCATGCGGCAGGAAGTAGCGTCCAAATGGCTCACCCTGCACCTCCTGGATCAGCACCGCCATGCGTTCATCGTAATCCTGCAAGCCCTTCTGACGGCGGTAGAGCAGCGCCTCCGGCTTGAGGGTGGAGGCAAACGTCAGGGCAATCGAGCGGGTGAGCACCTCCAGGTTTTCCTGCGGGCTGCCCTGGTTGGGGCAGAAATAGCTGTTGTACTTTCCGGCAAAGGAGGTGCCCACGCTGTCCTCCAGCTGGCTGGAGGAGCGCACAATCAGCGGGCGGCTGCCCATCTGTTCCAGCAGGGCGGCAAGCTGCTTAAGAATTTCGGGGGGGAAGCGCCCTTCCACAAACTGCTGCTGGATGAGCGGGTAATCCTGCCGGATCTGCTCCTCGGGCTTGTATTTTTCCTCGTTCCAGTGCATCAGCCCGTTCATCAGGGAGAAGATGTATATCAGGTCGGAGCCGATGTAATACGATTCGGGGATGCGCAGGTTCACCAGCACCTCCGGCGGGGCGGTATCCTGCAGGATGCGCACCGCCAGTGCCAGCCCGGCTGCCTTGCCGCCGATCTTGCCGGGTCCAATCCGCCGCCGGTGAATGGTTTCGAGATCCTGGATGGTCAGCCAGTCCCGCGCCACGCGGATGTAGGCAAGCTGGTCGCTGATCAACCGGCGGATGAGCACCACCTTGATCTCCCGCAGGCGCGGTTCATACTCCAGCCGCTCCTGCGGGGGCAGGTTTTCAATTGCCAGCGCCTGGGCAAACAGCAGGCTTTCCGGCGCCAGCTCGGCATCAAATGACCGCTCCACCAGCTGGCGGGCGCTGCCGGGCGGCGGCTGACTGGCGGGCGGCGGGGCGGCGGCATCCGGGCGCGTCCAGACGGGCAGGGTTTGCAGGTAACGCGCCTCCACCAGCATGCCGTAGCCGCGCCGCTCCTGCACATCCTGGTCGTCCACCATGGCGACATCCAGGGTAAAGCAGGAGCGCGTGGCGTTGCGGCAGCCGAACTGACTGCGGCAGTCTGCCAGCACGGTTTCCAGCGTGGTGCACAGCGCCCCCAACGCGGCGGATTTCCGCTCCACCCAGGCAATCAGGTTGATGCTGCCGGGTGAGATGGGGGTGCGCAGGCTGCCGGTGGCGGAGCGCGCCGGGGATGTTTCCGGCTCAAAGGCATAGATGGCTTTCACCGTCCGGTCCATTCCGCCCAGCCAGGCGCCCACCTGCTCCACCAGGTGCACTTTGAGGGCGCGGCAGACTTCACACTGCCCCTGGTGCAGTGCCAGCCGGGTTTGCTCCACGCTGCCGTTGAACCGTTCGGCTGCGCAGGCGTCCAGCGCTTCATCGAGCATCCGGCTGGCTATGGTGGCATCAAACTGGACTGTGGACATGGACAAGTCCTTTCGTTAACGATCCGGCGGGGTTGCCATCGGCAGGGGTGCACCTAATGGTGCCCGTTGCCGTTCCCATTGCCATTTCCGCCCAGCGCTTCCCAGATGGGCAGCGGGCGGTCGTACCCCGCCAGCTTCAAGCCGGTCAGCGCGGCGGTGTTCAGGTCCATTGCCCGCAGGTCCTCGGTGGAGAGGTCACGGATGGCGGAATGACCCGACAGCATGGTCAGAATCTTGACCTCCTCGGTGCAGGCATGGATGAAGTTTGCCAGCTTCTGCCCGCCTTCCATGGGGTCCAGCCGGGCGCGCATTTCGGGCTTGGGGCTGGTGATGCCATAGGGGCAGTTGCCCTTCTGGCAGGCATAGCAGACCCGGCAGCCAAGGGCAATTTCCGCCGCCGAACCAAACCCGACCGCATCCGCACCCATCGCCAGGCATTTGTAGGCATCCAGCCCGTTGCGAAGCCCGCCCAGCGCAATCAATTTCACCTTGTGGTGCACACCGTAATCTTTCAACGCCTGGACTGCCGGGGGCAGGCAGGCAATGGTGGGGATGCCGACGCCCTGCGTGACAATATCCGGCGAGCAGCCCGTGCCGCCCACCAGCCCGTCAATGCTGATGGCGTCCGCGCCTGCCTCGATGCAGGCTGCCACATCCGCATAGGGGCGGGAGGGACCCAGCTTGAAGAGGATGGGGAACTGGTAGTGGGTCACATCCCGCAGGAATGCCACCATGTGCTTCATGTCCTCCAGGGTTTCCACGTCGTAGTAGCGGCAGGGGCTCAGCGCGTCCGAGCCGATGGGCACACCGCGCACCCGCGAGACGTCCTCGGTGACCTTGGCACCCAGCAGGTGACCGCCCATGCCGGGCTTGGCGCCTTGCCCGATCTTGACCTCAACTGCATCGCCGGAATTGAGGTAATCCACCGATACCCCCCAGCGCCCGGTTGACCATTGGATGATGACATAGCCGCCCGGGTCCCATTTTTTGCGGGTCATCTCCCGGTCGGTGTAGCCGCGCGCAAGCCAGGCTTCCTCCGGCACCAGCCCGCCCTCGCCGGTGTTGGTTGCCATGCCGGTCATCGCTGCACCGATGGCAAGCGCCAGCTTGGCTTCCTTGGAGAGTGCCCCAAAGGACATGGCTGCCCACACAAACGGCACCTTGAGGATCATCGGTTTCTCACAGGTATCCTCGCCAATCACCACCTGCATATCGCACTCCTCGCGGTACTTGTCGCGCGGGGCGGCGGAGGCGATCTGGCTGGGAACAACCGTGATCATGTCAAAATTGGGGGTTTGCCCGGTGGTGCCAAAGCCGCGCAGCAGGTATTCGCCGGTAAGTGCTTTGGCATGCACCTCCTCGATGGCGGCAAACGTCCACGGGTAGCGGGTGAAGTACTCCGGCTCGGCGGGGTTGATGCGGATGGCATTGACCGGACAGAATTCCGCACAAATGCGGCAGCCGACACAGGCATTGTAGTTCACCACGTTCATCTCGCCGGTGCGGGGGTCCAGCGCATACACGCCGTGCGGGCAGACGTCCGCACAGGCGGCGCACTTGCCGGGCATCTGCGAGTTGATGCAGACCTCCCGATTTACGCTGACACAAAAGGAACCTACGATTGCCATGGTTTCCTCCTCCTATTTGTAGAACGGCTTCTCTGACGCCGCCACGATTTTCTTGAATGTTGTGGGATCCGCCTGGATGCCATGGGCATCAAAATACGCCCGCAGCCGGGCAATGTCCTCATCGGCAGGCGGAACCAGCCTGGTGTTGTGCCCCAGGCTCTGCCAGGTTCCGCCAATAAAGACCGAGCCGCGGATGAGATAGTTGGCAAGGTTATGCCCGGCATTGCCCACAATCACCAGGTCGCCCTTCAGCATGTAGGTTCCCACCTCGTCGCCCACGTCTCTGCAGACGATGATGGCAGCGCCCTTGTTCATGGTGGCGGTGAAATCCCCGGCATTGCCGCGGATGACCACCGTGCCGCCGTAGCAGTACTGGGCTGCGCCCATGCCGGCATCGCCTTCAATGATGACGGTCCCGGCGGTCATGTTGTCGGCAACGTACTTCCCGGCATCCTGGGTGACGCGGATGGACGCCCCGGCGTTCAACACGCCCAGGTAATCGCCCGCTCTGCCCTGCACCACCACCTCGCCGTGCTTCAAACCGGCTGCCAGCCCGTGCAGGTGAGATGCGCTGCTGACGGTGACGGGGGTGCCATTCACGTTTTGGCGGATCGCCTCGTTGATCGTTTTCAAATCCTTCGATTTTGCGCTGATGGTTTTCATCTTTCACCTCTCTTTCACAGAATCAGCAGCCAGTGCAGCCGCGGGGCACATCCGGTCCCGCAGCGCCGGGGCGGGCGGGGGTGCGGTAGAGCCGCGTGAACTGCTGGATGGCTTCGGCGCGCTTCTGCGGGTCCGCCAGCCCGTCCAGCATGAGGATTTCCAGGTCCTTGAATGCCTGCCCGCGCTCGCGGCGGTCCTTTTCGCTGGCGGCTTTCTCCAGCGCGGCAATGTCCACATCGGGGCTGGTCTCCAGCAAGCCCATCTGCACGGCGTTGCGGGCAAAGATATCTCCGGCAAGCGAGCGGACGATCAGGGTGGAGGCATCCTTCGGCGCGCCCAGGCTGCCCACGGCAAGGTCGGCGGATTCACCCAGGTAGTCATCGCACTTGCCGCAGCCGGAGCGGGTGTAGGATTCTGCCTGCTGGCGGGGGATGGTGCGCACCGAGCCGTCCCACAGGACGGCTCGCATCCACTCCCGGTCGGGCGAAATTTCCAGGCGTTTCACCTGGTCGCGGCTGACGTTCATGCGCTTGACCAGCACCTCCTCAATCATCTCCGGCTTGTAGATGCCCGTGCAGAAGATGGCAATGCTCAGCCGGATGGATTCCTGGTAGGGGCGCAGGCGGGGGTTGGTGGACTGGCGCAGCTTGCGGATTGCCTGGGCGGCGCAGGGCGTTCCAACCACCGCCACATTCTGCATGTGGTGGGTGAAGACCGCCTCGTTGAGGGCGTCAAAGACCGGCGCCCACAGGTACTGCGGTCCCATCGTCTCCACGATCTGCTCCACGGTGGTGACCACCCGGGCAACCGGTTGCAGCGTCCATGGGTCCAGGTCCAGCATCACCACGCCGTCCAGCAAGCCGCTGGAACGCCCGGCGGCAAGGATGGCGCGGATCACATCGTTGGGCGCACCGGAGAAGACCGGGCCGCGGGCGCGCGCCGCCGTCACCAGGCGTGGTTCCATCTCCGCCCAGCGCTCCAGCCGGGGGCAGGATTCCACGCAGAGCTGGGTGCAAAACGAGCAGCTGTCCAGCGGGGTGCGGGAAAGCCCCAGCAGCTTGGTTCGTTTTTGCAGCACCGGGTGCAGGGTGCCAGGCTCCCATTCCAGCACCTGCTTGGAACAGGCGGCAACACACAGCCCGCATCCGGCGCAATTATCCAGCGACCAGACTTCTGCTTCCAAACGTTTTGACATAACAACCTCCTGATGAATTGAACCGATGATAGGGAAAGAACCAGGGATGGGAAGGGGTTACCTGCGGATGGGCATGCGGACGCCCGAAGGCATCTGCCCGCGGTCCGCCAGTTGATGTTCCACCTCCTCCATGAAGTCATTCACAATCCGGGCGAACTTCAGCCCGTCATCCACCGAGAAAAATTCCAGCCGCAGGCGGCGGGGGTCCACACCGCGCGCCGCCAGTTCCTTCTTCAGCACCTCCACCCGCTCCCGGGCGTAGAGGTTGCCCATGCCGTAATGACATTCACCCGGCGGACAGGCGCCCAGCAGCACACCATCGGCACCCTGCAGAAACGCCCACAGGATGTGGTAGGGGTCAAAGCGCGCCGAGCAGTTCATCCGCAGGAGGACGGCATTTTCCGGCAGGTCCGCCCGGCGGCTGCCCGCCAGTTCGGCTGCGCCCGCCGCAGACCATTCGCATGCCAGCACCAGGATGCGCGGGTCGCCAGGCTGAAAGTTATCCGCTGCCAGCGCCGCGCTGATTTGGGCGGGAATTTCCACGTTATCCCACCCCGGCAGGGTGATGGCTTTGACCGGGCAGACCACCACGCAGTTGCCGCAGCCAATGCAGCGCAGCGGGTCCACCTCCGAAACTGACAGGATGCCGTCCCGCCGCTCGAGGGTGATGGCGTAGGTGGGGCAGACCTGGGGGCAGTTGCCGCAGCCGGTGCAGAGCGAGGCATCAATCTCCGCCACGGGGGTATCCACCACGATGGTCTCTTGGTTGAGGAAGCGCACCGCCCGGGCGCTGGTCAGGTATGCCTGGAAGAGCGCCTCGGTGGTGTCGGCGGGGTGCTGGGCGGAACCCAGTACATAGATGCCGGGGTCCACGTAACGCCCGGGGCGCAGGCGGACGCGCGGCTCGGCAAGGAAGCCGTCCTCGTCCTGCGGCAAGCTCAGCAGGGCAGCCAGCGAACGGGTATCGTCCACCGGGACAAGCGGCATGGTCATCACCACGCGGTCAAACGGCAGGCGCACCGGTTCGCCGGTCAGCGTATCCAGCACATCCACCGTGTCACTGCCAATGACGGGGGGATGGTCGCGGCGGTAGCGGAAGAAAGTCACCCCCTGCTTGCGCGCCTGCACCAGCTCCGCCTCGTGCGGGGAACCGGGCGCGCCCAGGTACAGCTCGCGGAACAGGACGGTAATTTCGGCGTTGGGGTTCAACTCCTTCACCTTCAACGCCTGGCGGATGCCCGTGGCGCAGCAAACCCGCGAGCAGCGCTGGCGCTGGGCTTCCTCGGCGCAGAAAATCATCACCACCCGGTCCACCCCCAGCGGGGTGGCGTTCTCTTCCGCCTGTGCCAGGTCGTGGGCAAATTCCGCCTGGGTGCGGACGCGCGAGCGGTCGAACCAGTGGGAGCTCCCCAACGGCTTGGGGTTTGCCACGTTGGCAACGATGATTGCCCCCACGGTGTGAATATTGGTCTGCCCGCGCTGCTGCACCCACACCTGGTATTCGCCGGGGTGCCCCTGCACAGAGGTCAGCCTGGCGCGGGTGATGATTTTAATCGCGGGATGGTTGAGGGCAGCCTGCAGCCGTTCCTGTGTCAGGCTGCGGGTGCCGGGGGAAAGGTCGGGCAGGTTTTCGCCGGGCTGTTCGGCGGATTCTACGAGAATCACCGGCACCTTCTGCTCCGCCAGTGCCAGGGCGGCAGTCAGACCGCTGAGCCCGCTGCCGATCACCATGGCGGAGCGGCTGACCTTGCCGGAGTGCACCTGCGCCGCCTGGGTGGCGGTGAGGCGCGCCACGCCCATTTCGAGAATCGCCAGCGCCTTGGCAAGTGCGGCTTGCGGATCGGTGGAATGCACATATGCCGCGCCCTCGCGGATGTTGGCAATGTTCAGGTAACTGGATTCCAGGTTGACCACCTGCACCACCCGGCGAAAGAGCTTTTCCACCAGGCGGGGGGCGCAGCCAGCCACCAGCACCCGCTCCAGGTTCAATTCTTCAATCGCATGCTGCATGCGCAGCTGACCATCCCGGCTGCACGGGTAGGCTTCGTGGACAGCGTAGACCACGCCGGGCAGTCGGGCAGCCTGGCGGCGCAGTTCCTCCACGTCCAGCGCATTGCTGATTTTTCCGCCGCATTCGCAGATGAAGACGCCCACGCGGGGCAGGGCGGTTTCTTCGGTTGGAATTCGTTCCGCGCTCATGGTTGTTCCTCCGGGGGCTGGGTTTTCAGCAGCGAGGAAACATCCTGCACAAAGTCGGGGTGCAGGTCCAACTCGCCGCCCACGCGGTAGTAGCCGCGCCGGTAGCCCGATTCGGTTGGCTCGATGTTGTGCTTACCGGCAACCTCTTCCAACTTGAATGCACCGGTCGGGCAGATCAGCACGCAGGTGCCGCACGAGATGCAGCGCGAGGAAGCAACCTGGAAGGGTGTGCTGACCTTCTTGGCAATCCCGCGCTCAATCACGCTGATGGCACTCACGCCGACAATCTCCTTGCAGGCTCGCACGCACAAACCGCACAACACGCAGGCGTTCTCCTGGGGCAGCTTGAAGCGCACCTCCTTCACGCCCAGTTCCTCGCCCAGCGCCAGCATCTCCGGCGTGTTGTACGAGCCCGCCAGGATCAACTCGGCGGTCATCCGGCGGCTGCGCTTTACCAGCTCGGTGTCGGTAAAAATGACTGCCCCCTCCTCGCAGGGGTGGACGCAGGACGCCACCAGGCGGGGCGGACGACCCGGCATGGTCACTTCCACCATGCAAAGCCGGCAGCCGCCATAGGGTTCCAGCGCCGGGTGGTAGCACAGCGTGGGAATGGGAATGCCGTGCTCCCGGCAGGCTTCCAGCACGGTGCGCCCCTCCGGTACTTCGTATTCCTGGTGATTGATCATCAAATGAATCATGGGCGGCTCCTCAATGAACGCTGATGGCGTCAAATTTGCACAGGCTGATGCAGATGCCGCAGCGGGAGCAGACTTCCGGGTCAATGAAATGCGGCTGCTTCTTTTCGCCGTGGATGGCATTGCTGGTGCAGTTGCGCAGGCAGAGCTGGCAGCCGGTGCATTTCTCCGGGTCAATTTCATAGGTGATGAGTGCCTTGCAGACCCCCGCCGGGCAGCGCTTGTCAAAGATATGGGCTTCGTACTCATCCCGGAAGTAGCGGATGGTGGACAGCACCGGGTTGGGGGCAGTCTGCCCCAGCCCGCACAGCGAACTGCGCTTGATATCCGCGCCCAGTTCGATCAGGTAGTCAATATCACCCGGCTGCCCCTGCCCGGCGCAGATGCGCTCCAGCGTGGCAAGCATCGCCCGGGTGCCAATCCGGCACGGGACGCACTTGCCGCACGATTCCTGCTGGGTGAAGGTCATGAAGTAGCGGGCAAAATCCACCATGCAGGTGGTCTCGTCCGCCACCACCAGCCCGCCCGAACCCACAATGGCGCCCAGCGAGGTGAGGGATTCGTAATCCACCGGTACATCCAGGTGTTCGGCAGGGATGCAGCCGCCGGACGGACCGCCGATCTGCGCCGCCTTGAACGTCCGCCCGCCGGGGATGCCGCCGCCAATCCGGTAAATCAGGTCGCGCAGCGAGATGCCCATCGGCACCTCCACCAGCCCGGTATTGTTGATTCTGCCAACAACCGAGAAGATCATCGTGCCCTTGCTGGTGGGCGTGCCAATGCTGGCGTACCACCCGGCGCCGTTTGCCAGGATGAGCGGCACGGAAGACCAGCTCTTGACGTTGTTGATGTTGGTCGGCTTGCCCCACAGCCCGGATTGCGCCGGGAATGGCGGGCGGGGGCGGGGTTCGCCGATCCTGCCTTCAATCGAGGCGATCAGGGCGGTTTCCTCGCCGCAGACAAACGCCCCGGAGCCCAGCTTGATGCTGAGGTTGAAATCAAACGGACTGCCCAGGATATCCTTCCCCAGCAAGCCGTACTCGCGTGCCTGGTCGATGGCGCGCTGCAGGTGCCGGACTGCCAGCGGATATTCGTTGCGGATATAGACAAAACCCTGGTGGGCACCCATTGCATAAGCGCCAATGATCATCCCCTCCAGCACGCGGTGGGGATTGCCCTCCATGATCGAGCGGTCCATGTAGGCGCCGGGGTCGCCCTCGTCGGCGTTGCAGACGATGTAGCCGGAGCCGGTTGCCAGCACGTTGCGGCGGCACAGTTCCCACTTGGTAGCGGTGGAAAAACCTGCCCCGCCGCGCCCGCGCAAGCCCGCCGCCCGCACCTCGGCAATCACCTGTTCGGGGGTCATCTCCGCAAGCACCCGCGCCAGCGCTGCATACCCACCCGCTGCAATATACTCGTCAATCTGGAAGGGGTCGATCTGCCCGTTCAGGTTGAGAATCAGCCGAAGCTGGTTCTTGTAGAAGGGCACCTCCTCCTCCTGTTCAATCGGGGCGCCGGTCTGCGGATCGTGGTAAAGCAGGCGCTCCACCACCCTGCCGCCGAGGATGGTCTCCCGCACGATCTCCGGCACGTCCTGCACCCGCACGTGGGTGTAGAGGATGCCCTGCGGGCGGATCACCACCAGCGGACCCTTCTCGCAGAACCCGTGGCAGCCGGTCACCTTGATGTCATATTCCAGCAGCAAGTTGGCGCCCTGGGCTTCCAGTTCCTGCCGGAATGCCCCCCAGACCTGCTCGGATCCGTACACCCGGCAGCCCGTGCCGCCGCAAACCGAGATTGTGGGGCGGGAGCCGTTCCCCCCGGCAAGCATCCGCTCCCGCACCTCCGCCAGTTCATTCGCTGATGCCAGTCTGGTCATTGGCAGCCTCCTTTTCGGCGCGCATCAGCCGCTTGAGCAGGGTATCCACCTTGGATACCGTCATCTGCCCCGAGTATTCCCCATCGGTCACCACGATGGGACCCAGGGCGCAGGCACCCAGGCAGTTGACCGTCTCCAGCGTAAAGAGATGGTCGTGGGTGGTTTCCCCGGCGTGGATGCCCAGCTTGCTCTCCAGCCGCTCCAGCACCTGCGGGCTGCCGCGCACGTGGCAGGCAGTGCCCATGCAGACGTGCATGCAGTGCTTGCCCTTGGGCTTGAGGCTGAAGGCATGGTAAAACGTGGCAACGCTGTATGCCTGCGAAAGCGGCACGCCCAGCGTCTCGGATGCCAGGATCAGCGCCTCCGCGGGCAGATAGCGGTAGCGCGCCTGGATCTCCTCCAGTGCGGCAATCAGCGATTCCTCGTTTGCCGCCGCCTGGGTGAGAATTTCATGGATCTCGCTGATGGAAATTTCCATGGACGCTCCTTGATGCAGGAAATGAAGGAAATGAGGGGGATGAGGTTGGGGAAAGGGGATTTTGCAGGAAAGAAATCGGGAACCACACCAGGCTGCCGCGCAGCCGGTGTAAAATCAATGTAACACGCGGCGCGTGAGAAACGCACAAAAATTTACACCCTGTACGTGAAGGTTGCGTGAAAAATCTTCAGGAGGACTGAAATGCACATCCGGATTGGGCTGGAAAATGGGGACGAAAACCGCTCGGTGGCATGGGCGCTCGATTTTCCCGGTTGTTTTGCCTATGGCGCCGATTCCTCCGAAGCGCTGGTGCGGGTGGTTCCGGCATACCTGGCATACCGCAGCTGGATTCGTCATCATGGCGGTCTGCCCGGCTTGCCCGAGGACCGCGAGCTGGACGTGAAGCTGGTGGAATCGTGGAACGTGTACTGGATTGACGAGGATTTTGAAAAAGGACCCGGCAAGCCCTACGCCGTCAACGCATGGTTCCATGAGGACTGGAAACCGCTCACCCGGGCGGAGGGGCGCCGGGCGGCAGCCCTGCTGAAGTGGGCGCGAGAGGATTTGCTGGCGGCGCTGGCAGGTTTAACCGCCGCCGAGCTGGACGCCGAACGCCCTGGCGAGCGCTGGTCCATCCGCGGGATTGCCCGGCACGTTGCCAATGCCGAGTGGTGGTACCTGGAGCGGCTGGGGCTGGCGGGTGTGGAACGCGCCGCACTGCCGGAGGATGTGCTGGAACGCCTGGCGGCTGTCCGGGCGCGGCTGCTGCACGTCCTGCCGGATTTGGAAGGGCTGGACCTGGTGGTGGGCAGGAACGGCGAGTTCTGGTCGCCGCGCAAGCTCATCCGCCGGGCGCTGTGGCACGAGCGCGACCACACCGACCACATCCTCAAGCTGCGCGGGTAGCCGCGGGGCGTCATTGCGAGGCGCAGCCGACCCAATCCCTGTATTTTGTAGGGGTGGGGCTTGTCCCCACCATTGTCTGTCATTGTATGGCGGCGCGGCGATTCCTGTATTTTGTAGGGGCGAAGCATCCGGAAATGGCATAACCGGTGAACCAACACGTATCATGCCGGATGCTTCGCCCCTACGCGCCATTCAGAATCGCATCGGTCAAGGTCCATCGCGTCGGCGGGCAGGGACAAGCCCTGCCCGCCGACGCGCCAACAGCGGTGGGCTGTCATTGCGAGGCGCAGCCGAAGCAATCTGGTGGTATCAAAACAGGGATTGCCACGCCCCCTGCGGGGGCTCGCAATGACAAATGGGCAGGGACGAGCCCTGTCCCTGCGCGCCGACCGCAATCCCCTGTTTTTGTAGGGGTGGTCTGGTGATGCGTCCACCCAGTCAAAAGGGCATTATTTGCGCTGGAAGCGCGGGTCGCGCTCCAGGGTCAACCGCAAACCAGTCTCCAGGGAGA
>ENA-UPSM01003774-UPSM01003774.1-activated-sludge-metagenome-genome-assembly--contig:-NODE-3774-length-16604-cov-17.413318_pt1 | contig 16604 bp, 14 predicted proteins | sample MGYA00238181_ERZ773283 | MGnify/ENA primary metagenome ERZ773283 (study PRJEB29023, sample SAMN05720199) | activated sludge metagenome | isolation source: Anaerobic digester | place: Japan...
GCGGTTTCAGCAGAAACCGACGACGCGGGCGAATCCGTCTCAATGTTTTACCTCTAACCCGCCCAAAGGGCGGGTATTATTATACAATTAAAATGCAACGGCAGACGGATTCGAACGCGCAGGCGCGACGGCGCCGAGCGGGGCCCGCGCGCGGTTTCAGCAGAAACCGACGACGCGGGCGAATCCGTCTCAATGTTTTACCTCTGACCCGCCCAAAGGGCGGGTATTATTATACAATTAATATTGCTGCGAAAATGCCTTTAAAAAATTTGACAAATTTTAAAAGACGATATAATATATTAACACCAATTAGGAAATTAGCATTTTGAAAACTTAACAGCAATCATTATTAAGCAATTAGAATTTTAGGAATACTTAAAAATCTATCGTAAGTTTTTTAGAGTTGTTCCGCTATTCTTTTTAAATTGAATTTCTCAATTTATTTTTATTGAGAGTTTGATCCTAGCTCAGGATGAACGCTGGCGACGTGGATAAGGCATGCAAGTCAAACGGCTGTAGCAATACAGCAGTGGCGAAAGGGTTAGTAACACGTGGATATCAACCCTCTACACGGGCATAACTTGGAGAAATCCAAGCTAATTCCCGATAGTCCGGAAACGGTAAAGGTTTACTCCGGTAGAGGATGAGTCTGCGTCCTATCAGCTAGTTGGTGAGGTAATGGCTCACCAAGGCAATGACGGGTAGGCGGAGTGAGAGCTTGGCCGCCAACAATGGCACTGAGACACGGGCCATACTCCTACGGGAGGCAGCAGTCGAGAATATTGCGCAATGGGCGAAAGCCTGACGCAGCGACGTCGCGTGTGGGATGAAGATCTTCGGATTGTAAACCACTTTTCTATGGGAAGAATTTTCTGACGGTACCATAGGAATAAGGGGTGACTAAACTCGTGCCAGCAGTAGCGGTAATACGAGTGCCCCGAGCGTTATCCGGATTTACTGGGCGTAAAGGGTCTGTAGGCTGTTTATTAAGTTCTTCGTTAAATCTTCAGGGCTTAACCTTGAAGCTGCGAGGAAAACTGGTAAACTAGAGGATGTTAGAGGTTGATGGAACACTTGGTGGAGGGGTGAAATCCGTTGATATCAAGTGGAACACCGAAAGCGAAGGCAATCAACTGGGACAGTCCTGACGCTGAAAGACGAAAGCATGGGGAGAAAAAAGGATTAGATACCCTTGTATTCCATGCCCTAAACGATGAACACTAGCTATTGTAAGTGTCGACCCTTGCAGTGGCGAAGCTAACGCGTTAAGTGTTCCGCCTAGGAAGTACGGCCGCAAGGCTAAAACTCAAAGGAATAGACGGGGACCTACACAAGCGGTGGATCACGTGGCTTAATTCGACAACAAGCGAGGAACCTTACCAAGGCTTGACAAGGTAGTGAAAGCTATAAGAAATTATAGCCTACCCACAAGGACACTACCCCAGGTGCTGCATGGTTGTCGTCAGCAGGTGGCTTGAGTTGCTCCCTTAAATGGGGTAACCTGCGCAACCCTTGCTCTATGTTTTATATGTCATAGGGGACTGCCCGGGACAACCGGGAGGAAGGTGGGGATGACGCCAAATCAGCATGGCCTTTTGATGCCTTGGGCTGCACACGTGATACAATGGAACTGACAAAGGGTTGCCAAGCCGTAAGGCGGAGCTAATCCCATCAAACAGTTCCTCAATTCGGATTGGGGTCTGAAACCCGACCTCATGAAGCCGGAATCGCTAGTAACCGTGAATCAGCCATGTCACGGTGAATATGTCCCTAGGTCTTGTACTCACCGCCCGTCACGTCAAGCGAGTTGGGAATGCCCGAAGTTCCATTTTAGGACCTAAGGCAGGCTCAATGAGAGGGACGAAGTCGTAACAAGGCACGGGTAGCGGAAGCTGCTCGTGGATCATTTATTTTTTTAAATAGTGTCGATTATAATTAATTCGCGAGTGATCACTGAATTAATTATAGGGTTATGGCGCGCTTACCAAAAAAGCGAGCTAATAGCGGGGCAACTCTAAGAAACTAACTCAAAATTGCTTAATCTATAATGCAAAATAAAAGCCCATTTCAATATCGGGTTTTTCATTCTTTATATAAGAACGCGGCTTTAGAAATGTGCCGCGAATGCGAACCATTTATTGAATTTAATTCTAAAATTTTAGATTTTGGATGCGGTTCAGGAACTGTCGGCAAACAATTTGCCGATTACTTTCATTCAAAAGTTTTAGGAATTGATATTATTGATAATCGCGTTGAGTTAATTGATTTTAAGCAATACGATGGAAAAGACCTTTCTTTTTTGGCTGATAATTCTTTTGATGTAGTTTTAATAAATTATGTTTTGCACCACACCAAGGACCCCATTCAATCTTTGAAAGATGTTGTTGCTAAAACAAAAAACACAATCATTATTTATGAGAATTTACCGGAAGGAAATTTAGCTAAAACCTTGTGTAAATGGCATGGGGTTTCATTTGGGGTTCTTTTTCAAAAAAATTTTGTATCCGGCAAATTTTTTAGTCTAAAAGAATGGGAAAAGATATTTGCAGATTTGAATTTGAAATTAATTTATGCTAAAACTATGACAGGGTTTAATCCGATGAAAAATACTTTATTTGTTCTTGAAAAAAATAAAAATTTATAATTTTTATTAGGGGTGTGTAGCTCAGCTGGTTAGAGCGCGTCACTGATAATGACGAGGTCCCTGGTTCGAGTCCAGGCATACCCACCTGTTAATGTTTTACTCACTTTTGCTTTTGAATGAGAAAATATTTAACACACAGGTTTTGTGGACGAGAAGCCGCAGCGACGACGGTCGCGAGGCCGGCCTGAGCGCGGCGTCACCAGACGCCGACGCGAAGGCGAGTCCAGGCATACCCACCTGTTAATGTTTTACTCACTTTTGCTTTTGAATGAGAAAATATTTAACACACAGGTTTTGTGGACGAGAAGCCGCAGCGACGACGGTCGCGAGGCCGGCCTGAGCGCGGCGTCACCAGACGCCGACGCGAAGGCGAGTCCAGGCATACCCACCTGTTAATGTTTTACTCACTTTTGCTTTTGAATGAGAAAATATTTAACACACAGGTTTTGTGGACGAGAAGCCGCAGCGACGACGGTCGCGAGGCCGGCCTGAGCGCGGCGTCACCAGACGCCGACGCGAAGGCGAGTCCAGGCATACCCACCTTTTAATTAATATGTTTATTTATTCTTACTTTTGAGATTAAATTTTTTGGGCCCATGGCGCAGTTGGTAGCGCGCCTCTTTTGCAAAGAGGAGGTCAGGAGTTCGAATCTCCTTGGGTCCACTTTATATATTATTCTTAAAACACCCCTTGGGGGTGTTCTAAGAATAATAGAAATAAAGACCCAAGGAGATTCGAACCCGGAAGTCGGCAAGATGAGCCCAAAGGCGAATGCCGACTGAGGGCGTACCTGAAGAACTTTTGCAAAGCAAAAGTTACTGAAGGCGAATCTCCGTCTTCTATTACCTTTTATTTTTGTATAACTTTTGTTTTGATATTATTTTACCCTGTACCCCCAGGGGTGTTCTAAGAATAATAGAAATAAAGACCCAAGGAGATTCGAACCCGGAAGTCGGCTCTATGAGCCCAAAGGCGAATGCCGACTGAGGGCGTACCTGAAGAACTTTTGCAACTTCGTTTTTATGAAGAAGATAAAAATTATTTTTGTATTCTGAAAGATTTTGGAATAATAAACAAGATTAAAGGGTGGATAAAAATTAAATTTAATTTTCAATTTTGCTAATTTATGCTATACTTTAATAAATATGAAGCAAGAAATTTGGCAAAAAATTTTAAGTCCCAACGAAGAAATAAAATATAGTTTTACTGTTGGAAAAAGATATCAAATATTGGGTTTAATAATAGGAATTATAATAGGATTGTTTTTATTTTATTTTTTTAAACCCCTTGGAATCGTTGTTATTTTAATGAGTTTATTTTATTTTGGTTGGTATGTTGAAATAGCCAATGCTTATATTTTTACCAACAAAAGAGTTCTTATTTATAGAGGTTGGATTAATACAAAATTAATTAGTATAGATTATAAAAAAATTACCGATATTATCGTAGAAGAGTCATTTTTGGATAAATTAATAACTAAAACCGGTTGTTTAGCTATTGATACAGCGGGCACAGCTTTTGAAAAGATAACATTAGAGCATATAGAAAATCCTTACGAGATTAAAAAGAAGCTAGACGAAATAAGAGAAAACATAAATGAATAGATAACAAGCATTAAGATAATTATGGGAATATAAAATAAAATATGTCTAAATTTTGGAGATATTTAATAATTTTTTTGATATTACTGGTTGCAGTAATAGTATGGATTTTTATATCTAAAAATAATAATAATATTAAGTTTGGACCTTTTGAAAAAGAGCCCAATGTCTTTGTATCTGAAAATAGTTTTTTGGTAGTTTATGAAGACAATAACCAAAGTTTTATTAATGTAAATGATGATATTTTCGGACCCTACAACAAAATAGTTGCTCAAGCAGATTCTTTGTCTGATAAAAATTTTGGATTTGCCTATTCTATTGGTCCTAAAAATATTTGGTTTGTTAATATTAATAATAGCCTTAAGGGACCTTATGAAGAAGCAAAATGTGTTTCGGTTTCGGAAAGAGGCAGCTCTTATGCTTATAAACAAAATGGGCAGTGGTATGCAGATATTAATGGAAAAATTTACGGACCTTATGAATTTATTAAAAATTTAGCAAGCAATGATAATTATTTTATATTTAGTTATATACAAGATGGCCGAGAGCATATTTTAATTAATGGAGACGAAGGACCAGATTATGATTCTGTTGAAAGTGTTGCTGTCAATCCGATAGGCGTGTCTTATGTATATATATTAAGTAATGAAAAGTTTGTTAATTATAGTGGCAAAATTTTTGGTCCTTATACTATTTCAGCGCCCATCTATTTATTTGAAAATGGTTTTATCTTTTGGTATTTAGATGGTCAAGATTTGTTTATTAATATGAATGATGTTATATCAGGACCTTATAATGCAGTTAATATTTTAAAAAATAGTCAATATGCCGCGTTTTATCATAAAAAAAGCGCAGATGATTATTTTTATATTTCTACAAATACTGGTACTTTTGGCCCTTATAATTATCCGTATATAAATGGCGGGGTAGCTCCAAACAAAATAGGATTTACTTATTCTGAAAAAGGATATTGGTATGTGACTATTTTTTCAGTAAAATAAAATCATTATAATAAAATATTTAAATTTAATTTATAAAAAGATGTCATTGTTAAAAAATAAATTTTTTATTGTAATTAATTTTCTTTGTTTGCTTTGTCTTACAGTATCATTTTGTTTAGCAAAAGAAGAGGCTGTGCCAATTGTAGAAATAATTACTCCCCAAGAAGGACAAACTTTAATAGTTCGCAATCAATATAAAATTGTTTGGAATTATAATTATAAAGGAGAAATGTGGGGTGATGCCACTTTAAGTTTAATTGAAAATTTAGGTTCTTCTAATAACTTAACAAGCAATAGGGTTTGTAATCTTGGAGCAGCGCCATTATCACAAAAAGAATTTATTCTTACTGCCGAGGCCCTAAAAAATTGTCAGAATATTTTGAAGAATAAAGGAATTTATACTATCTCTCTTCAATATCGGGGATACTATGTCCCATTACAACGTTATATTAATTTATCAGCCCAAAAAAATATTATTATTAGGTTTGAAACTAACGATGTTTGCGGGACTATTGCGATTGACAATCAAAATTTTGAAAAAATTTTACCAAGCGCCTTGTGCCAATATGGAGAATTAACTAGTTCGTTTTCAGCTTATGACGAAGGGGTTTTTGATGGCAACTGGCATTGGGCTTGTGAAAATGTAAAATGTTCAGCAATTGACCCAAATAATGAATTGAAGAAATCTTTTCAGGCCTTGCAATTAATTTCCTATTCAGGTGATTCTCAAAATCCAAACACACTTGAATATATTACGCAAGGACATTGTGCTGCTTTTAATATTCCAACTGGCTATATTTTATCTTCTTGTGAGGAAAAAGGTTATAATCAAATTTTTAATGGCGAGGTTATTAAGGTTATTTTAAGAAAACCCGAGCCTTGCCCTCAAGATTATGCCCCGGTTTGTGGAAAAAATAATAAAACCTATATTAATGAATGTTTTGCTAAAAAAGAAAATATTGAACCAGCTTATACAGGGAGTTGTAGTCTTAAAATTGACGGAGTTTGCGGCGCTTCTAATGGCAAAAGTTTTAGAGAACGACCCTCAGTAAATTTATGCAAAGCCGGCATTGCTTCGGCAGTAAGCAAATATGCGCCGTGGACTTGGACTTGCAAGGGAATTAATGGCGGAGCCGATGCCCAATGTTCAGCGCAAGAAATAGTTTCTAAACCATTACCCTCAAATTCATCTTCAACTATTAAATCCTTAAATAATAATTCTCTTAAACCATTGACCGAGATGAGCCGAGCAGAATTATTGGCTTACCTTTATCAGCTTTTAGCAGCTTTGCAATCTAAATAGTTTTATTTTTATGCCTATTATAGAAATAATTTTAACAATTCTTGGTTTGTGTGTTTTTGAAATTGTAAGCAGTATTGATAATGCTATTATTAATGCGAGTGTTTTAAAAACATTGCCTGAAAAATTTCGGAAGATATTTTTGTTTTGGGGAATTTTATTCGCGGTTTTTTTCATTCGAGGATGTTTGCCAATTTTATTAGTTTGGATAGCTAATCCTTCGCTTAGTTTTTTGCAGATATTTTCCGCAGCCTTTAGTAGCAATGAGGCCGTGTTAAGTTCATTAGAAACATCTAAACCATTATTGCTATTAGGAGGAGGCGCATATATGGTTTTAATTTTTTTAGGTTGGCTTTTTTTAGAAGAAAAAAATTTTCTTTTAAGAACAGAAAAATTTATTAAAAAACAAGGAGTCTGGTTTTATGCCATTACTTCTCTTTTTACTACTTTAATTATCTACTTAGCTTTAAGAGAGAATCCTATTTTAGCTTTATCTGCTTCTATTGGGGTATCGGCTTTTTTTATTACAGATGGGTTTAAGAAAAATGCAGAGGAAAAAGAAAAAGAATTAACATCTGGCCATTTAAGCGCTTGGAGTAAAATTCTTTATTTAGAGATTTTAGACGCTTCATTTTCAATAGATGGAGTGGTTGGCGCCTTTGCTTTTACAATTTCAGTGCCTTTAATTTTAATTGGCAATGGTTTAGGGGCGTTAATTGTTAGAAAATTAACAATAAAAGGTTTGGATTTTATTGCTCAATTTGCTTATTTAAAAAATGGGGCAATGTATTCAATTGGATTTTTAGGAATTATTATGTGTTATGAGAGCTTAGGACACGAATTGCCGTTTTGGGTTTCTCCTCTCGTTACTTTTATGATTTTAATTATTGTTTTCTTGGCCTCATTAAGGGAGAATAGAAAAATTAAATCAGCAACTTTATAAAATATTTATTAGAATATTAAATAGTTATAAATCTAATTAAGGTTTTGAGATGGGGATAATTTAATATTGAATTTATAATTTTTGCGATATATAATTATATATAGACAATAAAATAATTTATTAAAGTAATAATAAGTTAATGCCTTTATTTCTGCTTTTATCTCATCGGGTTTGTCATCTTGGCGATTAGATAAAAGAAAGAAAAAGAGGTTAAAATCTATGGTAGAAGATTGGTTAAATATAACTACTCAAGCGCTTCAGTCGTCTTGGGAAAGTATTCTAATTTTTTTACCCAAATTATTGGGCGCTTTAGTCGTGTTTCTTATTGGTTGGTTTGTAGCAATTTGGCTCGGCAAAATCATTGCCGCAATTTTAGAAAAACTTAAGTTTAATGAATTATTTAATAAAACTGGCTGGAAAGAATCTTTTGAAAAAGCGGAAATTACGATTACGCCTTCAGATTTTATAGGCGCGATTATAAAATGGATTTTTGTAGTTATTGCTCTAATGGTTGCTTCTGATATTTTAGAATGGGTAGCTTTCTCTACCTTGCTTAACCAGATTATTATGTGGGTGCCAAACTTAATTATTGCTATTGCTATTTTAGTAGTGGCGATTATTTTGGCAGATATTTTGGAAAAAATTGTTAAAGCAAGTACCCAAAAAATTGGAGTAAATTTTGCTAACCAAATTGGAACATTTATTAGAATTGCTATTTATACTTTTGCCATTTTAATAGCTTTGATGCAATTAGGAGTAGCGCCAGCTATTATTAATACCTTAGTTGTCGGTTTTGTAATAACCATAGCTCTAGCATTTGGTTTAGCTTTTGGACTAGGCGGCAAAGAGATGGCTGAAAAATTTTTGGAAGATTGGAGACATAAACTAACAAAATAAGAAAACAAACTGAGGATAGTTAAATATAAAATGGAAATGTTAAGTGGCCGCGTCTAAACGCGGCTTTCCATTTTATTAGCCGAATTTATTGACCGAATGCTCTTAATTTGTTAGTTTATAAATAATATTTTAATATAATTTTTTTTATATGTTATCAAACGAATTGCGTCAAAGATTTTTAGATTTTTTTGCAGAGAGAGGACATAAAATTGTAGCTTCTTCTTCGCTTTTGCCAACTGACCCTTCAGTTTTATTTACTACGGCGGGAATGCAGCAGTTTTCTTTATATTTATCGGGGAAAAAAGATGTTCTTGCTGATTTTGGAACGCGGCATTTAGCAAGTTGCCAAAAATGTTTTCGTACTGGCGACATTGAAGAAATAGGCGACGATACTCATCATACTTTTTTTGAGATGTTAGGGAATTGGAGCATTGGCCAAGACGAAAATGGATATTTTAAAGAAGGAGCCATTAATTATGCTTTAGAATTTTTAGTAAATAATTTAGGATTAGATAAAAATCGTTTCACAGTTACAATTTTTAAAGGCGAAAATAATATTCCCAAAGACGACGAAGCTAAACAGATTTGGCTTAAAAATGGCATTCCTGAAGAAAGAATTAAAGAATTTGGAAGCGCGGATAATTTTTGGGGACCTGTTTCTGATATAGGACCTTGTGGTCCTTGTTCGGAAATTCATTATGACCGCGGTATTGAATTTGGATGCGGTCGTCCGGATTGCGGACCGAGTTGTGCTTATTGTAAAAGGTTTGTTGAAATTTGGAATTTAGTTTTTATGCAATATAATAAAAACGAAAAAGGTGAATATGAATTATTGCCTCAAACCAATATTGACACCGGCATTGGTTTTGAAAGATTGGTGGCGTTATTGCAAAAGAAGAATTCAGCTTATGAAACCGATATTTTTGAAGAAATAATTAAAAAAATAGAAGAATTATCTGGAAAAAATTATTTAGAAAATAAAAAAGAACTTAGAATTATCGCTGACCATATCCGTTCCGCTGCCTTTTTATTAAGCGAGGGAGTTCTGCCATCTAATTTAGGACAAGGGTATATTTTAAGAAGGATTTTAAGACGAGCAGTTAGATATGGAAAAATGATTAATTTAGAAGGAGATTATTTTGGCGATTTGATTGATTTAGTTATTAAAAAATATCAAACAATTTATCCAGACCTATTAGTAAATCAAAACGAAATTAAATCAGCTATTATTGAAGAAAAAATAAAATTTGAAAAAACACTCCAAGCTGGTTTGAAAAAAATAAATGAATTATTAGAATTAAGCCAATCGTTTACCTTAAGCAGCGAACAGGTTTTTAATTTATATCAAAGCTATGGTTTTCCTATTGAATTGACTGAAGAAATTGCAGCAGAAAAAGGATTTTCTATTGATAAAAAAGCAGTAGAGAATTTATTTAAAAAACATCAAGAATTATCACGCGCTGGCGCAGAGAAAAAATTTGGCGGTGTTGGCAAAGATGCAGGGGAACAAGGCGCTAAACTGCATACAGCCACACATTTGCTTCACGCGGCCTTGCGAAAAATTTTAGGAGAAGGAGTTAAACAAATGGGTTCAGACATTAATATGGAACGTTTAAGATTTGATTTTCAATATGGAGAAAAATTAACAGCTGAACAAATCCAGCAAGTTGAAAATTTAGTTAATCAAAAAATTAAAGAAAATTTAATAGTTAAAAAAGAAGAAATGCCTTTAGAACAAGCTTTATCATCTGGGGCATTAGCTTTTTTCAAAGAAAAATATCCTCCTATTGTTAAAGTTTGGACTATTTTTAATCCCCAAACGAACGAAATTTTTAGCAAAGAAATTTGCGCTGGTCCGCATGCAGAAAATACTGGCGAATTAGGTCATTTTAAAATTATTAAAGAAGAAAGCAGCAGTGCGGGTGTGCGCAGAATCAAAGCAATTTTAGAAAAATAATGTTTAGGATATTGATTTTAAACATTATTTTAATACCAATCTTTATTTAAAAATTACTTAAAATAAGCTATAATATTTTAAGTTATAAAAAAATATAAAAATAGAAACAAAAAATTTAAATGAAAAGCCAGGACAAAAAAGTTAGAATAAAAAAATATAAAAAGAAAAAATTATAGTAATTAAAGATAAAGATATGGCGGATATTATTTCAAAATTAAAAGAAGCAAATTTATTAGGTCGGGGTGGGGCTGCTTTTCCAACTGGCTTAAAATGGGAAAGCGTAGCCAAAGCTTCGGGAGAGAAAAAATATGTTATTTGTAATGCGTCAGAAGGCGAACCAAATGTTTTTAAGGATGATTATATATTAGAACACTATGCCGCTGAGGTAGTAGAGGGAATAGTTTTGGCAATGGAGACAATTGGCGCTGCTGAAGCTTATATTTATTTAAATCCGCATTATTTTGATAAATACGAGATTAAACTAAAAGAAATAATTGACGATAAACCAATTCATCTTTTTAAAAAACCGCCTTATTATATTGGAGGAGAAGAAACCGTGGCGTGTAATTTAATTGAAGGTAAAAAAATGGAACCAAGGCAAAAACCTCCTTTTATTAGCGAGGTTGGTTTGTTTGGATGCCCGACCTTAATGAATAATGTAGAAACATTTTATTATGTAAATAAAATTAATAAAGGAGAATATAAAACAACTCGTTTTTATTCTGTTAATGGAGAAGTTAATAATCCGGGCGTATATGAATTATCAGCGGAAGCTACCATAGCCGACGTTTTAAATCAAACTAATAATTTTCCAAATTTTAATTTTTTTATTCAAGTTGGAGGAGGGGCAAGCGGTGAAATTTTATTAGCAGATGAAATTAATCAGCCCGTCAAAGGAGCTGGTTCTATTACGGTTTATAATCAGGAAACTGCTGACCCTTATAAAATTATGGCAAATTGGGCTGACTTTTTTTTGAATGGAAATTGCGACAAATGCGTGCCTTGCCGCGAGGGAATCTATCGTCTTAGAGAAATAATTTTAAAAAGAGAATTGAAAAAGGAAGAATTAGAATCTTTGTTCAATGTGTTAGAAAAAGCCAGTTTTTGCGCTTTAGGGCGAGGAGCCACGGCGCCTTTTCGCGGTTTAATTACCAAGGTGCTTAAAGCATATTAAAACCAAAATAATATTTTTATGGCTGAAATAAAAATAAAAATAAATGGGCAGGAATATATTGGAAAAAGAGGACAGACCATTTTAGAAGTAGCTAAGGATAATTCAATTGATATTCCTACTTTATGCGAGCACTCTGACCTTGAGCCAAAAGCTAGCTGCCGTTTATGTTTGGTTTCCATTAGTGGCCGTAAAGGATTTTTTACAGCTTGTTCTACCTTAATTGAAGAGGGAATGGATATTCAAACTGATTCTGAAGAAATTAAAGCTTTAAGAAAAAAGAATTTAGAGCTATTGTTTGCTCAGCATATTGAACGATGCAATACTTGCGTCCGTGAATTTAATTGTCAGTTTTTGAAATTAGCAAGGGATTATGGTGTTAATTTGAAAAAATACGAAGACCGCAAAACAAATTATCCAAAATTTAATTTTGGACCATCTATTTATTTTGATTCATCTAAATGCATTGACTGCCGTAATTGCATAGAAATATGTGAGAAACAGAGGGTTGGATTTTTAGAACTAGAAGAACATCAATCTTTTTGGGAGGTTATGCCTTCAAAAAATTTTAAAAAAGATTGTGTTTATTGCGGTCAATGTATTTTGCATTGTCCAGCCGGCGCTTTTATGGAGATTGATTCAGTTTCTGATGTGGAAGCAGCGCTTAAAGATAAAAATAAATATGTGATTTTTCAAGTAGCGCCCTCTATTCGCACTGCTTTGGGAGAAGAATTTAATTTGCCTTATGGCACCAATATATTGGGAAAACTTTTTTCAGCGCTTCATAAAATTGGCGCTTATAAAGCTTTTGATGTTTCGGTTAGCGCTGATATAACCACCATAGAAGAAGCGAACGAATTGATTGAAAGAATTACTCAAAAAAAGACCTTGCCAATGTTTACTTCTTGCTGTCCAGCTTGGGTAAAATATGTTGAATTTTATGCGCCAGAGTTTATTCCTAATTTAACCACTGTTCGTTCGCCTCAAATTATTTTGGGAGGGTTAAGTAAAACTTATTTTGCAGAAATTGATAAAATTCAACCGCAGAAAATTGTAGTGGTTTCTTTAATGCCTTGCACAGCTAAAAAATATGAAATTAGCCGTCCCGAATTAAATATTAATGGACTGTTGCCAATTGATTATGTTTTAACAACTCGCGAGTTGGCGCGTTTGTTTAAAAAATATAATATTAAATTAGACGAGCTTGAGCCAGAAGCAGGAGATGCACCCTGGAGCGAGCCAACTGGCGCTGGTATAATTTATGGAGCTTCGGGAGGGGTAACAGAATCAGCAATGAGGACAGCTGCTTATAAATTATCTGGGCAAAAAATTAAGCAAATAGATTTTAAGGAATTAAGAGGAATGGAACATATTAAGGAAGCGACTATTAATCTTGGTGATATAGAATTAAAAGTAGCGATGGTAAATGGTTTGGGTAATGCTAAAAAACTTTTAGAAATTTTAAAAAAAGAACCTCATAAATATGATTATATAGAGGTAATGGCTTGTTATGGTGGTTGTATTGGCGGTGGCGGACAGCCAATTCCGACCACAGAAGCAATTAGGCATTTGCGAGCGCAAGGATTATATGATATTGATTTAGAAAAGAGTGAACGGATAGCCGATGAAAGTCCGGCCATTCAAAAACTTTATCAAGAATTTTTAAATCAGGAAGAAGCAAGACATAAAGTTTGTCATACTGCCTATTTTACAAAAACAAAAGAAAATAAATTTGAATAAAAATAATAAAAAAATAAACAATAATAAAAAAATAAAATATGGAAGAACAAACTAAAAGTTTAAGTATGCATAATACTAAAACTGGCATTATTATTAAATTTATTGTTTTGTTCGGTATCGCAGTTTTAGCGCCTTTATTGCAGAATCAATTTATTACTGGATCAATTGTTAATGCAGTTTTATATTTATCTGTTTTTGAGTTAGGATTAGGCAGCGCCATAGCCATTGCGTTTTTTCCAAGTTTAATTTCTTTAGGCACAGGATTATTGCCAATGGTAATGGCGCCAATGACCCCTTTTATAATTTTAGGAAATTTGATTTTAGTTTTAGTTTTTAATTGGCTTAAAAATAAAAACTATTGGCTTTCGGCAATTAGCGCTTCGGTCTTAAAATTTGGCTGGCTTTTTGGAACGAGTCAATTAGTAATTAAATATTTTATAAAAAAGCCAGTTGCGGCAAAGATTGCCGCAATGATGAGTTGGCCTCAGTTAGCGACAGCCCTAGCCGGGTCGGCAATAGCTTATTTATTTATTAAAATTTTTTTCTTAAAAACAAAAAATAACTTTGAAAAATAAAAACAATAATTAACTTAAAATTAATAAAATGACTTTTGAAGAATATCAAAACGAATCAAGAAAAACTGCTATTTATCCTAACTTAAATAATAATTTTATTTATCCTACTTTAGGATTAGCAGGAGAGGCAGGCGAAGTAGTGGAAAAAATTAAAAAAGCTATCCGAGATGATAATGGAATTGTTTCCGAAGAACGTAAAATTGAAATTGCTAAAGAGTTAGGAGATGTTTTGTGGTATGTGGCTAATTTAGCTAAAGAATTAGACCTTTCTTTAGAAAATATAGCATGCCAAAATATAGAAAAATTAAAATCACGTCAAGATAGAAATGAGTTGCATGGCAGTGGAGATAATCGCTAATTATGATTTTTTAAAAATTAAAATATATTTTATAATAAAGTATAAATAAAAATATAAATAAATAATAAAATAATAAAAATAAATATAAAATAATATGGAAAACAAAAATCAAGACCAAAATTTTGCGCTTAACATTATTGATAATTATGTTAAAGAAATTAGCAGCAATTGGGTAAGTATTTTCTTGAATGCTTTTTTGATGATTATTTTTGGAGTTATATTTTTAGCGTGGCCTCAAAAAGCAGTTATCTTTATGGCTTACTTGATTGGTTTAATGGCAATTCTAGGAGGAATTTTAATGCTTTCTTTATCTTTTAAAGTAAAAAGTATTGAGAAAAAATATCAAAAAATTAAAGAAGAATTAAAGTCAAAAATTAACGACTAAATTATGTTTCAGAAAATTAAAGTAATTAATGCTTTAGGAGAAGAAGAGCCTTTTTCGGAACGTAAAGTTAGACGTTCTTTAAGAAAAGCAGGTGCAAATTCTAAAACAATTGAACGTATTTTAAATAATCTTAAAAGCCAACTTTATAATGGTATCTCTACGGCTGAAATTTTTAAAATTGCAAAACAGGAACTTAAAAAACAAGAACCCGCTTTAGCAATAAAATTTAACTTAAAACACGGGATTCGTAATTTAGGTCCCGATGGGTTTTCATTTGAAAAGTATATTAGAGAAATTTTTGAACATTATGGATATGCGGTAAAGATAAATCAATATACTCCGGGGCGATGCTTAACATACGAAACAGACCTATTGGCTGACGATGGCAGTATTTTTTATTTTGGTGAATGTAAATTCCGTCACGAACCCGGCGAACGTCTTAATTTGGGAGTAGGCTTAAAATTATTTGCAACCTTTTTAGACGTTCAAGATTTTTTACAAAAACAAGTTGGGCAAAATAAAAAAATAATACCTTTATTGGTCACTAATGCTAAATTTACTAATCAATTGATTCAATACTCTAAATGTCAGAAAATTAAATTATTAGGCTGGAATTATCCTAAGGGCGAAGGATTAGAAGCAATATTAGAAAGAAAAAAATTATATCCCGTGACCATTTTGCCATCCTTTCGTCCCTATATGAATAATGCATTTGGCGAAGCGCAAATAATGTTGGCTTCTGACTTGCTTTCTATGGATATTAATAAGATAGTTCAAATGGTTAAATTTCCAACTAATAAAATAAGCGTGCTAGTTAAAGAAGCTGAGCTTTTATTAAAACAAGGGGCTATTATTAAAAAGTAATAAAATTATTGAATAAAAAATATGTCTTTGCAAATAGGAATTGTTGGGTTTCCCAATGTGGGCAAATCAACTTTGTTTGAAGCTATTACTAAAAAACAGGTTGACCGAGAAAATTATCCTTTTTGTACTATTGACCCAAATGTTGGAGTAGTAGCAGTGCCAGATGAACGAGTAGACGCATTGGTAAAATTAACTAATTCTGCCAAAAAAATTTATACAACTATAGAATTCGTAGATATTGCCGGCTTAGTTGAAGGCGCAAGCCAAGGGGCTGGTTTGGGTAATAAGTTTTTAGCTAATATCCGCGATGTGGATGCAATTATATATGTGTTGCGCGTTTTTAAGAATAGCCAAATTATTAATACTCGTTCCGAAATAAATATCTTGAAAGATAGAGAAATTTTAGAAACTGAATTAATCTTAAAAGATTTAGAAACTGCTGAAAAAAGATTAGCTTCTTTAGAAAGAGAAGTTAAATCTGGAGACAAGCAAGCTCTGAAAGAGCAAGCGATTTTGCAATCAATTTATGAAGCCTTAAAACAGGGTCGTCCAGCCAAATCTGTTATTGTCAAATCTGAAGATATTAAAATTATTAAAAGTTTGCAATTATTAACAAGCAAACCTGCTATTTATTTATTAAACGGAGAAGAAGGAGATGTGCCAATGGAAGTTAGAAATGTTTTTGAAAACAATCAATGGTCTTATTTAATTATGGATGTATTATCTGAGGCAGATTATGCGGACGCATCATCAGAAGAGCGAGAAGCAGTGGGATTGCCTGCTGAACCAAAATTAAATGAGTTGATTAAAAAATCTTATGAGATTCTTGATTTGATTACTTTTTTTACTACTGGCGCCGACGAAACGAGAGCGTGGACTCTTAAAAAAGGCAGTAAAGCGCCTCAAGCCGGTGGAGTAATTCATTCTGATTTTGAAGAATATTTTATACGAGCAGAAGTAATTAATTGGAAAAAATTAATTGAAGCGGGTGGTTTTGCCGCGGCAAGAGAAAAAGGATTAATTAGAACAGAGGGAAAGGATTATGTTGTAGAAGATGGCGATGTGATTGAAATAAAAAGTGGCAAATAAATTAAATAATTTTAATTGAAAATTTCTGCATAATGCCAGAAACATATTGCACTCTTTGAAGCCATAAAACACTATGGCA
>ENA-UPSM01003777-UPSM01003777.1-activated-sludge-metagenome-genome-assembly--contig:-NODE-3777-length-16601-cov-5.459084_pt1 | contig 16601 bp, 16 predicted proteins | sample MGYA00238181_ERZ773283 | MGnify/ENA primary metagenome ERZ773283 (study PRJEB29023, sample SAMN05720199) | activated sludge metagenome | isolation source: Anaerobic digester | place: Japan...
TTCGGTCTGTACGGAAGATACTTTCTGAACTCATCTTCTTTTGTGGATGCAAGAATAAGTTACAATGGTAGTTTAGCCGTTGCTGCAGATTATCTTCTGTATGAACCGTCTCTTGTAAAGTTTGAAAAGTTTGTTTTCCCGCTTCACTATGGTGCAGGAGCAACAGTAGGATTTTTTGGATCATCCGTTTTGCTTGGAGCACGTCTTCCTGCTGGTCTGAACTATGCCTTCATGGACGGAAAGCTTGATGTAGCATTAGAAGTTGCTTTGGACTTAACAGTTGTTCCATATTTAAATTTTGGAGTTTCTGGAGGAGTCAGCGTAGTATATTACTTTGATAAATAGAAAATCCGGCTTAAGCCGGATTTTTTGTTTTATGCCGAAAGAACTGGTCTACTTCTGTAATGGCACCATCAACTATATCCTTGACTTCTTCCTTCGTATACTTAACGTCTAACATACCGTAAGTTATGTTTACATACTCATAAGTAAGCTTTGAAAAGTTTTCCCATTCTCTGTTCAGTTTAAGCAGTTCATAAGGTGTAAGTTCTTCGGATGAGTCAAAATAATCTTTCCTTATCTGAAGGTATGCCTTTACTATGTGCTGTGAGTAAACTCTAATTTCATGAGTAGTTGTACTTTTAAAGTGCTCATCTTGCCCAGAGTTTAAAATCTTTGGCTCCTTCTGTTTTTTGAAAAAAAAGAATGATTTTTTTAAAACAGCCACAGCGCTCAAAATAGATATGAGCACCATTCCTGCAGTGATTACAATCATATATCTGAAAATAATACTTTTAGTATCCTTTTTTTCCTTTTCATATTTTATAATGGATGAACTGTCTGTAACCTCTGTTTTTTCGCTATAATCTTCTATCTTTCCTGCCGAGCCGATAGAAGCTTGATGATGTGCCTGCGCAAAACTGTCTGAAGATACTTTATTTAGTGTGCCGTTAAAATTTAGTAGTCCTGTTATACTTACAACAAGCATTAAAAAAGCGCTGCCTATTGAAAGATAGGTTTTTTTCTTTCCAACAGGCATAACCTTTAAGCTTGTAAGAAAGATAATCATAAAAAAAATCATCATTATTCCTATAAAAAAAATATCCAAAAAACTTTTTGTTTTAATATCGTTAAGCATATCCAGTACCTGTGTGTCACTTTCATTGGCTTTGTCTGTTTGTTTTGATTTCATTGATAAACTTCCATTGATCTTTTCAAAAGCTTTATTTTCATTCTGATAGCTATTTTCTTCAGCTTTTATAACAGGGGCTTGGGATGATGCAAACAATGCAAGTGTCATGGGACTTACTGAGAATCTAAAGAAAAATAAAAAAATAATAGGAAGCATGATAAGAATCACGTACCTGCTCTTCAAAAACATCATAAACGCAAGAATCGCACCAGCTATCAATGAAAGATAAGCAAGCTCAGGCTGAATTATACTTTTAGCTGCGATCAAACATAAAATCCATAGTATGTAATAGTCAAGAATTCTTTTTTCTGCCTTAGGAATCATATATATAAGCAGCATAGCCAATACTGTTGCTGCAATACGTACAAAAAGATGGTCATACAGTATAAAGTACCGCAGAACAACAAACTGTACCATAATACCAAAAGCCATCACCAGAATCTTTCGCTTTAACGCCAGAACAGTACATACACCTATAAGTAGAAAATCTGAAATATCAAATCTTAAAAATGGAATCATTATAAGTATCGGCAATATAAGAGAATACTGTTTATACACTTTCGTAGACCTCTGAAAGACTTTGATTTGAAGAAATCAGCCTCACCAAAACATGATTTTCCTCAAGTACTTCTGCCTTTTGCTGTAAAGTAAGGAGTTCATCTCTGAATCTTTCGACATACTCAGTTTTTTCCTCATCCTCTAATCTGAACCCATAAGGCATGAGCAGGACTATTACCTTAGAGCACCGCGATCTTAAATCTATCAAAAGCGGAAGAATACTTTCTGAAAGAAACATAGATACTATGATTACTGTATCTTCAAATGTCAAAAAACGCAAATCCTCCTGAAGATATAGCTGAAAGTTCTGTATAGGCTCATACTTTCCTTCAAGACACGAAAGTACATCAAAGTATTCAACCCAGTTTTTTGAATCAACAGTTTCATATGTTTTTGAAAATACTTTAAAAATTACCTCTTGATTACTTTCTATCATCTGCTTGATTAATGAACCACATGCCCGGATGGCATACTCAATGTATTGAGAATGAAGCTCTTGCCAAGCCTGATTAAGAATAAGCTCCTGGTTTGGAAAGTTGGCATCAAGATAGATTCTTGTTCTACCCATGCTTGTAAATGAAAACTTCTTCACCATAAGCCTATCATATCTCGCACTCGCTTTCCAATGAACTCTGTTAAGCGGTTCATTATCGTATTCACTTATATTTTCAAACATTGACACATCTTCAAGTATTCTTACATTTGACTTCTGAGATGGAAGAAGCTTCTTTAGAGCCTGATTACGAAATACTCCAGATACAAGCTTGGGAAATACTTTTACTTCTGTACAGACTTCATAGACCTTCCAAAAAGAAAAAAGACCAAACCGATCATCAAAAGAAACGGTATATCTTCCTATTTTTTTACTTCCGCGCTCAGAAAATGAAAATCTAAACTTTCTTTTTTGTACTTCCTGTTTTCCTAGTACAAACAAATCTTCTTTAGGAAAAAATGTATCTACAAGATGAGGTGGAGTCACCAGCAGTGTGAACTCCTCTTTGGAATGATTCTTTATACTCACTGTAAAACAAACCTCTTCATCGACAAATATCCTTTCATATTCAAAACTGTGGGATACTTCAAGCTTTTTAAATGCCATTTTCTTCTTAAAAAAACTTATCCACAGCACTGCAAGAATAAACCAGAGTACTAAAGAAAGCTCTGTTAATGTCAGAAATGAGAAAATCGTTATATAAAGAGTGATTTTTTTTATTTTTAAGTTATCGGTTCTCACTAAACAATCACTTCAACTTCTGAAAGTATTTTCTGCATAATTTCATCTGGTGAAATCTTTCTTATTTTGGTTTCAGGCTTAAGAATTATACGATGTGTAAGAACACTTTTAGCAGAATACTTTACATCGTCTGGAATAACAAAATTTCTATTATCTATCGCAGCAATTGACTTTGAGATCTTCATAAGGTTTATACTTCCTCTGGGACTGGACCCCAGAAGAATATTTTTATCATTTCTTGTTCTATCTACTATTCTGGTTATATAAGAAAGTATATCGGGCGATATATTGACTTCATTCACTTCTTTCTTGCACTGATCAATCTCTACCTGTTCTACAACGGTTTGGATATCGTCCAGCGGATGACCTCTATCCTGGCCACTGAGCATTTTTATTTCATCTTCAAACTCCGGATAGCCTATCGTGGTTTTTATCATGAATCTATCTAACTGAGCCTCAGGAAGAGGAAATGTTCCTTCAAACTCCACAGGATTTTGAGTAGCCATTACAAAAAAATCTTTGCTCAACTGATGAGTTATACCGTCGATAGTGACTTGACGCTCTGCCAAAGCTTCAAGAAGTGCCGACTGTGTCCTCGGAGTTGCTCTGTTTATTTCATCAGCCAATAGAAATTCTGTGAAAACCGGACCTTTTTTAAGAAGAAACTCTTCATTCTGTCTATTGTATATATATAATCCTGTAAGATCTCCCGGAAGCAGATCCGGAGTAAACTGAACTCTTTTAAAACCCAATCCTATGGACTTTGAAATGGCTCTAGATATAACTGTCTTACCGGTTCCGGGAACATCCTCTATCAAAACATGACCATTACTAAGAAAGGCCGCTATAAGCAGTTTTATTTTATCCTCCTTGCCTTTGATCACCTTTGCTACATTATTAACCACTTTATTGCATAAGTCTGATGTTTTCATCTTCTTCCCCCGTTTTTTATTAATCAATATCTTTCTATCAATTATATATCACCTGTGGCTTATTATAAAGCGGATGTTTTATAATGGTTGCATCAAGAGAGTATATTTCGTTCAACATTTTTTCTGTTATCACCTGATAAGGTGTGCCATCCGAAAAGATATCGCCTTTATTGAAAACAATTATCCTGTCTGAGTAAAGACTGGCTGTATTTATATCATGAAATACCGAAATAATAGTCTTACCAGCATCCTTATTACTTGTTTTCACAAGTTTAAGCAGTTCTTGTGCATGTCCGGGGTCAAGATGCGATACAAACTCATCAAGTATCAGAATATCTGTATTTTGGGCTACTGCACGTGCAATCATAACTCTTTGCTTTTCTCCGCCGGAAAGATTTCCAAATACTTCATTTTTATATCTAAGAGTATCGGTTTTTTTCATTGCGTCTTCTATAGCTTTTTTATCATCATAACTTTCTGAAAAACTGAACTTTCGTGCAAAAGGTATTCTTGAAGATGATACTATACTATCCACATTATACTCATAAATAGTACTGAATTCCTGAGGAACAACCGATACCTTCTGGGCAATCTTCTTTATTGTAAGATCCCTTATGTTGACTTTATCAAACACAATGCTTCCTCTGTAACTCCTTATGACTCCAGATAACAGTTTTACAAACGTACTTTTTCCGGAACCATTCGGTCCGATTATGGATACAAACTCCCCATCTTTTATCTCAAGCTGTTTAATATCTAGGGTAAAACCGCTTTCATAAGAAAATAACAGCTGATCAATTTTTATCATACTTTTTTCCCCTTCACTTTCATTATGTATATGAAAACCGGTGCACCAACAAGAGATGTCATTACACCTATAGGCAGTTCGGTCGGGGCAAAAAATGTTCTGGAAACAAAGTCGCTCAGACTAAGAAATATTCCCCCAATAAAAATACAGTAAAACGTCGATATTCTGCTGTAGGGGCCTGTAATACTTCTTACCAAATGAGGAATTATAAGTCCTACAAATCCTATTATGCCTGATTTTGAAACCACCACAGAAACCGCTGCTATGTTAACCGAAAGTATGGCAAGTTTAAGCTTATCCGGATTAATTCCAGAATATAAGGCAAGATCTTCATTCATTGAAAGAACGTCCAACTTTCTTGAAAGTAAAAAGACTATCAATAGCTGAAGAAGCAGAAATGCTAGAACCACTGCTATATCTGGCCAATCAAAATCAGCAGTGCTGCCTAAGAGCCATATATTAACGTGAATAACGTTTTTCCAGTAAAGCACAGACATCATAGTAGTAAGAGAGTTAAGAAGAAAACTTATTATAACCCCACTTAAAACCAAAGATAGAATTGGAATCTTTTTTCCTTGTTTGGCCAAAAGAAATACTACAACAGAAGTTAAAATTGAAAATATAAGGGCCGATCCTTCAATCCCAAAAGGAATTCTGATTGCAGTGTTTACCGTAAGCGCTGTAAATAAAACAGCTCCAAAACTTGCACCCGAAGAGATTCCTATTATAAATGGATCGGCAAGAGGATTTTGTATTACAAGCTGAAAAGAATTTCCGGCAACAGCAAGCACCGCACCTGCAAGGAAACTTCCTATTATTCTTGGAATTCTAAGCCTAAGAATCAAAGAGCTTTCAACCTTATCCGGCGGCATTGCCAAAAAAGTTTTCAGAACATCAGAAAATGGAACTTTTACCGTACCGAAAGAACTAAAAAAAACAATACAAAGAAAAGAAAGACATAATAAAAAAACAGCAAGGGGTATAAACCCCTTCCTGTCAACTTTCACAAATCTCATTTGTACTCTCCAAAAATTTTGTTTAATTCTTCAAGGACTTTAATTATAGATGGTGAAGTCTGAGAAACAATATTTTCATCAACAATATATACTCTTCCGTTTTTAACAGCTTTAACATCTTTTAAACCCGGAGCTTTCATAAGAAGTTCCTTACCTGTAGTATCTCCATAGTATGATGGAACAATTATTATATCTGGATTTGTGCTAAGTATAAATTCAGGTCCTACTGAAAGCCAACCATTGTTTCCGGTATACGGTGCTGCCACATTCAGACCACCTGCATATGCAATCATCTCATTCACAACCGATCCTGTACCTGCAGTCCATATCTCTGTAACTGTATTGTAAACCGAAGCATAAAATACTTTAGGCTTATTTGTTCTGTTCATTGCCTGCTTTGATATACTAATATACTTTTCCCTGAATTCATTAGCTGCCTTGGCTGCTGCTTCTTTTCGACCAAGTATAGTTCCTATAGTCATGAGTGACTTATATATATCGGTAAAGGTTCCTGGATTTATTACAAAAGCTTTTATACCTGCATTTTCGAGTCTCTTTACTTCTGGTTCCTGAAATCCACCTGTCAAAAATACAAGATCAGGCTTTAAAGATACTATTTTTTCAAGATTCAGAGGTACCATATTCCCTATCTTTTCAGATTTTATATGTGTATCCCAATCGGTTATTCCAATGACCTTTTCCTCACATTTTAGCGTTACTAGATAGTCTGAAATAGAAGGAGCAGCAACTATAACCTGGTTAACAGGAGAATCAAAGGTTACCTCTCTGGCAAGATCATCCACATATGTAACAGAAGAAAAAACAGTAACAAAACTTAGTAATACAACAAAAAAAGATACCAAAAACTTTTTCATATATCCTCCAGTTAAAAAGTATTACGCCATTACCCAAAAACTTTACCACCCCTATGGCGCGTAGGAATGGTGAAGTACAGGCATATAAAGGTATCCCGACTGATGGATCAATCTACTTTCCACGCCTTCCCTATGCAGTGGCAATTGTGGAGTTCGTCCCCAAACACGGTGGCGGCACCGTAACGGAATTTTACCGTTTTCCCTTTATTATGCTTATTTAAAATTTTTTGATTATTATCAGAATACCGGTCCGAATCCAAAAGATCCTACCCACTTATTTTCATTTATCTTATAAAGATATTCAAATCTAATCTGTCCAAGCATCGGTACTGTTACTTTAGCTCCTATTCCTGCTGAAGAAATAGTATTGTTCATCAGTTTGGAATAGTTGTTATCAGCATTTCCTATATCATAGAAAATAAAAAAATCTATTGGCAGCGGCTGTTTTATAAGTTCAAAAGCCAGTTCAGCGTTAAATAGTAGCGTACTGTCACCTTTTCTTTCACCAAAGTCATATCCTCTGACAGTACTCATACCACCAACCGAATAACTGTACAAACCTCCGTTATCTATTACATGACCGACTTTTGCCCTTGCTCCAAAAGTAAACTTATAAAGGCTCTTAAATAATTTTCCTTCTATTCCTCCTCCATAGTAGCTTTTGGAAAAATCATTAAGATCAAATCCACCAAAACCGGCTATGGAGAGATACTCTCCGTTGTAAGGTCTACTCGGACTATCGAGCCTTATATAACTGTAGCCTAAAGAGCCTGAGCCTCTGTCAATGGTCACCTGCGAATCTTTCATCATATAATGGTCATAAGATAAGTAATTGGTAATATATGAAAAGTCTGAAATATTGTAGCTAGGAGACAATTTAACGCCTGTCTGAACAGAAACAGTCGCATTTATAGTATCTTCGTACTTTCCTTTAGGTGTGTATAAAGCTCCCATCTCAATACCCATATCCAGGTTGGTCTGATTAAGCTTCATAACATTATAACCGAAAGAACCTTCATAATACTCTGAAAGAGGTGTGACTTGTCCTTTTACTGAAACCGTATGTCCGGCTCCAAACAGATTAGCCCATTTTAACTCTGTTCCTCCACTGAATCCAAAGTAGAAAGGCTTATTTTCAGGACTTGTCCAGTTAAAATTAAATATCATCTTGCTCGGTTTATCGTTTTCGTATGGAGATATTTTAAAAGAAACTGTTGTTTCATCCATCGAAACGGGAACTATATCTACATTCTTAAAAAAACCAGTTCCCATAAACCCATAATATGTATCCTGAAGAGATTTCTGGGTTATCTTATCTCCCTTACCTATCTTTACAAAAGAGTTTAAAAGATAGTCCTTGGTTTGGCTTGTGGCTTCCTTTGTAATATTGATTTCTCCGTAACATTTTTCGGTTATTATGTATGTAAGTTCCGAATTATTCTGATCATAAGAAACATCTATCTCGACAAAAAGATATCCTTCACTTTTATACAACTCCCTAAGTGCATCAAGGCTTTTCAGAAGCTCTAGGTTTGATACAGAATCTTCTATAGTCATATTCTTTTTTACTGTATCATGAAGCTTAAAAATTTCAAGTGACTGGTTTCCGGAAAATTTTATATTTTTTACCTGTATATCATGATCCACTATCTGTCTAAGCTTTCCTCCAATTACTATATTTATGGCATTTGCTCCGCTTTTTTCATTCTTTGCTGCTGCAAAGTCTACACTTGTTTCTTCTCCGAAATATCCAGTCTGAACAAGCGCTGAATACAATGCTTGAAGTTTTTCAAGAGTAGGATATGTTTCCTTTGCCTGTGGCCTGAAAAGAAAAAAAGCATCTTCATAATCTTTCCTGAAAGAAAATCCAAGTTTTTTCTTCAAAGCAATCTTATCTAAAGCACTTATCTCGCCTTCAAGTACAATATCCCAAAGAGGAAGCTCTTCTACAACGAAGACAAGTTCACCATCCTGACTCATTTTATTATTTACAGAAGTTGCTTGCATGGTAAAGCTTTCTCCGTCAATTAAAATGTTAGAACCAAGATTTATAAACTGATATCCCTTTGACTTATATGCAGTCTGAATATTTATAAGAGAGTTTTTATACTCTTTCAGATTCAGGGGCATATTTTTCTTAACTTCGATAAGTGATTCAAGAACAGATTCTTCAATCAGTTTATCTCCGATGTACTTTATCTTGTATCCGCTTACAAAAGGATTGGACTTAATTTTAAAAAATAATACTCCAGTATCGTTATTTAATTCAAAGTCCATGGATGTAAAGTATCCCAGCTCCATTATCTGCTTTATAGCCAGTTTAACATCTATCTCACCAATCATATTGCCTTCTTTTATCTCATAGTTTTCAAAAATTCTACTAATTTCTGATGCTGCATAAGAAATATTTTCGCTGTACTCAATTTTCTGAAGTTTGGTTATTGAAAAAGCAGTAAACACAGAAAGGCAGAGCACTGCTACAAGAAAGATCTTTTTTGTCATACTTTCCTCCCGTTATTGATAGATGATATCTGATTTTAACTCTGCGTTCTTAAATAATCCTTAAAACTCATTTTCCAGTGAAGTAATTAGGTCTTTGATACTTTTCATAAATACAGGCGAAAAAAAAGCTTCTCCATATTCTTTCTTCATTTCTGAAGAGTTTATCTCATAAGCTTCATTATTTTTTGTTCTTTTAATATACCAGTCTATATCCTGGTCAATATATATTACAGAAAAAATCGCCTGTGCAATATCTCCTACCGGCTGACAGTCAATACTATCTTTTTTAAAAAGGACTTCTACAACTGTACCATAGCCTTTTTGTGAAGTTATCTTAAAACTACCGCCTGTAAGCTCACTGGAATACTTTAAGAAAGGAAGACCCATACCGAACTTTTTTTTACGCTCTGTTTTGGTTGTATAGAAAGGATCGAGTGCACTTTTTACTTCTTGTTCATCCATTCCTATGCCTTTATCTGACACTTTGAAAAAAAAAGACGATTCATCTTCATCAATATAAAGCTCACAAAGTTTACTCTTTGAGCGGACAGCATTCTCACAAATATCTATAATATGATCGGCAATATTTTTCAGCGTTGCCATAACGCAAACACCTTACCTTTATATAAAGCTGTTTTTAAATGCTCAAAATCTCTTTTTTCAGTTTCGACTTTACACGCTATTACTTCCAGTTCATCGGGAGTATGTGCATCCATTCCATAAAGGAATCTTGAAAAACCCATTTTTTTCGCGGCTTCCAGTTCCGCTGGATTTTTTACTTCTACCCCGTCAAACTCAATTTCAGGAGGTATACCCAACTGAGTTATAAGCCCAAAGGATCTGAATATATGTGCCGGTACACAGAGTGAATTATATTTTCTTGCTGCTATCACTGCATCTTCAAGTGAAAGATCGCATGCGCTACCCAGATACGGACATGAAAGAATGACACTAAACTCACCTTCTTGGTTCAGTTCTATCTGATATCCAAGCTTCTCTGGATCATAATCTCTAATAATTACTCTTTCTTCAACATACTCTGAAAATTCCTCAAGTTCATCATAACTGCTGAAATAAAAAAGAACGTGGATTTCTTCCTTAGTCTGAACTTCTATTCCAGGAATCACCTGTATCCCATGCTCAGAAAGCAGTCTCCCGAAAACCCTGGTATTCCTGCATGAGTTATGATCGGTAAGGGCTATCCAGTCTATTCCAGCACACGTAAGCTTTTGAATATAAATTTCAGGTGTCATAGTAATATCGGCACAAGGAGAAAGAACAGAGTGATTGTGAAAGGATGCATTAAAAAAAGCCATATCAGCTTATTAATCCGTACAACTTTCCACTCACAGCAAAAGCCGTTTCATCCGATTCCAAAAGATATACTCCATGCTCACGTGCTTTTTCAACAGTATCTTCAGAGTAATGCAGACCATAAGGGATAATTATTGCTTTTATTCCCACAACTTCTGCAACAGCAACAATATTCTGATGTGTTTGATATGTAATCCAAACAGAATCAGGTTTTGCAGTACGCATAACCTCACTGAGGAGATCCCCTATATTACCGTTAATAATTTCGATATCGTTGTTTGCAGCCGAAATTATCCTAAGATTTAGCTCTTTTATTATTTTTTCAAGTTTCATTTTCCCCCTCCGTCTATTTTTTTTATTTTATATAGTATAAAATTTCAACTTTAACGCCCTTACCTATACTTGATACTATCGTCATTCTGTCAGAAAATCTTTTCATATTAGGAAGCCCCATCCCAGCACCAAAACCTTTTTCCTTTATATTATCTGGAGCTGTGGTAAATCCTTCTTTCATGGCCTGTTCAAGATCTTCGATTCCTTTTCCGAAATCCTCTATTAATACTTTTATATGATCCTGCTTTATCCAACAGTATATATTGCCGGTAGAACCGCTGTGTATAACAACATTGGCTTCGGCTTCATAGGTTGCAATTGATATTTTTCTTATTATATCTTCCTGTATCTTTCTCTCCTTAAGAAATCTTTTAAGGCGTGTTGCGGCAGCTCCTATCATTTCAACCGAATCGTAGTCTATTTTATATGTAAAATCTACTCCTTCTTTATCCAGGAGCTCTCCCGTTATGGTTGACATATACTTCTTATTCAGAGCCTTTTCTCTTCTTTCATCATGAACATATATATATCCAAGCTTCTTAAACATCCAGCTTAAAATATCAAGCTTTGTAACTACCCCTACTACTTTATGATCATTGTTTACCACCGGATATCTTCCGTATTTAAGATCTTCATTAACCTGAAGAAAGTGAAGAAGCATTTCATCTTCCTTAAGATACACAGGATCGGGAGTCATCCATTTGTTGACTCTATCATCAAAGCTTCCGTTTTCAAATACTCTGATTATATCTTCTATGCTTATTATACCTACCAGCTTAAATCCAGGCGCAATAACAGGCATTCCAGAGATCCCCTTTATACGCATTATATCTTTAACATACTTAATCTTTGTCTCTTGGGTAACAACTATAGGAGGCTTCGTCATAATCTCTTTAATTTTGGTGTTGGAAAATACCTTTGAAAGCATATCAACTAATTTTTCAACATCATTTTGCATTATAAATTATCCCCATTATTCAAAAAACTGTCTGTTCCCATAGCATCTTTAATACCGTTTTTATATAAAATAGCACAAGCAATATACATTGAAATGCTTGTCTTGAGTATTGGAATATCAAGCTCTTGAGCTGTTTTCATAACCTCAGGAGGGATTTCTTTTCCACGTACAAAAATAACCCCGTTTGCACCTATGACTGCTGCGGTAGTTATGGTTTGGGGACTTGTAAGTCCCGTTATAAGAAGCATATGCTCTCTTGAAAAAGCAAGAAAATCGCTCATTAGATCTGCCGCACCGGAATACTCTATCTCGTAATCTTCCGCACCGGAAGGTATAAAGACTGCTTCCGCATTAAGCAGTTTCAATATCTGAAGTATTTTCAAGATTGTCTAAACCTCCTTGAGAGTATTACCTGTATAGGAATACTTTAAGAAGGCATTATAAGAAAGTGGACATACTTTCTTGAAAATTTCTGCTATAGCCTGTGCATACAACTGGATTTCATACTGTGCATGCCCATCGGCCCTCAGATTTAAAAAGTGCATAATCGATCGTATATTAGATGTCCAATAAAATTGAGTATACTCTCCCACAGGAAGGACTATTCTGGCCATTTCTCTTGCAATACCTAATTTTAAAAGCTTCTGATATGTTTCATACGCACTCTTATAACTTTCTTCAATAAGCAGCAAAGCCTGTTCTTTTTTATCGTTATCCTCGCATAGATATGAACTCTGACGGTTTTCTTCATCTTGTACTCTTATGTGGTCGGGAAGGTAAAACTCTTCACTGTATTTGGTAGTATACCTTCGGCTGATCTCATTGTAAGAATTTCCTATCCTGTGTCTAAGCCATTGTCTGGCAACGAAAATAGGACATTTCACATGAAAAGTAAGTGTTATGTGTTCAAAAGGTGATTCGTGCTTGTTTTTCATAAGATACTCTATCAAAGCTCTGTCCCTTTCAATATCAGGGGACTGTTCTTTGGCATATGAAACCCTTGCTGCTTTAACGGCTGAAAAATCATCACCCATCATATCTATAAGAGTTACAAAACCTTTATCCAGAATACTACATTTTATCTCCTGCATGAATACTTACCTCACTTATTTTTTTAGCATTTCTTCGTACTCCCTATTCTTTTTACGTTTTTCCAGTACAATCATTACTGTTATGCCTCCAATTACTATACCAAGCAGTGGAAGAATGTAAACCATGACTCCCTTAATCTTTATATCCCTCTGCAAATTATCAAGTTCAGCTTTAATCTCAGGCTGATTTGGATATAGCGAAAGTGCTTTATTGAGTATGACTCTTGCAAGCTGTGCGTTTTCTTTTCTGTCTTCCTGCAAATATGAAACCCCTAGCTTACTCCATATAAGTCCGTTTTTCTCATCATATTCAAGAGAAAGTTTATAGTAATTGATCTTTTGAACATTAGTCTGGGCAATATCTCCCAGAAGTTCGTATGTAGAAGCTAAAATATTTTTTCTCCCAGAACTTTTAGTTATATCTAATGCAAGTTCCCTGGCTTTATCCTTGTTTCCTAAATTAAGGTATGACTTTGCTGCAATGAGATTTATTTCATCGGCACTTTCGCCTAATTTTATGTAGTTCTCATATAGATCTGTTACCTTTTTATAATCATCATTCTGATAGCTCATAACAATATACTCATATAAAATTTTTATATTGTCAGAATACTCAGCATATATATCTTTTATTATTTTAAGCGCCTGAGCGCTGTCTCCAATCACTTTTGACTTCCATAGAACTTTGGATTTATAATAAGAAGAAAGTGGATTTATTCCCACAAGCTGTTCAAGGTTATCACATGAATCTATTATTTCCTTACCAGCCTGCACTTCTCCGGATCTTTCCCAATCGGAATATAAAAACTCAATGAAAAAAGCATTGATGATTATAGACTGAGGATAATTTTCTTTTGCCGATCTAAACTTTTTACCTGGAGATAAAAACTCCTGCGGGTTGATACTTGAAAAAATATCCAAAACAGCCGTATCATCTGGAAAAAAAAGATCCATGTTTTCAGAAAATATCGTATTGGCAGTACTCTTATACTCTTCATAACCGCTTCTCCAATATTTAAGATAAAAACCAAGTACGCTTAACTCTTTTGAATCATAAACAAGCTTGTCATCATCAAAGATAAAAACATATCTGTCAAGAGAAGAAGCACATACTGTCATAAATGTTAGAAATACCCAAAAAAACACTACTGTAAGCTTTTTCATTAGTTGCCTCCGTTAATCTTTTGAATAACCTTTTAACACTATTTTATCTTCTACTCTCATAAACATAACCTTTACCATCGCACGATCAGGAAAAAATCTACGTTTATGTATGGTTATCGACACTCCCGGATAGACACATTCTTTTGCAAGAATAAAACCGTCATTCTCCGAAGATTCGATTATTTTTTTTATTTCCTCTAATCTTTTTTCATTGCTTTCAAGATTGTCTTTAAGAGTTTTGGCTGTCTGAAGACTTCTCTTGTACTGCTCTATCTTTTCCTGGTCAAGTTTGCCTTCATTCTGAAGTCTTACCATGCCTTTAAGTATCAGGCTAAGCTTCCTTAAATTTTCAAGATCGATTGCTATCTGGGAACTCAATATCGTAAGTTCTTCGTTCAACTCTGGCTGAACCCCGACTTCAAGATTTGTGGTAACAGTCATTTCGCTACCTAAAAAATCTGCCTCAATCTTATTTCCGGCTATTATATTTCCTCCTATTATCTTTCCGTTCTTTCCAATCACAACAACAGTTTCTCCCGCTTTTATCTTAGAGTTGATTATAGCTTGTTTTACATAAATATTCCTTTTTGCTTCCACCTCAGCATTTTCTATGAATGTGGCTTTAATAGTGTCAGCTCTTATAATTCCTTTTCCTGCTCCCTTTATTCCGGAAACAGTGATCTCTCCGCCCGCAATTACTGTGGCCGATTCAACTATGCCTTTTATCTCTATACTTTGTTCTGCTTCAACTATGAAGCCAGCCCTTATATTACCGTTTATGACAAGAGAACCCGGAAACCTTATATTACCGATATTATAATCTATATCTCCTTCGATACGCTTTACTTCCGATACATCAATATTCAAAACATCATTTGCTTCTCTTTTAAAAACAAGTTCGCCTGAAACCTTCGCAATAACATATCCATCCTGAATAAAAGCATTTTTCCCCACAGTACATTTAGCTTCTTTTCCAATAAGCCCTTCTATCTCCTTGCCATAAACATCCTTACCGCTTTCTCCCTTCGAAGGAGGAACGATCTGGGCTAACTTCTCATTGGCCTCAACAATCAAAAAATTTGAGACTTCTCTTAAGTCAACCTTTTTTTCGGTATCGTAATTCACTTTTTCCTTTCTGACCAAAATATTAACTTTTCCATCGTCACCAACTTTGGGACCTTTTCCGTAAGCTATGGGAATTTCTGTGTTAAATTTTACATTAGCGCAAAGCTCTCGTATTGTTTCCATACTTATTCCGTAAGAAATCCCGTTACTCTGAAGAAAAGCAAGGACATCATCAACTTTTAAATACACTCCGTCATCTAGTAGAATAACAGAAGCTACCATGCTGTCCCCGGATACTTTCAGTTTGAGTTTGGCCATTTGGATAACCCCCAGATTATAATTTTTTGTATAAACATAAAAGGTTCCCCTCTGGAACATCATCCCATATCATGTGTCCGAAAACCTTTTGAATAATAAAAACTCCTAGACCTCCATCCCTATAGTCTTCAAGATCTCTGGGCTGTATTTTTTGTGGATCAACCTTTTTACCGAAATCCCTTATTGATATACAAAATACCCTTTCCTCATCAATAGAGAACTCAACATTAATACTATGATTTTCCTCAAAGTTGTATGTATGTTCTATAACATTGGCTATTGCCTCATTTAATGCAAGTTCAAACATAAATATTTCATCTTCTTCATCATAATTATTAACTCTGAGAAACTCTTTCAGCACCAACCGTAAGGCTTTAATATAAATGCTTTTACTCTCTATCTCCATCTTTATCTGACTCATAAGCCCCCCCGTAAGTCAAACGACTATGAATTTGGCACGCCAATTTCCTATATTAATACGACCACTCTTTGTTATTCCTATATCTTTTGCTTCAGAAGAATTAATAACAATGCTTTTAGGTCTTATACTTTTTAAAATTTCCATAGGTTCTTCTTTTATATCCTCAAGACGTATATCATATGGGATTCTTATTTCAAGGGCTCCGTTGAATTTGAAAAGCTCCTGTGCCTTCATCTCTCCTACAATCTCAGAAAGTTCTTTGAGTCTCTTTTTTTGAGATAAAATGTGCAGCTCTTCAGATTCTGTTTTTGAAAAAGAACAACCGCAAAAAGTCTGTCTATATATACCAAATCTTCTACAAAGATCCGCACCAAAGGGAATACCATTATCAGAACGAAAATTATAAAAGTCAAAGGTCACCCTATACTTTAATGAAAGAGCTTGCCCTATGCGCCTTATAAATTCCTGTTCTTTCCTTGGACTTGCGGTAAGTGTTGTAGTAACATGCAAAAAACCTTTTTCAGCCGCAGTTTCGAATGTTTTTTCCATTCTCATATAAATACACTTCTGACATCTGTCCATTCCTTCTATATTCTCTGAAATAAATGCAAGATAACGGTTTGGATCATACACAGAGTAAATTTCTTCAAATCCATACTCCAAAGGTACCTTTTTAAGCTGACTTTTCCTCAGAAAATACTCACTACTGTCGTCAATATTGGGATTATAAAAGTATACGTATACTTTTAGATCTTCTTTCATCAAAATTTTACTCGCTGCAAGAAGATCCGGCACACAACAGACATGTACCAGCATCTGT